>Ga0335071_10000409_pt1 | contig 48642 bp, 49 predicted proteins | sample Lox_Sample_15_FD_206724 | JGI IMG/M metagenome (GOLD analysis project Ga0335071, IMG submission 206724) | Soil microbial communities from Loxahatchee National Wildlife Refuge, Florida, United States - Lox_Sample_1.5 | ecosystem: Environmental > Terrestrial > Soil > Wetlands | place: USA... | reverse complement strand
GGGTGAGGCGAGGGGCGGCGGAGAGGGCAGCTTGTGGCAGGGCGCTCGAGGTGCGAGGCTCCCTCCATGAGCACGATGCGGATCCTCCTCCTCGTTCTGGGGCTCGCCGCGGTGGGGTTCCTCGCAAAGTACGCCCTCACCGGCACGGTGTTCGGCGAGCGCCCCGGGAAGAGCGAGCCGGCGCGCCAGCTAGAACAGGTCCGCGGCCGGGCCAAGGAGCTCGAGGGCGAGTTGCAGAGGGCGGCCGACAAGGCCGAGCGCCAGCTGGAGCCCGACCAGCGGCCCTGACAAGCGTCCGCTCACGCTGCCCGGCGCACGCGCTGGAGCGCTGCGCCCGGCCCCCCGGGTGCGGTGAAGAGGGCCAGCGCGAGGTAGAGCGCGCCGTAGGTCGCCAGGATGGGCACGGCGGCCAGCACGGGGTGGAGCCGCGGAGGGGGCAAGAAGCCACCGCCCCACTGTCCGGCCAGGCCGGGCATGGGGCCATAGAGGCCCACGAGCAGGGCCTTCACCGCGAGCCCGGCCGCGCCGGCGATCGCCGCCGAGCCCCACAGCCTCAAGAACGTACGGGCGGCCAGGCCGGTGGCCCCGATCCGACGCCCGAGCGCCCTGCGCAGGAGCGCGTACTCCACCCAGGCGGCGACCCCGGTGGTGGCGGTGATCCCCACGAGGCCCACCTCGCGCGGGACCCCGAGCGCGTCGGGCATCCGAACCGCCGACCACCAGGCCAGGCCCGCGGTGAGGGCGAGCCGCACCAGCGCGAAGAGAAGCGGGGTGCGAGCGTCCTTGAGGGCGTAGAAGGCGGAGGCGTAGAGCCGGCCCATGGTGGCCGCCAGCATCCCCACCGTGGAGCCCATGAGCACGAGCCAGAGGTAGCGCGTGTCGGCGGCGCTCTGCCGGCCGGTCTGGAAGAGCCCCCCCGCCACGACGTCGCCCAGAAGGAGCAGGGCGGCGGCGGAGGGAACGACGAAGAACGCCAGGCGGTCGAGGCTGGCGTCGAGGCGGGCCCGCAGCTGGGCCGCCACGGCCTCGGCCGTCCCCACCGCGGCGCTCATGGCCGGCAGCTCGCTCGCGGAGATGGCCATGCCGAAGAGGCTGATGGGCAAGAGGTACAGGATCTGCTGGTACTGGAGCGCGGCCAGCCCGCGGGTGCCCACGTAGGACGCGTACACCGTGTCCACGAAGGCCGAGAGCTGGACCACCCCCCGCCCGACGAGCGCGGGGAAGAAGTTGTGAAGCACGGTTCGCACCGAGGCGCGGGCGCCATCGAGGGAGGGCCAGAAGCGGCGGCCCAAGAGCGCCAGCGCGGTGGGGAGCTGGGCGGCGACCTGGGCGGCCGCCCCCACCACGTACCCCCAGGCCACCCAGGTCGCGAGCCGGGCTTCCCCTGCCAAGCGTTCCACCGGGGAACCGCGCGTCGTGAAGCCGCCCACAAGGAGGGCCAAGACCACCGCGCCGTTCAGCACTACCGGGGCTGCGTAGGAGAGGAAGAAGCGGCGATGGCTGTTCAGTACGCCCAGGCACCAGGCCGAGAGGACGAGCATGCCCATGGCGGGGAACAGCACGCGGACCAGCCGAACGGCGAGCACGTGATCGGTGCCCGAGAGCCCTGGTGTGACGACCTCGACGATGATCGGGGTCGCCAGCATGCCCACCGCGACCAGGGCGGCCGAGGCGACGGCGAGGAGCCCGGCCACCGCGCCCGCCAGGCGGTCGGCTTCCTCCTCCTCGCCCCGGGCGAGCAGGTGGGCATAGACCGGGATGAACGAGCTCGACAAGACCCCCTCGCCGAGGAGGTTCTGCAGGAGGTTGGGGATGCGGAGCGCAGCGCTGAAGACCCCGGCCACCGCGCCGCTGCCGAGGTAGTGAGCGAACACGCGTTGCCGCACCAGGCCGCTCACGCGCGAGAGGAAGATCCCGCTCGCGACGAGAAACGCGTGGCGGAGGGTGCCGCGGTCGTGAGCGGAACCGGTGGGGGCGCGGTCCGGCGGGGCGTGAGCGATCGGGCTCATAGGGGCGGGCGCGACGGAGCGCAGCCTAGTGGCTTTCGATCCCCCGGTCGAGCGGGCGCCGACTCCATCCCTTGGCCGGTCGAGACCCCCCCAGCCCCGGCCTCAGTGGGACGAACTCGGGGCGAAACCCTCGACCAGGGCACGGTCACGGAGCCCCCCACACCGCCCCTCGGACCGGCCGGGTCGATGCGGCCCGGGGAGCCGGCGTGCTAGTTGTGCAAGGGATGAAGTTCGTACTCTTCTATGAGTCTGCCCCTGGCTTCATGGCCAAGGTGCCCGCGCACATCGATGCCCACCGTTTGTTCTGGAAGGAGTCCCGCGAAGCGGACACCCTGCTCCTTTTCGGCCCCTTCACCGACTCGCCCGCGGGAAGCGCGATGGGTGTGTTCCGAACGAGGGAGGCGGCGGAGTCGTTCGTTGCCCGGGATCCCTTCGTGAGGCACGGCATCGTGGCCCGCTACCTCATCCGCGAGTGGGCCGAGGTGCTCGCACCCTAGCCGGCCGCGCCCTCCCCTGGCATGCCTGTCGCGGACCGTTCCCCGGGGCGCTAAGGTCTCTGACTGGTGCGCGTGTTCGTGGTCGGCGGGACCGGCGTCCTCGGCCGGGAGCTCGTGCGGGCCCTCCTCCCCCGCGGGCACGTCGTGCGGGTACTGGCCCGATCGCCGCAGGAAGCCACCCGGGTGTTGCCGGCGGGCACGGAGGTCGCCGCCGGCGATCTCCTCGAGCCGAAGCTTTGGCTCGAGCCTCTCCTCGAGGGCTGCGAGGCCGTCGTGCACGCCGCCACGGCCATCCCCCCCGATCCCCGCGCACCGGGTGCCTGGATCGCGAACCGCAGGCTCCGCACCGAGGGCACGAGGCGCCTCCTCGAGGCCGCAAGCTCCGCGGGGGTGCGCCGCTACCTCCAGCAGAGCATCGCCTTCGCCTACGCGGATGCCGGCGACCGCGAGCTCGACGAGACCGCCCCGCTCGATCCGAGCGATCTTCGGGTGGACATCCGGGAGATGGAGGCGCTCGTCCGGGCAGCGCCCCTCGAGTTCTGCATCCTGCGAGGCGGCCTGTTCGTCGGCCCGGGGACGGCCCAGGAGGCGCAGATCGAGAGGCTCCGCGCCGGCGCCGAGGTCGTGCCGGGAGAAGGCCGCGCCTGGTTGCCGTTCATCCACCCCGCGGACCTGGCGCTCGCCTTCGCGTTGGCCTTGGAGGGGGCACCGGCGGGGTCGATCTACAATGCCGCGGCCGACCCGGTCCGCCAGGGCGACTACCTCGACCGGCTGGCCGCCGCCATCCGCCTCCCGGCGCCAAGGCGCGATCCGACCCGCCCTCAACCGCCCTCCACCCGTGCCACCTCGCGGGCCATCGCCCGGGCGCTGGGCTGGGGGCCGCTCCGGATGCTAGTCCCGCCCTGGGGGATTCCGATCGCTTAGAGGGGAGCGATCAGCCCGTCCCCCCCGGGACCGGCCGGCCTGCCGCCGCGATGACCCGCACGGTGGACTCCGCCCCGAGCGCCAGGCCGTCACCTCTCGGCTCGCCGTGCGTCACTTCCACCACGTCTCCGCGCAGAAGGGACCCGAAGAGCTTGTTTGCCTCGCTCACGTGCTTCTCTTGGAGCGAGAGTCCCATCCGACCCTCGGGGCCGCACCCCATGTACCGGAGCCGGCCCTTTCCGGCGAGCGGCTCGGAGACGATGCGGAAGACTCGTCCGGGCGGCGGATCGGGCCAGGGCTCGCCCGGAGGGGCAAGAAGGAGGTAACTCATCTTCACCGCCTCCCGACGCAGCCCGGCGGTGCGGGCGATCTGGGTTACCAGGGGCGGCGGCTCGACGGCCCGCTCGGCGTGGCACCAGTCGCCCTCGCGCACCAGCGCCGGGCAAGGGCCACGGAACAGGCAGGGCGCTCGCACCGCGGCGCCGGCCGCGACCAGCCGGTCGCGGAGGCGCAGGAGCGCGCGCGAGGTCTCCCGGAGAGCGGGCTCGATGACGAGCAGGGAGCCGCCCGGGGCGACTAGCGAGAGCGCCTCCTCCAAGAGGGCCACCCGGCGAGCGTCCTCGTCCGGGCCCCTGAAGAGCTCGTTCAGGAGGTGGCTCACGGCGATGAGGTCGAAACGTTGGCCCCCAAAGAGCCGCGCCAGCGGCTCTCCACGGGTGGGGTTCCATTCGCGGACGGCGAGCGCCTCCCCCGCCTCCCGGGCGAGCGCCGCGGCGGCGCCGAGCGCCCGGGCCGACCGGTCGGCGGCGACGCCCTCGGCCGCGCCTGCGTCGAGAGCGGCGATGGCCACCGGCCCCGGCCCGCTCCCCAGGTCGAGGACGCGCTTCGGCGGGCGGGGCAGCTCGGAAAGCACCCCTCGGGCCTGCAGGTAGGAGACCGGCCAGTAGTAGAGCAGGTAGGCGCCCAGGAGCCGTTCCTCGTCCATGTAGCGGGCACCGGCCATCTCCCGGTCTCGGGTGAGGCCGCGCGAGAGACGCTCGACCGCGGCTCCGACGCTGCGGAGCTCGTCCGGGAGGAGGTCGACCGGGTCGGACCGGTACGACCGTCCGCCACGGCCGGGGCCCCGGCCCCGTCCGCTCGTAGGCGCGGGGCGGTCTCTCCCCCGGCGCCAGAGGGAGACGAGGCGTGGGACCCACGCCGCCAGTTGCCGGGAGGCGTCCGGGAGCACGCCGTGGTTCTACCCGGCCGCTGCCTACTTGCAAATGGCGAGCTCGTCCCTCCGGGCACCCGCACTCTGGCCGAATGGACCGAAACGAGGGACATGGAAGCGCCCGACCGGGGGCACCTTCGCCCCCATGCCGTCGATTGCCGCCCCGGCCAGCTCCGTGCGACGCTTTCTGGAAGAGACCTTGTGGCCAGGAGGTTGCCATGAACATCGAGCTGAGCCCCGAGGAGACGGACCTGCTCCGGAGGCTGCTCCTCGCCGAGAACGAGGTGAAGAGGATCGAGATCCACCATGCCAGGAACATGGACTACAAGGCGGAGCTGCAGGAACAGGTCAAGCTCATCGAGCGGATCCTGAAGCGCGTCGGTTGATTCTCCCCGGGAGCGGCGAGCTCCTCCCCCACCCGTGGGCGTGGCTCCCGGGGTCACGGGGTCTTCGGGTCTTCGCGCGAGTCGAGGGAAGGGGCCCTCGCAGGGTGCGTGGTCCGGTCCTCGACCGTTTCGCCACGAACGTCCCCGAAGCGTCGGGCTCACCCGAGCGCGCCGTCAGGCGAGGTCGAACAAGAGGAGCTCCGCCTCCGCAGCTCCGGTTCCCGCGATCCGGAGCAGGCGCTCTCCCGAGGCTGCGGCACCGTCGCCCGCGGCGAGCGCGACCCCGTTCACCTCCACCCCGCCCCGGGCAACCTGGACCCAGGCGTGCCGCCCGTCGGCCAGCGCGTGCTCCACTGCCTCTCCTGGGCGAAGGAGCGCGGCCAAGACGCGGGTGTCCTGGTGAAGCACGGTCGATCCGTCGGCTCCGTCGGGCGAGGCGACCAGCCTGAGTCGCCCGCGCCGTTCGGCGGCCGGGAAGGTGTTCTGTTCGTACGAGGGGCGGTGCCCGGGGCGATCGGGGAGGATCCAGATCTGGAGGAAGTGGACTGGCTCCTGGGCCGAGCCGTTGAACTCCGAGTGCATGACACCGGTCCCGGCGCTCATCCTCTGCAGCTCGCCCGGGCGGAGCTCGCCCAAAGCGCCCGTCGAGTCGCGGTGGGCAAGGACTCCGGAGAGGACGTAGGAGAGGATCTCCATGTCTCGGTGACCGTGTGTACCGAAGCCCTGGCCCGGCTTCACTCGGTCCTCGTTGATGACCCGCAGCGCCCGAAACCCCATGTGCGCGGGGTCGTGGTACCCCGCGAAGGAGAAGGTGTGGCGGGTATCGAGCCATCCGTGGTCGAAATGGCCGCGTTCTTCGGACCGGCGAACGGTGATCACCTCGGAACTCCTCCCTGGCGAGAGAACCTAATCCCACGCGGTCCGCCGTCGAGGCCACCCCTGTGGCCTACGGGAGGGGGCAGCCTAGTCGGGCAGCGGCACCTCGACCACCCAGCCGTCCTGGGCAACGTCCACCGGGCCAGCAAATACCTCCTTGGCCTGTTCCACGAGCGGTTGCCACTCCCGGTCATACCGAGAGGAGAGGTGGGTGAGCACCAGGCGGCCGGCGCCGGCTTCACGCGCCACGGCGGCTGCCTCCCGCGCGGTCGAGTGCATCGTCTCTCGCGCGCGTTCCGACTCGGCGTCGCCGAAAGTGCAGTCGTGGACGAGGAGGTCGGCGCCCCGCGACGCCTCCACGGTGGCCTGGCAAGGGCGTGTGTCGCCGGTGACAACGACTTTCCGGCCGCGCCGGGGCGCATCCAGCACCTGCTCGGGGCGAACCGTGTGCCCGCTGGGAAGCACCACTGTTTCGCCCCGTTGCAGGGCACCGAAGAGCGGGCCCTTCGGTACCCCCAGGGACTCGGCGCGGTCCAGGTGAAAGCGGCCCGGTCGCGGATCCTCCCTCAGCGCCCAGCCCAAAGAGGGCGTCCGGTGGTCGGTCTCGAAGGCCACCCACTCGCACCCATCGCGGCGCACCCGGTCGCCGGGCGCGACCTCGTGGATTCGGACCTCGAAGTGGAACCGCTCCGCCCCGGTGAAGAGCATGGTTCGAAGCAGTGCCCTCCCCGGTCGCGGGCCGTAGACGTCCAGGGGCTCGGTCCGGTCCTGCATGGAGAGGGTGCGCAAGAAGCCGATGGCGCCCAGGTAGTGGTCGGCGTGAAAGTGGGTGAAGCAGATGGCGGCCACGTCGAAGCCGGCACCGTAGTAGATGAGTTGCCGCTGTGTCCCCTCCCCGCAATCCACGAGGAACAACTCCCTCTCCCGGCGAATGGCGAGGCCCGTCAAGTTCCTCCGAAGGGTGGGCTGGGCGGCAGCGGTGCCGAGGAAGGTGAGGCGGAGCATCGTCCTGGCTCTATCTCATGAGGACGCGGAGGTGTAGCGACCGATGGAGGAGAGCCACACCCGGCGCGCCAGGAAGGCGAAGGCGGCGGCGCCCACGGCCGTGGCGAGCACCTGGACCGGCCCGATGCGGCCGAGGAGCGCCCGGGCCGGGATGGTGGTGAGCACCGCCAGCGGAATGACGAAGGTGAATACCACCCGCAGGACCGCCGGGAACACATCGGCCGGCCAGCGGGCTGCGTCGTAGAGCGAGAGGAAGAGGAAGGAGAGGTTGTCGACCTTCACCACGAAGAAGGCGGCGGAGACCACGAGGATCCAAAGCGAGTACAGGATCACGGTGGCGCTCCATAGGACCGCTCCGGCGAGCAGTACTTCGAGCGGCCCCGGGGTGCGGCCCATCCTCTGAAAAGCAACGGCCAGGATGGCGAGCCCGGCCAGGATGTCCACCACCCGCCAGGGCTCGAACCGCGCCGTGGACACGAGAAACTGGGCGTCGGCGGGCTTGAGCAGCACGAAGTCCAGGGTGCCCTTTCGGATGTGATCCACCACGGCGGTGAGCGAAGGGCTCACCGCGCCCTCCAAGATGCCTTTCACCAGGGCGAACCAGCCCATCACCACCAGGGTCTCGGGGTACGACCACCCGGCCAGCTCTCGCCGATCTCGGAAGAGGACCAGGATGGGAACGAGTCCGAGCAGGGTCCAGAACAGCGAGAGCAAACCGGAGACGAGGAACTCCAGTCGGTACTGCGCCGATAGCGCCAGGGAGGCGCGAACCTGGATGCCGAGGAGCCGGAGGTAGCGGAGCATCCGTCAACCTCCGAAGGCCGAGTAGCGCCGCAGACCCACCCTCCACGCGAAGCGGGCCGAAAGCGCCAGGACGACGACGAAGAGCCACTGGATCCCGAGATCGAGGAGGGCCCGGGGCCTTGGGGTGAGACCGATCACGAGCTCGACCGGGAAGGCGAGCATGTACCGGAAGGGCAGCCACCTTGCAGCCTCGCCGATGAAGCGCGGAAAGATCTCGAGCGGCATGATGTAGCCGGAGAGCACGGTGAACAGCCCGAACCAGACCTGCGCAACGGAGGTGGCGGAGTCGACGTAGAAGGCCAGCGCGGCGATGACCGCCATGGCGAGGAAGGTGATGAGCCAGGCGCCGGCCACGGCCACCGCGAAGACGATCCACAGGACCGGATCGTGCGTCACCCGCTCCCCCCCGACCGTCACGAGCAAGAGTACGGCGATGGGCAGGGCGATGGCGCCCCGCAGCGGGACCGCGGCCAGGTTCTCGGCCGCGTAGTGCACGAGGGGGTGGATGGGACGGAGCAGCCGGAAGGCGAGCGTGCCCTGCCGGATCTCCATGTTGGCCTCCCACACCACCCAGGCGCCGGTGAGCAGCCGGACCACCAGGGTGGCGAGGTAGTAAGCAACGAAGTCGCGCTCGCCGAACCGCCCCACCGGCGCCTCCCGCGCCACCGCGGTGAGGAGCGCCATCATGACGAGGGCCATGTTGGTCGAGAGGAGCCAGACCACGAGCTCGGCCCGGTAGGCCACTGCGTCGGCGAACCCGATGCGAAGGAGGGTGGGCAGCGCACGCAGGGCGCGGGTCACGCCGCCTCCGCGTCGAGCCAGTCCCCGAAGGCGTCGAAGGAATGGGCCCGACCCAGGAACTCCTTCACCAGGGCGTCAGCCGGCCTCGAGCCCCCCGCCTCCAGCACGGTTCGGCGGTACCGGCGTGCCGGCCCCGGGTCGAGGAGGCCGGCCCGACGGAATGGGCCGAAGAGGTCCTTGGCGATCACGAGCGACCACAGGTACGTGTAGTAAATGGCGGAATAGCCGTCCAGATGCCCGAAGGACTCCTCGAAGTAGGTCCCGGCCACAGGGTGGAAGGGGGTGTAGCGCTCTTGCAGCTCCGACACCACCGCGGTGGTGTCGAGCCCACGGGGATCGCGCCGGTGGAGCTCGAGACTCGTGGCCGCATAGAAGGTTTGCTGCCGGACCATGAGCCCCTTCCCGAACTCGTCGGCCGCCTTCATGCGCCGTACGAGCTCCGGGGGGATGGGCTCGCCGGTCTCGAGGTGGCAGGCGAACCGAGAGAGGACCGCGGGGTCCCAGGCCCACTCCTCCAGCATCTGCGAGGGTGCCTCGACGAAGTCCCATTCGGTGGCCACCCCCGACTGGCCGTTCCACCGGGTGTGGCCCCCCAGAACGTGGTGTAGCAGGTGGCCGATCTCGTGGAAGAAGGTGCGGACGTCGGAGTGCTCGAGGAGGGCGGGCACGCCCGAGGAAGGGCGGGGAAAGTTGCAGACGAGGACGCCCTCGGGGAGACGCCGGCCCGCCTGCCCCGTCGCCAGGGGGAACTGGGCATAGTGCTTGTACTTGCCTTCCCGAGGATGCATGTCGAGGTAGATTCTTCCCAAGAGGCGGTCGCCCTCGCCCACGTCGTAGGCCTCGACGTCCGGGTGCCAGACCGTGGCCCCCGGGACGCGCTGGTACTCGATCCCGAAGAGGCGGCCGGTGACCTCCAGGACCCCTTCTCTCACGCGCCGGTACTCGAAATAGGGCCGGACCGATTGGGAGTCGAACCCGTACTGCTCGGCCTTGATCCGCTCCTGCAGGTGGGCCGCGTCCCAGGGCTCCACCCGGACCGCGCGGGGGTCTTGGGCTCGCTTCCGCGCCAGGAGCTGGTCGTAGTCGCGGTGCATGCGAGCCGCGGAGGCAGTCGCCATCTGCTCCACGAACTCGATCGCGGCCGCTTCACTGCCGATCATCTTGTCCTCGGTCACGTAGGCGGCCCAGTTCGGGTAGCCGAGGAGTCGAGCCAGCTCGCCCCGCCGCTCGAGGAGCCGGCCCAGGACGTCCAGGTTGCGCGGGTGGCCGCGGAGGCGGTACAGCCGCCAGAGCTCTTCTCGCGCCCGCGAGCTCTGAGCGTAGGTCAGGAAGGGCACGTAGTCGGTGCTGTCGGTGGTGACCACGACCTTGCCGTCAGCGCCGGCGGGGTGGGCGCGCAGCCAGTCCCCGGGCAGCCCCGCCAGCTCGTCGGGCCGAAGGGACACCCGGCGCACGTCGTCCTTGATGTTCCGCCCGAACTCCTGCCCGATCCGGACCAGCTCGTCCCTGAGCTCCCTCACTCGCTCCCGGGTGGCCTCGTCCCGGTCCACCCCCGCCCGCCGGAAGTCCCGCACGCTCTTCTCGACGAGGTAGCGGGTGTCCGGGTCCTCCCCCGACACGTCCACGCCGACCAGCACCTCGTAGAGCCCCCGGTCGAGCGAGAGCTCCGTCGTGAGCGCGTCGACCTCCTGCTCCGCCCGCTCGGCGGCGTCGCGCATGGCGGCCTCGGGGTGGACGTTGCGGGCCAGGCTCGACCGGGCGGCAGCGCCGGAGAGGGCGGCGAAGGCGGCGTCATAGGCCTCGACGGCGGCGACCCTGCCTCTCGCACCCAGGCGTTTCGCCCGTTCGGCCTCGGCGCGCGCCCGGGCCAGGTCCTCGCGGCAGTGAGCGGTGAACTGGGCCGGGTCGGCGCAGAGCGAGCGGGCGGCGTCGGGAGGCGGGGCGTCCATGGGTGGATTGTGTACCGCGGTCTTGCACCGGGCGCTGCCCGGGCTTGGCGGCGATCAGGTCCCTAATAGCCGCATGAGCCGTTCCCGCATGGTCCGCCTGCGCGTCTCGTCCTTGCAGGTCTCCACCGCCCGGGCCCAGGCCTCGCGGGCCGACTGCTGGAAGCCGAGCTGCTCGTAGGTGAGGGCGAGCACCTCGTGGGCCTCGGGGACGTCGGGGCGGAGCTCCGCCGCTCGCGAGAAGGCCGCCGCCGCCTCGAAGAGGAGTCCCTGGCGTGCCAGAGCGTGGCCCAGGTAGTAGTGGGCCTCGGCCGAGAGGTCGTCCTTGGCGGACGCCTCTCGGAGGAGCGCGACCGCCTCCTCGAGACGGCCGGCCTGGAGTAGTTTCGCCCCCTCGCGCCACGCGGTCGCCGCCACCGCCCGGGCCGCCTGGTCGGCGGGATCCCCCGCCGGACCGAGCAGCAGGATCTTGAGGGTGCGGTTCAGCTCGTCCGGGCGATACGGCTTCTCCAGGAAGGCGTCGGCCCCGAACGCGATCTTGGCGTCGGCCGCCACCGTACCCCGGTGGATGGCGGAGGTGAGCACCACGCGCGTGGGGCGGAGCACCGGATCGCCCTTCACGGCGCGGCAGACCTCGAATCCCGGCATCATGGGCAACATGGCGTCCAGGATCACGAGCTCCGGCCGGGCCTCGCGGATGAGGTCCAGGGCCGCCCGGCCGTTCGCCGCTTGGAGCACGGTCGCCCCCTGCTTCTTCACGGCCGCCGCCGCCTCGTCGCGCGCCTCGGGAACCGCGTCGGCCACGAGGACGAGGTAGCCCTTGCCCACGCCTTCCAGCCGAACCGTGGTGCTTGCGTCGTCCGGGACCCGTGGGGGCGCGGTCTCCTGCGGCTCGTGCTCGGGAGGGCGGGACCGGCGAGCGGGGGTGGGAGCGGAGAACGGAGTCTCCTCGACTTCGGTCACCCCCACCACCTCCATCGACGAGGTGATCTCGGGCAGGTCGATGCCGGACTCAATCTTCTTGGAGGGGCCGTGGACCACGCCCACCCAGGCGGCGGCCGGATCGGGCAGCGCCGGGGCTTGGGGCCCGCGCCAGGAGGGGGCGCCCCGCTTGCGCTCGCGGACCACGGCGTCCAGGGTCCGCTCCAGCGCAGCGGGGACGGCCACGTAGCGGAGCACCTTGCGCCCGGTGACGAACCGGATCTCGTCGGCGAGCGCGTGATCGTCCGGGTCCGCCATGGCCAGAACCAACTCGCTCTTGCCCAGGGAGAGGGGCAGGACCCGGCGCTGCCGGCAGAAGGCCGGCGCGACCACCTCGAGGTTGGCGGTGGGAATGACGCTCTTCGAGAAGTCGACGCCGGGACAACCCCGGAGGTCGGCCAGCGCCCTGACCAGGGCCCCTTCTGCCGCAAGCCCGAGCCGGAGAGTAGCCGAGGCGATGTCCCCGTCGTGCGCGGCGGCAAGCGCACGCGCCGCGCCGTCAGGGCTCAGGACCTGGGACCGGACCAGCAAGGCGGCGAGGTCGGCCATCTCCACAGTCTAACGCTGTCCGGCCGTTTGTCCCGTCCGCGGTGGGCGAACGGGCGTCGGCCCCTTCCCCCTCATCGCTCGGGCTTGGTCTCCCGCATGAGGAGCGCCGTGACGCCCTCGCGCGGAGGCACGTCCTCGTGGAGGAGCCGATATACGGTCTCGCTGATGGGCATCTCCACCTCGAGGCGCCGCGCCAGGTCGTGGACGCTCCGGGCATTCCGGACCCCTTCCGCCACCTGCCCGATCTCCCGCAGGACGTCCTCGAGCGCCTTCCCCTCGGCGAGCCCCCGCCCCACCGTGCGGTTGCGGGAGAGGTCCGAGGAACAGGTGAGGACGAGGTCCCCGAGGCCTGACAACCCGGAGAGGGTGAGGGGATTCGCGCCCTTGCGCACCGCCAGGCGAGTGATCTCGGCGAGCCCCCGGGTGATCAAGGCCGCAAGCGCATTCGCACCGAATGCGAGGCCGTCCGAGAGTCCAGCGGCGATCGCCACCACGTTCTTCACACAGCCGCCGATCTCGCACCCGACCACGTCACCCGACGTGTAGGGCCGGAACGTCCGGGTGTGGAAGGCGTCCTGCACCTGCCGGGCGATCCGCTCCCAACGGGCCGCCACCGTGACGGCGGTGGGTAGCCCGCGCGCCACCTCCATGGCGAACGACGGTCCGGAGAGCACGGCGAGGTAGGGGTGGAGAGCGACGGGAAGGACGTCCTCGAGCACCTCGGTCATGGTCATGAGGCTTTCGAGCTCGATCCCCTTCACCGTGGATACCACCGTCGTGCCGGCGTGTACGAGCCGCTTCGCCTCGATGGCCACCTGGCGGACGGCGAAGGATGGGACGGAGAGGACGACGAGCTCCGCCCCCTCGAGTGCGCGGGCCAGATCGGGGGAGGCGTGGAGGTTCGCGGGAAGCCTGATCCCCGAAAGATATCGCCCGTTCTGATGGGCGTGGGCGATGTCGTCGAGGAGCGCGGGGTCCTTGTCCCAGGCGGTGACCGGGAATCCCTTGCCGGCGAGCAGCGCGGCGAGGGCTGTCCCCCAGGAGCCGGCTCCGAGCACGCAGCACCGCATGGCCACCTCCGCCGTGTGATCCTACCCGCGGCGGCCCGCCGGAGAAACGAAGTCCTCCGGGTCGAGGCGGGCGTTCGCCCCGCAGAGGGCGCCCTGGTGCCATTAGCGGAGCATCGCCGTCCCCGCGGCCAGGACCGCGAGCACGACGAGCGCCACTGCCGCGGGGCGCCAGGGCTTGATCCGCCAGGCGAAGGCCCGCTCGTGCCGCCGGTGGAACGGGGGCAAGAGCTGGTACTCGCGCCAAGCCTCCTCCCTGACCGCGCGGGCGGCCTCCGCCTCGCGAAGCCCGGTGAGGGCGCGGGCGAGCAGGTAGCGCCCCTCGACGGTCCCCGGCCGCTCGGCGAGCAGCCGCTCGAGTGCCTCCCGTGCCCCGAGGAAGTCTCCGCGCGCCAGCCGCTGCCGCCCCAGCTCCAGCTCGATCTCCCCCGCGCGAAACCTCGGATCCTCCTTGCGCGCCAGGGCCAGCGCCTGCTCGGCTTGATCGAACTTTCCGATCCTCCCGAGCGCCGCTCCCATGACGAAGGCGGTGCGGACGTCCTCGTCGCCGGCCTCCACGTTGGGGCGAAGCACGCGCGCCGCCTCGCCAGGCCGCCCCGCCTCGAGCAGCCATTCGGCCAGCTCGAAGCGGGCGCGGCGATCATGGGGGTTCACCGCCAAGGTCGAGCGGAGCTGCGCGGTTCGCCGAAAGCGAGCAAGCCTCCGGAGGGGATCGGGTAAGACGCGAAAGCTGAAGCGATCGCCCAGCCACCACAGGAGCCCGAGGACGATGAGGGCGAGAACCGGGCTCCCGGTGAGGGAGGACAGAAGAGCCCAGAGGAACCACTGCGACATCGGGGAATCCCCTTCGTGGGGCGAATGAACCACATCGCCTTGCGCGGGTCGAGGCGCGTACGCCTCTCTGCCTCGCCGTCATGGTACGGCGGTCCGGCGGGGCCGGTGGCATGCTTTCGTCCGGCTGGGGGGAAAAGAGCGATGGCCACTCAAAGCGGCGAAGCCGACGCGCCCGTGGAGGACCCGCGGGCACTCGAGCTTGCACACGCTTCTCTTGACGAGCTGGGCGTTCCGCGCACCGGCGAGGGAGGCCGCCTCACCCTGTTCGGAAGGATCGAGGCGCTCCGGGCCGGCAAGTACGATCCCGCGAGGATCAGCGCCCCCACCCCGACCCCCGCGGCTCTCCACCCCTGCCCGCGCTGCGGGCTTCTGGCCCTGGTCGAGCTCGGAGCGGTCTGTCCCTCGTGTTCCGCCGAGCTCGTCGCCCCCGCCTAGGTGTGCTGTCCCAACACGTTGTTCAGTGATGGTGCGGGTGCCGGTCCTGCGGGTCCGGTCAGCTTCGGCCTCACCGGTCGAGACCGGGCCGTTAGCCCACCGCCGCGGCCACGATCCGTTCGAAAGCGGGCCTTCGGGCCGCAACGAGCCTGAGCGCAGCCCGCCGCAGTCCCGGGCGGCGGGTGAGGAGGAGCACTAGCCGCGTCCAGAGAGCGTACGCACGGAAGCGGCGTCGCCAGGCAACCTCGTAGGGCCCGAGCGCCCTGGCATCCGCGCCCGCGGAGAGCGCCCGGGGCAACAGCTCCGCCAGATCGGCCGCGCAACCGAAGGCGAGCGACAAGCCGTCTCCCGTCACTGCGTCGAGGTAGCCGGCCGCGTCCCCGAGGAGCACCAGCCGATCGGCCACCCGGGCCCGAGCCCGCCGCTCGAGAGGCCCTACGCCACGCACCGTGGATTCGGTGGGAGCTCCCGCGAGCTTCGACTGGAGTCGCGGGAAGCGACCGAGGAGGTCCTCGAACCGGACTTTGCCTCCGCGCTCGAAGAGGAGGGCCAGCCCCACGCGAGTCCGCCCCGCGGGAGTGAGATAGGCCTCCGCCCCCTGACCGAAGTGGACCTCCACGGCCTCGCCCCAGGGGGCCACCCCGAAATGGCGACGGATGCCGAATCGGGGAGGGGCTCCGACCGGCGCGTCGAGTCCTTCGCGCCGCCTGGTGGGGGAAAGGAGCCCGTCCGCCGCAACCAGCACCCGAGCCTCCACCGTCTCACCCCCGCGGACGCGCGCAGCGATCCTGTCGCCGGCCCGGACGTGGCCGACCACTTCCGAGCCGCTCCGCACCTGCGCGCCCAGGGTCTCCGCACGGGCGCGGAGCGCGGCCGCGAGTGCCGTCCGGCGGATCCCGAGCCCCCCCTCCCCCGGGAGGCGGAGCGCGACCTCGAGTCCGCATGGGTCGCACCAGCGCAACTCGCGCAGCGGCGACACCTCTGCCGGATCGACGAGCGGCAGCACTCCTAGAGACTCAAGGAAGCGGCGACCGGAAGGCAGCACCCCCTCGCCGCAAGCCTTGTCGAGGTCCCCCTCGCGCCGCTCGAGGACCACCACGTCGAGACCCCGGGCCGCGGCCCCCGCCGCAAAGGCCAGACCGGCCGGCCCACCGCCCACCACCACCGCGTCGTGGAGCTGGCTCACCGATCCTGATCCTCCTCGCCCGTCCGCTCGCCGCGGCGCGCCCGCGCGTAGGAGAGCCGGGAGCGGGCTGCCAGGGCGGCGAGCCGGAGCGCGGTGACCTTCGAGGGAGGTTTCAGGGTCCCGGCTCTGAGCTGCCGGAGCGCCTCGCCCCTGCGCAGCTTCCCGGAGGACGTGCGCGGGAGAGTCCCCGGCTCGAGCAGGTGTACCACCCTCGGCTCGACCCCGGTGGCCTCGAGCACCACCCGACGCACCTCGCTCAAGAGGGCGACGTCCCCCTCGCCGGCGGGGATTCCCCGGGCCCGCTCCGCCAGGATGAGGAGCGCCTCCCCCTCCCCGCCCTCGCTCGACCCGACCGCCACCGCGCACCCGGGGCGGAGCCCCGGCACCGCGGCGAGCGGCTCTTCGAACTCCCCCGCCGAGCGGTTCGCGCCCCGGATGACGACGATGTCCTTGACCCGCCCGTGCACGTACAGCTCCCCGCCGATGACGAACCCCAGGTCGCCGGTGTCGAGCCACCCGCCCTTGAGGGTGCGTTCGGTAGCGGCCGCGTCGCCGAGGTAGCCGCGCATGAGCGCTGGCCCACGCACCCAGATGCGCCCAAGCCGCCCCTCCCCCAGCTCGGCGCCCTCATCGTCGCGGAGCGCCACTTCCGCGCCGGGCACCGGACTCCCCACCGAGATCACCTCTCGGTCGCCGGGGACCACCTCACCGTCCCGCGCCAGCCGTACCGGGTCCACGTGCCGGCCCATGGGGGGGCGACCGGGACGGGAGAAGGTGACCGCCAGGGTCGCCTCCGACAGCCCGTACACCGGCACGAGCGCCCCGGGGTCGAATCCCTGCGGTGCGAGGCGGAAGGCGAACCGCCGCATGGCCTCGCCGGAGATGGGCTCGGCGCCGTTCAGTGCGAGACGCCAGCTCGAGAGCGACAGGCCCTCGAGGTCGGCAGGGCGGACCCGGTCGGCCACGTAAGCATAGGCGAACGCGGGGGCGGCCGAGATCGTTCCCCGGTGGCGCGCGATGGCCCGGGGCCAGAGGGCGGGGCGAGCGAGGAAGTGTTCGGGGGCAATGAGCACGAGCGGCCCAGGATAGGTGGCCGCTCCGAGCAGGCAGCCGACGAGCCCCATGTCGTGGTAGAGCGGGAGCCAGGAGACCAGGGCGTCCGAGCTCCGGTCCGGGCGCGTCTCGCAGACCAGGGCGTCCGCCATGGTCCTGAGCGCGGCGTGGGTGAGGGCCACCGGCTTCGGATCCACGGTCGAGCCGGACGAGAACTGGACCAGCCCCAGGTCGTCGGGGGAGGGGAGGCGCAGGCGTGTGCGTTCCCTCCCCGCCAAGAGCCGCCCCGCGTCCTCGCACCCCAGCGCCGGCCGGGCTCGCTCCACGGCCCCGCCCAGGAGCCGGCGGGTGGCGCCCGAGGAGACCACCATCCGGGCACCGGAGGCCGAGATCATCCGCGCCGTCGCGACCAGGTACTCCTCCATCCGACCGAGACGGACGGGCGGGTAGAGGGGAACCGGAACCGCCCCGCACCACCAGGCCCCCAGGAACGCGTCCAGGAAGGCCGGCTCAGTGCGCAGGACGATCGCCACCCGGTCGCCCGGGCTGACGCCGCGCGCGGCGAGAGCGGCCCCGGTCCGCGCAGCGCGATCGAACACCTCGCCCCAGGGCACGACCACCTCACGCTCGTCCAGGCCGACGAAGGTGACCCCGCTCGGGTCCCTCGCGGCGCGCTCGAGCGCGTGGACCAGCGTGGGCCAACGAGCGGGGGGAAGGGAGGGACCGGCCAGGATCACGGGAGCACCTCGGGGCCGACTCTCGCCGCCACCAGCCGTGCCAGGTCCTCCAGGGTCCGCGTCGTTGCCGCGTCATCGTCGGCCAGGGCCACCCGGAACCGGTCCTCGACCGCCACCACGAGGGAGAGGAGCACGAGCGAGTCGAGCTGTCCTGCCAGCGGGGCCGATGCCACCTCCAGGGGCCCCGAGAATCCCAGCTCCTCCCGGGCGAGACGCACGATCTCCTCGGCGATGCTCCGTTCACGATCGGTCATGAGCGCCCCTCCCTCCCCCCGGCGGCCAGAAGCGTGGAACCCGGGCGAAGGCCCGGGACCAGGAAGGGCCGAGCGCCCGCTCCTCGGCGCGGATCCGGACCGCGAGGAGGGCCGCATTGATGCAGGTAGCGACAAGGGCGGTGCGCCAGGCCCCGCAGGCGAGCGGCAGCGCCAGCACCTCGATCGCCACCGCCAGGTAGTTCGGGTGCCTGAGCCACCGGTACGGCCCCGACCGGACCGGGGAGCTGCCCGGGAGCACCAACACCCGGGTCGACCAGCGCCCGCCGAGCGCCCCCACCGCCCACCAGCGCAGGCCCTGGGCGGCGACCACCAGGGCCGTGGCGGGGACGGCCACCAACGCCGGCCAGGGGGTTCGAGAGAGCTCGGGCTCCGCCGCACAGGCGACGAGGAGGGCGACGTGGAAGGCGACCATGACGGGGTGGTGACCCCGGCCCGACTCGACCGCACCGGCCGCCGCGAGCCGCCGGGCGTTGCGACCGGAGACGAGGACTTCCACGACGCGCTCGAGCGCCACGGCCACGAGGAGCACCCGGCCCATGTCGCCCCACCTCACCACGCGAGCAGCACCAGTTCCGACGAGAATCCCGGTCCCATCGCGGCCAGGAGGCCCAGGTCTCCCTCGCGCGCCTCCCCTGAGTCCAAGAGGTCCCCGAGCACGAAGAGCACCGAGGCGGAGGAGAGGTTCCCCACTGCCTGCAGCGATCGAAAGGAGCGGGCGATGGCCTCCCTGGGGAGGTCGAGCGCGGCCCGGAACGCGTCCAGCACCCTGGGCCCGCCGGTGTGGGCGATCCAGTGCTGGATGCGAGCGCGGGAGAGCCCGTGCTCCGAGAGGAACGCGTCCACGTCCGCCCCCACGTGCTCCTCGACCACCTGCGGCACCTGGGCCGAGAGCACCACCTTGAACCCCGAGTCCACCACCTCCCACCCCATCACCCACTCGGTATCCGGGTAGAACACCGATCGGGTGGCGAGTACCCGCGGGGCCCGCCGCGCGGGGCGCTCGCCCCCGATGAGCACGGCCGCCGCCGCCCCGTCGCCGAACAGACCGGTGGCGATGATGTTCGCCACGGAGGCATCCTGGCGCTGTAGCGTGAGCGAGCACAGCTCGACGGAGAGCATGACCGCCACCTCGCCGGGGAAGGCGCGCAGCACGTCGGAGGCGCGGGCCACGCCGGCCGCGCCGGCCATGCAACCCAGGCCGAAGATGGGTGTGCGCTTCACGCGCGTGGGTAGCCCCAGACGGTTCACGAGCCGGGCGTCGAGCGACGGGGTCGAGACCCCCGTCACCGTGACGAAGAAGAGGTGATCGACGTCCCCGGGCTTAAGGCCCGCTCGCCGGAGGCCGTCCGCAACCGCCGCCTCCCCCAACTCGGCGCCCACCCTTTGAAACGCGGCGTTGCTCTTGGCGAACGAGTCGAGGGCAGCATATTCGCCGACGGGCAGGGCGAGGTGCCGACCGCCGACGCGGGTGGCCCGGTGCAGGTCGGCCAGCCGCTCCAGATTGAAGTGGTGCCGCTGCCAGTGCTCGGCGAAGGCGGCGATGAGCGTCTCTTGGTCGGCGAAGTGAGGGGGGAGGGCGCGGCCGACGGCGACGATCTGGGGCAAAGGTGCGTTCACGGGATGGAGAGGGTACGAGGGATCGTGGGGTCAGTAGATCCGCGCCTGCCTCCCCGCGCGCCACTCAAAAGAACAGAGGCGGCGGCGCCGTCCCGTCGGGGTCGCGCCCGTCGCCCCGAGGGAGAGCGCCTTTTTCGCGCCGTTGCCCTCCTAGCCTTTCGCGGCGGCCTCGGCACCAGGCCTGGGGAAAGAGCCAGTCGGCGCTCGGGCGCCTCGGGTGGGGCTACGGGGGCAGCTTGGCTCCGGCGGGGCTAAAGCCTAAACGGCGAGCGGTAGCCGGATCATGAAGGTGCTCCCCTCGCCCGGGACCGACGCCACCTCGATGGTGCCGCCATGTGCCTGTACCAGCCCTTTGACGATGAAGAGGCCCAGGCCGAGGCCCTCGCCCTCGTGCCGTTGGCCGCGGTAATAGCGCTCGAAGAGCCTGGGAAGGTCGTTCGGTGGGATCCCGGCACCCTGGTCGGCGACCGTCACACGGGCGACGCCCCCCTCGCGCTCGGCGGCGACCCGCACCTCGCCCGCGGAGTACTTGAGGGCGTTCCCGACAAGGTTCACGAGGATACGGTCCAGCCGGTCGGGGTCCACGTCCAGGGGTGGCAGCGTCGGGTCGACGAGGTTGCGCACCCGGCTCGAGTCGAGCACCCCCTGTTCCAGCTCGAGGAGGTGGTCCACGAAGGACCCGAGATCGACGGGCTCTCTCGAAAGCTGCAGCTCCCCGACCTCGAGGCGGGCGGCATCGGCGAGGTCGCGCAGCATCCGCTCCATCCGTCGCCCCGCGAAGCGGATGGCCGCCACCGGCTTGCGGAGTGCCGGGGTCTCCCCTGCCGCCCGCCCGATCCGATCGGCCTGCAGGAGCACCACTTGGAGGGGGTTGCGCAGATCGTGCGAGACAGCGCGCAAGAAGTCCTCGCGCTGCTCGCGCAGCCGCTCCAGCCGGCGGATGGTGACCACGAGCTCGTCCTCGACGTGTGCCCGGAGGGCCTCGAGCTCCTGGTAGGGACGGAGGAGGGCCGCCACGAAGAGGGCGTCGAACAGTAAGAGAAAGCCGGCCGCCAGGTAGAGGTGGCCGGCCAGGTCGAGCAGGTCGAAGGGGCTCCGGTACAAGGAGAAGCAAACGCCGGCGAGCGCCATCGCCATGAAGGCCGCCGGCATCCTGGACCGGGCGCCGGCCCCCGGCACCGCCCGGCTTCGCCGGACGGCGAGGCGCGCGCCCACGAGGGCGAGGATCGCGAGGCTCCACTCGACGATTCGCTTGAGCGGGGTGAGGCCGGTTCGCGCGTCGTAGAACCAGGCGCGGTCCACGGGCAGTGTCGCCTCGACCGCCACCAGCGCCGCCACCAGTCCGAGGACCAGCGGGAGGAGCCAACGACGTCGGAAGAGGGGGAGATCGCTCTCCGGTGGGAGCCATACCGTGGCGAGGAGCGAGAGCAGGATCCAGGACCGCGCGGCCACCCAGTAGAAGATGCCCCGCTCCACGGTGGCCGGCCCCAACAGACCGGGCATGCCCGGGAAGACGGCGAGGTGGAGCAGCTCGAGGAGCCCCATCCCGAGGAACGCCGCTCCCAGGAACCGGGCTCGAGTCTCCGCGAATGCACTCGTGCCACCGGCGACCCACTGCACCGCGAAGGTGGCAAGGGCCAGGGCGGCGATGCACACCTCCAGGACCGCATGCAGGGGGCCGAAGAACCCTTCGGGCAGGTCCGTGGGAAGTCCGGCCAGCTTTCCCCCGCCGAGCACGAGGAGCGGCAGAACGCCCAGCGCGGTGCCGACCGGAGACCTCCGTGGGGCGACGAAGAGGCTGCGAAAAGACTGCAGCAAGCGAACGACCTCGTCCGGGGTGCTCGAACCGTGGGATGACGGGTGCGGGATTCCGTCCTCTTTTACCGTGGATGGCCGGTCGCTTGCCAGGGTCGGGCGCGGCCTTACCTTCCGTTCATGAGAATGGACAAGCTCACCGTCAAGGCTCAGGAGGCGGTGGCCGGCGCCCAGGCGGAAGCCCGCCGGCGCGACCACCAGACCATCGATCCCGAGCACCTGACGCTGGCACTCCTCGCCCCCGAGGACGGGATCGCCCGGGCCATCCTGGGCAAGATCGGCGCCGACCCCGCGCGCGTCGCGTCGCGCATCGAGGACGAACTGAGGATGCTCCCCCGGGTGAGCGGGGGCGAGGTGTACCCGACGACCCGGTTCATGAAACTCTTGGACCGCGCCGAGGAGGAAGCCCGGCGGCTCAAGGACGACTACGTCTCGAGCGAGCATCTTCTGCTCGCGGCCGCCGAGGAGAAGACCGGCGCCGGCGAGTCGCTCCGCGCCGCGGGCGCCACTCCGGACCGGATCCGGGCGGCGCTCCAGGACGTGCGAGGCGGGGCCCGGGTCCAGAGCCCGGAGGCGGAGAGCCAGTACCGGGCGCTCGAGAAGTACGCCAAGGACCTCACCCAGCTCGCGAAGCAAGGGAAGCTCGACCCGGTGATCGGGCGCGACGACGAGATCCGGCGGGTCATCCAGATCCTCTCGCGTCGAACGAAGAACAACCCCGTGCTGGTCGGCGATCCGGGCGTCGGCAAGACCGCCATCGTGGAGGGCCTGGCGCGCCGCATCGTGGACGGCGACGTTCCCGAGGGGCTCAAGGGCAAGCGGTTACTCGCCCTCGATCTCTCGGCGATGGTGGCGGGGGCCAAGTATCGGGGGGAGTTCGAGGAACGACTCAAGGCGGTGCTCAAGGAGGTGACCTCCTCCGAGGGTCAGATCGTCCTCTTCATCGATGAGATGCACACCATCGTGGGCGCCGGCGCCGCCGAAGGGGCGATGGATGCGGGGAACATGCTCAAGCCCGCCCTGGCCCGCGGCGAGCTGCACGCCATCGGCGCCACCACCGTGGACGAGTACCGCAAGCACGTGGAGAAGGATCCGGCGCTCGAGCGCCGCTTCCAGCCGGTGTTCGTGGGCGAACCCTCGGTGGCCGACACCATCTCCATCCTGCGCGGCCTCAAGGACCGCTACGAGTTGCACCACAAGGTCCGCATCCAGGACGCGGCGCTGGTCGAGGCCGCCCGCCTCTCCCACCGCTACATCACCGACCGATACCTTCCCGACAAGGCCATCGATCTCATCGACGAGGCCGCGAGCCGGCTCCGCATCGAGATCGACTCCATGCCGGCAGAGGTGGACGAGGTGCGCCGCCGCATCGCCCAGCTGGAGATCGAGCGCCAGGGGCTTCGACGCGAGCAGGACGAGGCCAGCCGGGCGCGGCTGACGGCGGTGGAGAAGGAGCTGGCCGGGCTGAACGAGGAACTCTCAGGCCTCAGGAGCCGCTGGGACACCGAGAAGGCCGTGATCCGCGAGATCTCCGAGGCCCGAGAGCAGGTGGAGGCCCTCCGGACCGAGCAGGCCCGAGCCGAGCGCGAGGCCGACTTCAGCCGCGCCGCCGAGATCAAGTTCGGGAAGCTACCCCAGCTCCAGCAACGGGTGAAGGCGGCGGAGGCGAGGCTGGCGCAGCTGCACGCCGCGGGGGCGATGCTGAAGGAGGAGGTCACCCCGGAGGAGGTCGCCGAGGTGGTCTCCAAGTGGACCGGCATCCCGGTCTCGCGGCTGGTGGAAGGGGAAGTTCAGAAGCTCCTGCAGATGGAGGGGCGGCTCGAGGAGCGGGTGGTGGGGCAACGGGAGGCGGTGGAGGTCGTCTCGGCGGCAGTGCGCCGGGCCCGGTCGGGCCTCTCCGACCCGAACCGGCCCATCGGCTCGTTCATCTTCCTGGGCCCGACCGGCGTGGGCAAGACGGAGACGGCTCGGGCGCTGGCCGAGTTCCTCTTCGACAACGAGGGGGCGCTCATCCGGCTCGACATGTCCGAGTACATGGAGAAGCACGCGGTCTCGCGGCTCATCGGCGCGCCGCCGGGCTACGTCGGCTACGAGGAGGGCGGCCAGCTCACCGAGGCGGTCCGGCGGCGACCCTACTCGGTCGTGCTCCTCGACGAGATCGAGAAGGCCCACCGCGACGTGTTCAACGTCCTGCTCCAGATCCTCGACGACGGCCGGCTGACCGACGGCCAGGGCCGCACGGTCGACTTCCGCAACACCGTCCTCATCATGACATCCAACATCGGCTCGGCCGAGATCCAGCGGCTGGCGGGCCGGGCGGGGAACGCCATGGCGGAGATCAGGGAGGCCGCCTTGGAGCACCTCCGGGCCGAGTTCCGGCCCGAGTTCCTGAACCGGGTCGACGACATCGTCGTCTTCCGCCCCTTGAGCCGGGCCGACATCGGCCGGATCGTCGAGATCCAGCTGTCCCGGCTGCGCCGGCTCCTCGCCGACCGCCAGCTCACCCTCGAGCTCTCCGAGACCGCCCGGGAAGCGGTGGCCGACGCCGGGTACGACCCGGTCTATGGCGCCCGCCCCCTGAAGCGCGCGCTCCAGCGGATGATCCAGGACCCCATTGCCACGCGCGTCCTGAAGGGCGAGTTTCAGCCCGGCGACCACATCCTGGTGGACGAGGCCAAGGACGGGAACCTGACCTTCACCAAGGGCGAGCCACCCCAGGTGACGGTACACTAGGGCGCCCGGAGTGAGCGATCGCCCTGGGCCCCCCCGACCGGGGAGCCCGGGCGAGCGCCGCGGGAAGGGTCGCCCGGTCATGCCCCGGTGGCTTCGCCCGCCCAGTACCGCCGGATGGCTCCCCGGTCGTAAATCTCGCCCAGGCTCCGAACCAACACCTTGCCAGAGTCGGTGTAGACACAGACCTCGTCGGGAGAACGCTCCCCGATGACGAGCAGCCGGCAGGCCACGCTCCCCTCGTTGACGAGGCAGTGGCCGGCCCGCTGACCGGCGGGAAAGCAGGCGTAGTCGCCGGTTTCGAGGGGGAACGTCGCCTCTCCCAGGCGGAGGGTGCAGCTCCCTTCGAGGACGAGGACGTGTTCCTCCTCCCGCATGTGATAATGGGCCGGCGCGCTCTGCTTGCCGGGCGCGAGTTCCTCGATCTGCACGCCCAGGTGATAGCCCTCACCTACCGCCGCCATGGTGAGGTGCCTGTAGCGGCTGCCGAACCGGGTCCCCTCGGCCCAGGTTTCCCAGGGGACGGATTCGATCGAGAGTGGCGGACGGGGCGCACCCGGCTCCGGCGGGTCGGTGGGGACGGGCATTGCAGCCTCCGACGTTCGGGGTTCGAGCGTGGAAGTGTAGTCCGGCGGTGTCCCGCACGTGCCGTGGCTCGTCGGGAATCCCCTCACGGGCCCAAGGACGAGGGATGGAGTGGCGCCTGGGGTTCGCGGGAGCCCTCGGGTCGTGGCCCGTTCCCTGAAAAGAGATCCGGCGCGGGCTCCTGCTGGCAGAGGCGCAGGCGCTCGCCCCTGTCCCGCGCGCTTCGGCCGCACCGCCTTTCGGAAACCAATCCGGAGCCGGACGGATAAGGGAGGGCAAAGACGAGGTCCGGGACCCGCTCGTGGTCGAGGATGCCGCTCGAATCGCTGTCAGAGGCGGAGCTTGCGAGACGCTGCCGCCGGGGTGACGCCGACGGGTGGCGCGAGCTGGTGGTGCGCTTCACGCCTCTCGTCTATCGGCTGGGGGTTCGGATGCTGCGCTCCGAAGCGGAGGCCGAGGACGTGAGCCAGGAGGTCTTCTTGAGGATGCATCGCTCCTTCGAGGCGTACGACCCAACACGCCCGCTCGGGCCATGGGTGGCCCGCACCGCCTACCACGCGTGCTTGCGCCGCCTGGAAGGCACGGCGCGCATTGAGCGGGCCGGGGATCCCGAGGCCCTCGATGCTGTGCCCGACGCGGGCGGGAAGGATCCGGAGAAGGCAGCGCTCAGTGGCGAGGCGTCCGCTCTCCTCTTGCGAGCGCTCGAGGAGCTGCCGGCCCAGGACCGGGCCCTCCTCGACCTCCGGTACCAGGAGGGGCTCTCCGACGCCGAAGTGTCGGAGGCGACCGGGATCCCGGTGGGAACCGTGAAGACCCGGATCTTCCGCGCCCGGGTCCGCCTGCGCGGCTGGCTCGAGCCCGCCCTGGGGAGACACGGGACATGACCGAGAGCTCCCGGACCCTGGAAGAGCTGGCCGAGGCCTACCTCGACGGTGATCTACCGCCGGGCGAAGCGCTGGCGTTCGAGCGCGACCTGGCGAGCCGTCCCGGTGCGGCCGCAGCGCTCAGCGCGGCGTTGGCACTCCGGGACCTCCTCGTTTCGTTGCCGCCCCTCGCCCCGCCGCCCGGGCTCGCCCAGCGCATCGCCGGGAGCCTTCCGCTCCGGACTCCCGGGAAGGCCTCCGAGGCTGTCGGCCCATCGCCTCTGCGTGCAGCGCTGGGCGGGCTGGGCTGGGCGTTCCGGGGTACCATCCTCGCGACCCTTGGCACGGCGGCCCCCGCCGCCTCTGCCTCGGCCGGGATGGCCCAGCTGAGGTGGGCCCTCGGCCCCCTCGGGGCGCCGGCCGAGCCGGTGCCGAGGGCCCGGCGGCCGCTCTGGCGGCGCGCGCTTTTCGGAAGGAGGGCGAGGTGAGCGTAGTCGCCGTTCTTCTTCTGTCCCCACTCGCCCTTGCCTTCGCGGCGTTGGGGCTGCCGATCCATGGCAGGGTTCGGGGCGCCGTGAGCGAGGGGGAGCCCACTTTAGCCGTCCGGATCGCGTGGGCCTTCGGCCTCGTCTCGGCCGAGATGGAGAGGAGCGGCAGCTTTCTGCGCGTGGCCGGGCTTGCCGTCTTCCGCCTTCGTCCTTGGCGCGTGCGACCCGCCCGGGCCCACCGAGGGAACGGCGAGCGGGCGGCCCGGGAGGGCTTCGGCCGGGCCGCGGCGCGTTTGCGATCCGGCGCGCGGAAGACCACGACACTCTTGCGGATGGGGGCACGCCTGGCTCGGACGCTCCACCTCCGGCTGTGGCTCCGGGGCCGGGTGGGAACCGGCGACCCGGCCGCCACCGCGACCCTGGCTGCCCTGACGCGCGCAGCCGGCGCGCTGCCCGGAGTGGACTTGGAGGTCGAGGTGGACTTTCTCGAGGAGGTCTTGGAGGTGGAGGGCGAGGGCTCGGCCCGGGTGTGGGCCCCCGAGTTGCTCGCGGTGGCGGGCCTCCTCCTCGCCCGGCGAGAGAACCGTGCCGCGGTCCGGGCGCTCATGAGGTGACAAACGATGGGGTGGCACGAGGAGGAGCCGATGGAACAGGTGACGAGGTTCATGGCGGTGGTGCGGAGCGTTCTGTCCCGCTCCGCCCTGAAGGATGCGGTGGTGTCGAAGCCGCTCGCGGCAGGGGACCGGCGGATCGTGGTCCTCTCCGACGTCCGGGTGGTGCTCGGGGCGGGCGGCGGGACCGGGTCCGACCCGAGGAAGCGGATGGCGAGCGGCACCGGGGGCGGGAGCGGCGGGGCCGCGAAGGCGCGGCCGGTGGCGGTGCTGGTGGTCGAAGGGGGCGAGGTCCGGATCGACCCGCTCGGGAACTGAAGGGAGGCAACGATGACGCAGGTCGAGGAGATCCTGAAGGCAGTGAGCGAGGAGCTCTCGGGCGTCGCCACCGGTGACGCGGTGGTCGGCTCGCCCATCCCGCTCGGCGAGGTGATCATCTACCCCATCTCCATGGTGAGCGTAGGAATGGGCGGCGGGGGTGGCGAGGGAGAGACCGCGGCGGCGGCGGGGGATAAGGGCGAGAAGGGGGTGGGCGGTGGTTCGGGCGGAGGAGCGAGGGCGTGTCCGGTGGCGGTGCTGGCCGTCTCGGCCGCCGGCGTCAAGGTGGTGCCGCTGCCGCAGAGAAGGAGCGTTTTGGAGAAGCTCCTGGAGCGGATTCCCGACCTCGTGAACCGGGTGAAGGCCGCGGCGGGCGCGTGAGCCGCTCGGGCAAAGGTCGCGGGCGCGGGAACGGTTCGCCACGGGCCGTTCCCCCGCTCTGGCCGCTCAGGCTCAGGCCGCTCCTTTGGCCGCGTGCCTGCGAGATCTTCTCGAGCCGCACCGGCACGGCTCGCACCGCTCGCAAAGGCCGAGATCAAGCTTCGAGAACCTGGGCGCCCCGGCCATCTCCGTTGGACCGGCGTTCGCGGCGGGGACGAGCCTCCGCCCGCCGCGGGGGCTTGTCGCGTACGCCGGCCACTGCCCGACCCGGCGGACCGCTCCGCCGCGATCGGCCGTCTCCTTTCGGAGGCCCCCTCTACCGCCGGCCGCCCAGCAAGGCGCCGGCGATGGCGAAGCCGAGGGTCGCCGGGATGGAGCCCAGGAGCGTGCCCAGCGCGTAGGTGGAGAGGCGCATGGGGGTCGCGCCGAACGCGAAGTTGAGCAGGGCGAAGGGGGTCACGGGCGAGAGCCGCAGAACGACCACGGTCCAGAAGCCCCGCCGCGTCCCTAGCGACCGGGCCAGGCGCGCGATCCGGCCTTCGCCCCGCGCCAGGTACTTCGGGTCGCCGGCGAGGAGCCGTCCCACACCGAAGGCGGCGCAGGCGGAGACGGTACACGAGGGCACGGCCATGAGAAACGCCGCGACCGGCCCGAAGAGCCAGCCGGCGCTGAAGGTGAGCACCGCCACCGGGATCCCCGCCAGTGCGGCGGGCACGTAGAGGAGCGCGAGAAGCAATAGGCCCGGCCAGCCCGCTTCCCGCACTCGCCCTTCCAGCTCGAGCAGGACATCGTGCGGGAAGAAGAGGTGGAAGACCGCGAGAAGCACCGCGAGGACCACCAGACCCAGCCAGAAGCGGGCCCGCGCTCCCGGCGCCGGGGGGGGGAACGCGACGTTGGACTCACCCGGGGCAGGCAACGCGCCCTCCGTTCTTGGCATCGCCGGGCGGGTGACGGGTGGATCACTTCGCCTGAACGTAGCCCTCGGCGGTGAGCAGCTCGGCGGTCAGCACCGCGCCCCCCGCCGCACCGCGAATCGTGTTGTGCGAGAGGCAGACAAACCGCCAGTCGAACAGCGGGTCGGGCCGGAGACGGCCGATGGTGACTGCCATGCCGCCCCCGGCGTCGCGGTCGAGTCGGGTCTGGGGGCGGGAGTCGTCCTCGAAGTAGTGCAGAAAGGGGCGAGGGGCCGAGGGCAGCCCGAGCCTCTGCGGCTTGCCCGAGAAGCCCGTCCACGCCTCGAGCACCTGCTCGCGCGTGGGCTTCTTCTCGAAGGCGGCGAAGACCGCCGCCAGGTGGCCGTCGGTGGCCGGGACCCGGATGCACTGCGCGGTGATGATGGGCTCCACCGCCGGCACGATCCGGCCGTCGGCGTACCGGCCCCAGATCTTGAGCGGCTCCTTCTCGCTCTTTTCCTCCTCCCCCTTGATGAACGGGATGACGTTGTCGACCATCTCCGGCCAGGTTTCGAAGGTCTTCCCCGCACCGGAGAGCGCCTGGTAGGTCGAGACCGCGACCCGCTTCGGGCCGAAGCTGAGCAGCGGGTGCAGCGCCGGTACGTAGCTCTGCAGCGAGCAGTTCGGCTTCACGGCCACGAAGCCGCGCCGGGTGCCGAGCCGCCGCCGCTGCGCCTCGATCGCGATCGCGTGCTCCGGGTTCACCTCGGGGATCATCATCGGAACGTCGGGCGTTCCGCGGTGGGCGGAGTTGTTGGAGAGGACCGGGGTCTCGGCCCGGGCATAGGCCTCCTCGAGCCGGGCGGTCTCCTCCTTCGGCATGTCCACCGCGCAGAAGACGAAGTCCACTGCCCCGGCCACCGAGCCCACGTCAGAAGCGTTGAGCACCGTGAGGCCGGCGGCCAACTTGGGGACCGGCGTCCTCATGACCCAACGTCCCTTCACTGCCTCCGGGTAGGGCTTGCCGGCCGAGGCCGGACTGGCCGCGAGCAGGGTGACCTCGTACCAGGGGTGGTTCTCGAGCAGGGCGAGGAAGCGTTGGCCGACCATTCCGGTCGCGCCCAGGATTCCGACCTTTAGCTTCTTCTGGCTCATGGCTCTCCAAAGGCGAAGGAAATCAAATGTACCACGGGCGTGTGCTCCCTGCCCCCCGGGGGGCCGGCCCCACACGCTAGTCGCCGTCCTCGTCCCCTTCCTCCGGCGGCTCCTCCTCGGAGCGGTAAAACACCTCTTCGAGGCACAGGCCGTGCGGGGGCGCCGTGGGTCCCGCGTGGGTCCGGTCCCGGCTCTCTAGAAGCCCGGGAATCGACTCGGGGGATCGCTTCCAGAGCCCCACCTCCACCAGGGTCCCGACGATGGCCCGAACCATGTGCTTCACGAATGCGGTGGCTTCGATCAGGACCTCGATCCGGCCTCCCCTCTCGCCGACGACCTCGAGCCGCCACACCTTGCGGACCGCGTGCCGGCAGGCGCAGTCGCTCGCCTGGAAAGCGGTGAAGTCATGGCGTCCGACGAGGTGGCGGGCCGCCGCGCGCATGGCCGACACATCGAGCGGCTGGAACTGCTGCCAGGCCTGGAGGCGCCCGAGCGGTGACCGGGTAGCGGCGTTCTCGATCGCGTAAAGGTAGCGCTTCCCCCGGGCGCTTCTCCGGGCGTCGAATCCGTCCGGCTCGAGCCGGGCTGCGCGCACCGCCACGTCCTCGGGGAGGAGCGCGTTCAGGCCCTGCACGTAGGCGCGCAGCGGGAGCGGCTTTTCCTCAGGAAAGGTGACCACCTGCCCCCGGGCGTGGACCCCCGCGTCCGTCCGGCCCGCGGCGGTGACGCGGCGGGGGCCGTGGTGAAGGATCGAGAGTGCTCGCTCCACTTCGGCCTGGACGGAGGGACCGTTTGGCTGAACCTGCCAGCCGACGTAGCGGGTCCCGTCGTACTCGAGGACGAGCGTCACGACCGGCATCCGAAGAAGCGTATCACGCGTAGGCAACGTGGCCCTCTGCGGGATGCGGCCGGCACACCCGGATCGGGGGCGCAGGCGGGCAATGGCTCCGGTACCGTCGGGTCATGAGCCCGAACCTCGCCAAGGGCCCTCGCCTTCCCCACCCTCCCACGGCTCGAGCGGCTCGTGGCCTGGCCGTCTCGGGCCCCGGTCCTGGTTCTGGGGCGTAGCGCCCGGCCGTTTCGGACCCGCTGCTCGTCGTCTCCGGCGATCGCGAAGACCTGCGGTGGCCTCTTCCGGAAAGGGGTGCTCGGCGAGCAGCTCCCGACCCACGCCCCATGCCATGCCCTACGAGAACGGGGCACGCGATCTGGATCGGTCGAGAGGCGCGATCGCCACCCGCGGCTCTGCCGCTGCAGGTCCGTCACTTCGGATAGTGGCCCCTTAGCTTTCGTTGACCGCGCAGCTTCCGCCGCGCTATATGCCTTCAACTTTCGTTGAAAGCGGCTCGGCGTACGTCACGGAGGTCCGGCCCAGGTCATGCCCCGCGAGCAGCTGATCCTCTCGCAGCTCGACGAGAGCTCGAAGCAGGGGGTCCGGCCGGAGCGTGCCCAGGCCGCCCTCTCGGGAGTGTCCGACCTGGAGGAGAGCCTGAGCGAGCTGGAGCGGCAGCTCGAGGAGGCCACTCACGACGCCGAGGAGAAGCTCAAGGCGGCCGCGCGCCATCTCGTGGCTGCGGGCGGCAAGCGAGTGCGGCCCACCGTGACCCTGCTCGCCGCCGGTGCCTGCGGGGGGGAGATGCGGTTCGCGGTTCCGTTTGCCGTCGCGGCCGAGTTGACCCATTCCGCCACTCTCCTCCACGACGATGTCATCGACGACGGCCCCGAGCGGCGCGGCCGCCCGGCCTCGCGCGTCATCTGGGGCAACGCGGTCTCCGTTCTCTCCGGCGACTGGCTCCTCACCCGGGCGCTGGAGATCGTCTCCGCCGCTCCGGCCCGGTCCTCGGCCCTCCCCGCCCTCCTCGCCACGATGCGGCGCCTCGTGGAGGGGGAGGTGCTTCAGCTCTCCCTGCGAGGGACCTTCGCCGCCACCGAGCAGGACTACCTGGACGTGGTGACGGCTAAGACCGGGTCGCTGTTCGGCTGGGCGGCCGCCGCCGGCGCCTGGTCGGCCGGGATCTCGGGGAGAATCCCGGAGGCGCTGGCCCGGTTCGGCGAGGGGGTGGGGATCGCCTTCCAGCTCGTGGACGACGCCCTCGACTACGCCGCCGATCCGACTCTCCTGGGCAAGCGCCTGGGCGCCGACCTGGCCGAGGGGAAGGCCACGCTCCCGCTCATCCGCGCCTGCGCCAGCGTCCCCGGGCTCCGCAACCGGCTCGGGACGGTCCTTGAAGGGGAGGATGCGCAGGCGGTGGCGGTCGAGGTGGTGGAAGCGGTGAAGCGCGTGGGCGGGGTCGAGGCGGCGCGCGCTCTGGCGCGGCAGCATACCGCCTCCGCCCTGGTAGCCCTGGAGGGCGTGCCGGACGGACCGCACCGGCGGGCGCTCCGGGATGCGGCGCTGGCGCTCACCGAGCGGGGGTTCTAGAGGCGCCCTCCCGTCGGGGCGGGGGCCGTACTCAGGCGTTCCTCCAGGCGCGCTCCGCCTTCAGCACCGCGTTGGCGAGGGGGACGTCGTAGGGCCAGGAGTCGAGGACCATCCGCCCCAGCCCCTCGGGCCGCTGCCGCCGCGGCGGGAGCTCACCGCGCTCGAGGCTCGCGAGGTAGCCGCGGAGCGTGGTGATGCAGGTGTCGAGGTCCTCGGGGCAGAGACGGTACTGGGGGGCGCGCCGCTCCGCCTCGACCTCGGAGAGGGCGACCAGGATGAGCTCGCGAGCGCGGTCCCGGCGGTCCATGCCGCGCGTAGCCTAGATCAGGACGGGACGGTGGGAAACCTCTGGCCCCGGCGCGGCACCCGCTCGCGAGGAGTGTTCACACCCTAGCCGCGTTCCTGGTACTCGAGGGGAACCCGGGGCAAGAGCCCGCGGTCGAAGGCGGTCCCCAAGAACGCCGCCACCGCCTCCCGCCCCCTCGAACCGAGCTCGACGGTCCAGTCGTTCACGTACATCCCCACGTACCGGTCGGCCTGGCGGCGGGACAGGCCCCGCGCGAAGGAGAGCGCGTAGGTGAGCGCCTCTGCCCGGTGGGCCAGACCATAGGAGATCGACTCCCCCCAGGCCCGGGCCACCGCCGAGCGAACCCCGGCTGGCAGGTCCCTCCGGATGGCATTGAGGCCGAGCGGGAGCGGCAGGGCCGTCCGCTCCTTCCATCTCTGACCCAGGTCCGCGAGGACGCGCAAGCCCTCCTCCGCAACGGTGAGCTGCCCCTCGTGGATGATGAGCGCCGCCTCTACCTCGCCGCGCTGCGCCGCCGCCCCCGCAGCCCGGAAATCCATGGGCACGGGCTCGAATCGGGTCACCTCCAAGGAGAGCGCCAGGGCGGCGCTAGTTCGCCGCCCCGGGACGGCGACCCGCCTCCCCGAAAGCTCCGAGAGCGATGTGAAGGACGACGACTGGGGAACGACTACCAGAGGACCGTAGCCGTCTCCCATGGATGCGCCCGAATCGAGCAGGAGGTAGCCCTGGGCCAAGAAGGGGTAGGCCGCCGCCGAGATCGCGGTGACGTCGTACCCTTCCGCGCCCGCCTGGTTGGCCGACTCGACGTCGAGCAAGGCCTGCTCGAAGGCGATCCCCTCGGCACGAACCGCGCCGCTCGCGATCCCGAAGTACATGAAGGCGTCGTCCGAATCGGGACTGTGAGCCACGCGGATTCTGTGCATGCACTGCCGTTCTACCCTTCAACGATCGTTGAAACAAGGCGACCGCAGGAGTAGAGATCCCGCGCCATGGCCTACCGCTCGCTGCGCGAGTTCCTCGATCGGCTCGAGCGGGCGGGCGACCTCGTCCGGGTACGGGACCCGGTCGACCCGGTGCTGGAGATGGCGGCCCTGGCGGACCGGGCCGCCAAGCAGTCCGGGCCCGCGCTCCTCTTCGAGGCGGTCGCCTCCCGGCCCGGGTCGTTTCCGGTGGCCATGAACCTCTTCGGCACGCGCCGCCGGACCAGTTGGGCACTCTCCTGCGACGACTTCGAGGATCACGCCTCGGAGTTGCGGTCGCTCTTGCATACCGCACCCCCCGCCTCCCTCTGGGAAAAGCTGAAGCTCCTTCCCCGACTCGGGCGGCTCGCCTCCCTCGCCCCGCGGCACGTCTCCCTAGGCTCTTGCCAAGAGGTGGTCCTGCGCGGGCCCGACGCCGACCTGGGTCTCCTACCCGCTCTCACCACCTGGCCGCACGACGGCGGTTCCTTCCTCACGCTGCCCCAGGTGATCACCCGCGACCCGGACACGGGCGCCCGGAACGTGGGCATGTACCGGCTCCAGATCCTCGGTCCGCACAAGCTAGCGCTGCACTGGCAGCTTCACAAGACCGCCACGGCGCATTACCGGGCCTACCGGCGGCGGGGGGAGCGCATGCCGGTGGCGGTGGCGCTGGGCGGCGACCCGGCCCTCACTTACTGTGCCTCGGCTCCGTTGCCGCCCGGGGTGGACGAGTACCTCTTCGCCGGCTTCTTGCGCGGCGAAGCGGTACGGCTGGTGAAAGGGGTAGCGACCGACTTGGAGGTCCCCGCCGAGGCCGATCTGGTGATCGAGGGATGGGTGGACCCGGCAGCACCGCTCGTGCGCGAGGGTCCCTTCGGCGACCATACCGGCTTCTACTCCCTCGCCGACGACTACCCGTGGCTCGACGTCGCCGCGGTGACGCACCGGCGGGACCCGGTCTACCCCGCAACCGTGGTGGGCCCTCCGCCAGCCGAGGACTTCTGGATGGGAACGGCAACAGCCCGGCTCTTCCTTCCGCTCCTCCAGCTCGTCTTCCCCGAGATCGTTGATCTGGCCTTCCCGGCCGAGGGCGTGTTCCACAACCTGTGCCTCGTCTCCATGCGCAAGGAGTTCCCCGGGCATGCCAAGAAGCTCATGCACGGGTTATGGGGCTCGGGGCAGCTGTCGAGCACGAAGACCCTGGTCGTCTTCGACGAGGACGTGGACGTGCAGGACGCGTCCGGCGCGGCCTGGCGCGCCCTGGCCAACATCGACGCACGGCGCGATCTCGTGGTGGTGGAAGGGCCGGTGGACGTGCTCGACCACGCCGCCCCCCAGCTCGCGCTGGGCTCCAAGGTCGGGGTCGACGCGACCCGTAAGTGGGCCGAGGAGGGAGGGCGCCAGTGGCCGGAGCCCTGCGTGCACCCCCCCGAGATCCTGGCCCGCATGGACGCTCTCTACGAGCGGCTCGTGCCCGGCGCGCCCAAGACCAACCGGCCACGCATCCCCGAGCCGGCCGCGGCCAGCTGGACGCCGCGCAAGGGGGCCGCGTGAGCACTCCCCTCCGCCTTACGCCGGACGCCTTTCCACCTCCGGGACCGGTTCCGCTCCCGGGCGTCGGCCTGCGCGCCGCGGCCGTCCGGGCCATGTTCGATCGGGTCGCCCCCTCGTACGACCTCTTGAACCGCCTCATGACGCTTCGGGTGGACCAGTCCTGGCGGGGGCGGCTCCTCCGTGAGCTCGAGCCGAGGCCTGGCGAGGTACTGCTCGACCTCTGCGCGGGAACCATGGACGTGGCTGCCCTCGCCCGCGACCGGGTCCCGGGTCTGCGGGTCGTGGGGGCGGACTTTTCGCTCCCCATGCTCGAGCGGGGAGTGGAGAAGACCGGCTTGCCGGCCGCCCAGGCCGACGCGCTCGCCCTCCCCTTCTCGGCCGCTGCCTTCGACCTCGCCTCGGTGACCTTCGGGATGCGCAACCTGGAGTCGTACGAGCGGGGGCTCTTCGAGGTGGCCCGCGTCTTGCGCCGGGGAGGACGGCTGGGAGTGCTCGAGTTCTTCCGGGCGGAGACCCCGGCCTCCCGGCTCGTCCATCGCGCGTACAACCGTCTGGCGCTCCCGGTCCTCGGGCGGCTGCTCTCGCCCGATCCGTCCGCCTACCGCTATCTGGTCGAGTCGATGGAGCGCTTCGCCTCGAGGCCGGAGTTCGAGGCTTCGGCCCGCCGCGCCGGCTTCCGGGAGGTGCGGGGCGAGACACTCTTCCCGGGCGTGTGCGGGCTGGTAACGGCGGTGCGCGGATGAAGATGGTGGTGGCCATCTCGGGGGCCTCGGGCGCTCCCTACGCGCGCCGGTTCCTCGACTTTCTGGCGGCACACGGCGAGGCCCACGGCGTCTCGGTGGACCTGGTGTTCACCCCGACGGGGCGGCAGGTCTGGAAGCAGGAAGTCGGCAGCGAGCCCCGCTATCCCTGGCCGATCTGGAAGAGCCAGGACTTCACCGCCCCGTTCGCCTCCGGGTCGGCCCTGTACGACGCGATGGTGGTAATCCCCTGCTCCGCCGGCGCCCTGTCGCGGATCGCTTACGGCATCTCCTCGGACCTCCTCGGCCGGGCCGCCGACGTGATGTTGAAGGAGCGCCGGCGGCTCTTGCTCGTCTTGCGCGAAACCCCGATCTCCCTGGTCCACGCCCGGGCCATGGTCCAGGTGATCGAGGCCGGGGCGATGGTTCTCCCCGCCTCTCCCTCCTTCTACTCCGGGCCGCGCACCGTCGAGGCACTGGTCGACACGGTGGTCTCCCGGGTGCTCGACAAGCTTTTGCTCCCCAACGAGCTCATGAGGCGTTGGGGAGGCCTCGTGCCGTTGCCCAGGGAGCCGAGCGAATAGGAGCACGCGCGCATGCTTTCCCTGCTTGCCGACCGCGCCCTCGAGCGCGATGGTCTCGGGCCCATCCGAGACAAGGTCCTCTCCGCTGAGCGGCTCAGCGAGGCAGACGGGGTGCGCCTCTTCGAGGCGAGGGGCCTCGCCGCGCTCGGGGCGCTCGCCAACCACGTCCGCGAGGAGCGCCACGGGGACCTGACCTATTACAACCGCAACGTCCACCTGAACCCCTCCAACGTCTGCGTGGCCTCCTGCAAGTTCTGCTCCTTCGCCCGCAAGGATGACCAGCGCGCCTCCCAGGGCTACACCTTGTCGCTCGACGAGGCGGTGGAGAAGGTGCTCTCCCGCAGGCCGCTCGGCGTCACCGAGGTGCATATCGTCGGGGGCCTAAACCCCGACCTCTCCTTCGACTACTACACCGAGCTCCTCTCCCGGCTAAGGAGGGCCTGGCCCGCGCTCTCCATCAAGGCCTTCACCGCCGTCGAGATCCACTTCTTCGCCGAGAAGTTCGGGATGACCATTGAAGAGGTGCTGCGCCGCCTCATCGAGGCGGGGCTCGACACCCTTCCCGGCGGTGGCGCCGAGATCTTCGCCCCTCGGGTCCGCCGCAAGATCTGCGACGACAAGGCCACCGCCGAAGAGTGGCTCGCCGTCCACCGCACCGCGCACCAGCTCGGCGTCCGCACCAACGCCACCATGCTCTACGGCCACATCGAGCGGCTCGACGAGCGGGTGGACCACATGCGCCGCCTGCGGGAGCTGCAGGACGAGACCTTGGGGTTCCAGGTGTTCATCCCCCTCGCCTTCCACCCGGATCACAACATGATCGGCAAGGCCTACCCCAAGCCGACGGGCTACGACGCCCTCCGCACCCTGGCCGTGGCGCGCCTCTTCCTCGACAACTTCGACCACCTGAAGGCGTACTGGGTCTCTCTGGGGGAGCGGCTGGCCCAGGCGGCCCTGTCCTTCGGCGTGGACGACCTCGACGGCACTGTGCTCGAGGAACGCATCTACCACATGGCTGGCGCCACCGTGCCCCAGGCGCTTTCGGAAGGGACGCTCAGGAAGCTCATCCGGGCCGCGGGGCGGGTGCCGGCGGAACGGGACAGCCTCTACCGGGTCCTGCAGGTGCACGGGTCCGCCCCCTTCGCCCCCCTGCCCGCGGCCACGGCCTAGCGAGGGGAACATGCCCCAGAAACTCAAGGCCGCCGCGGTGTCGTTCTTGAACGCCTGGCCCCTGACGGAGGGGCTCAAGGGCTCGGATCGGATCGACCTCGTCCTGGCCGAGCCCTCCCGCTGCGCCGAGCTGCTCGAAGCGGGGAAGGTGGACCTGGCCCTGGTCTCGGTCGCCGCGCTGGAGAAGGGGGAGTACGAGATCGTCCCGGGGATGGCCATCGGAGCGGACGGCCCGGTGCAGACGGTGGTGCTCGCCGGCGAGCAATCGCCGGCCATCTGGGACGAGGTCTTCCTCGACACCGCCTCCCGCACCTCGCACGTCCTCGCGAAGCTCGTCCTCGACGCCATGGGGGTTCACCCGAGATTCACGCCCATGCCCGCCGCTGATGGGCTGGCCTTGGCCCGCGGCCGGCGCGGAGCCCTCGTCATCGGCGACCGCGGCTTCGACGTGCGAGCCAACCATCTGCTCGACTTGGGTCGCGAGTGGACCCACCTCACCGGGCTCCCCATGGTCTTCGCGCTCTGGGCAGCCCGGCCCGGCGCCCTCTCGCCCGAGGACGTACAGGAGCTGACCCGGGCGGCGCAGCACGGGCTCGGCCTGCGCACCGAGCTGGCCCAGCGGTTCGCTGCCGAACGAGGGGGCGACCCCGAGCGGTACCGCCGCTACCTGACGCAGCGGATCCGCTACGGGCTCGGCCCGTACGAGCTGAAGGGGCTGGAAGCCTTTCTGGAACGCGCCGAGGAGAAGGGCTTCCTCCCCCCGATGAGGATCCGGTTCGTGGACGATGTCGTCCGGCGCGCCCGCGCGCGGCGGGCGGTCTCCCTGGACACGGCCCTCGCCAAGGGGGCGGCCGGAGAACGACTCGACGCCGACGAGGGCGAGATCCTGGACGAGAGGGCTCCTTTGCTCGAGCTGGGGCTCGCTGCCGACACCCGCCGTCGCGCCCTCCACCCCGGCGACCTCGTCACCTACATCGTCTCGCGCAACGTGAACTACACCAACGTCTGCACCACCGCCTGTCACTTCTGCGCCTTCTACCGACCCCGAGGCCACCGGGACTCCTACGTTCTCACCCGGGAGGAGCTCAGGCAGAAGATCGACGAGACGGTGGCCCTCGGCGGGATCGAGATCCTCCTGCAGGGCGGCCTCCACCCCGACCTGGGGATCGAGTGGTACGAGGACCTCTTCCGGTGGGTGAGAGCGAACTGGCCCCTCATCAACCTCCACGCTCTCTCGCCCGAGGAGATCTGGCACATCGCTCGCACGAGCCAGATCCCCCTCGACGAGACCATCGACCGGCTGGTGGCCGCCGGGATGGACTCCATTCCCGGCGGAGGAGCGGAGATCCTCGACGACGAGGTGCGGCGCCGCATTGCGCCGCTCAAGTGCTCCACCGACGAGTGGCTCATGGTGATGAGGGCCGCTCATCACAAGGGGCTGCGCAGCACCGCCACCATGATGTTCGGGGTGGGAGAGGAGCCGCGCCACCGGGTGGCTCACCTTCTGCGCCTGCGCGAACTCCAAGACGAGACGGGTGGATTCACCGCCTTCATCTGCTGGCCCTTCCAGCCGGCCAACACCCGGCTCGTACCCGGGGACGGCAGCGCCCATGCCTACCTGCGCACGAACGCCCTCTCCCGGCTCCTCCTCGACAACGTCGAGAACCTCCAGGCCTCCTGGGTCACGATGGGCGGCGGGGTGGCACAGGCCGCCCTCCACATGGGCTGCAACGACTTCGGCCAGGTGATGATCGAGGAGAACGTCGTCTCTGCCGCCGGGACCACCTTTCGGATGGACTCCGAGGAGGTGGAGCGGCACATACGCGACGCCGGCTTCCGCGCCGCGCGGCGCAACATGCGTTACCAGATCCTCGAGGGCCGGCCCTCATGAGCCGCGTGCTGAGCGCGCCCTTCCTTCTGCCCGGCCGCCCCGGGCAGGAGGGCGCCGTGGCGAGAGCCCTCTCCGACGCCGCCGTCGCGCTCGATGGGGACACGGTGGCGGCCTTTGGCCCACGCGCTGAAATCGAGGCCCGCTTCGGCCCGGGCGAGCGGCTCGAGGCCGTCCTCTTGCCCGCACTGGTGAATGCCCACCTGCACCTCGAGCTCTCCCACCTCTCCGGGCGCGTGGCGGGTGGGGATGGGCTCCCGGCTTGGATCAACCGCTTCCTCGGCGCGCGCGCGCTCCCTTGGCAGGGCGAGGCGAGCTCCGCGATGGAGAGGGCCGCCCTCTCCCTCCGCCGGGCGGGCGTGGCGGCGGTGGGCGACGTCTCGAACACCCTCGCCTCGCTCGAGCCGCTGGCGCGTCAGCGCCTCTGCGGGACGGTGTTTCATGAGGTGTTCGGCTTCTCCCCCGAGCGCCTCGAGAGGGCTCGAGAGGCAGGGCGTGCGGAGCGTGCCCGCCTTCTCCCGCCGGCCGGGCTTCGGGTGCGGGAGAGTCCGCACGCGGTCTACTCCACGCACCGGAAGGGGATCGAGGCTCTTCTGTGCGCTGGGCCCGGCTCGCTTCACCTGGCCGAAGACCCGGCCGAGCGGCTCTTCTGCCGGGATGGGGGGGGAGCCTTTCGGCGCTTGCACGAGTCGCTCGGAACCGCGGACGTGGACCGGCTCCGGGTCCGCGGCCCATCGGCGGTGGCGGCGGTGGCGGCGTTCCTCGCGCCTCACCACCTCGTCGTCCACTGCCTGGACCTGGACGACGGCGATGTGCGCCTCCTGTCCGCCACGGGGGCCACCGCCGTCCTCTGTCCCCGCTCCAACCGCCACATCGTCGGCGCGCTCCCCCGCCTCGATGCCCTTCGAGAGGCCGGCGTCCCGCTCGCCGTCGGTACCGACTCGCTCGCCTCCTCGCCCTCCCTCTCTCCACTCTCCGAGCTGGCCGTGCTCCACCAGGCCTTCCCCAGGATCCCGGCGTCCGTCCTCTTGCCGCTCGCCTGGAATGGCCCGGCGGTGGGGGCCCCGCACGTCGGGCGACTCGCGCCCGGCGCGGCCCCCGGCCTCTTGGCCGCCCCCCTCGCGGGCGCGCGGCCCGCCGATCCGTTCGAGTTCCTCCTCGGGCCCTTCGCCGCTGAGGAACGGCCCTTGGTCTGGGTGGAAGAGAACGCCCGCGAGGCGAGCGCATGAGCGTCGCCGCCCTGGCCCGGCTGGTGAAGCTGTCCCACTCGCTCTTCGCCCTGCCCTTCGCGGCCGCGGCGGCGGCGCTGGTGGGGAGAGCGGCCTTGCCCGATGGGCTCCCCTCGAGGCTCGTCCTGGTGGCCATCGCGGTCGTGGCCGCCCGGACCGCCGCCATGGCCATGAATCGGATCGCGGACCGGGCCATCGACGCGCAGAACCCGCGGACCCTCCGGCGCGAGCTGGTCACGGGCGAGGTCTCGCTCCGAGCCGCCTTCGTGCTCCTGGGCGGGAGCGCGGCCCTGTTCCTCGGGGTGGCCTTTGGCCTCTCCGCGCGGTGCGGGCTCCTTGCCCTTCCGGTGCTTGCGGTGCTGCTCGGCTACTCGTACGCCAAGCGCTTCACCTGGGCCTGCCATCTCTGGCTGGGCGCCGCCCAGGCGCTCGGGCCCGTCGGCGTCTCGGTGGCCCTCACGGGCGGCCTTGAGCCCTCGGCCGCGGTCTTGGGCCTCGGAGTGGGCGCCTGGGTCGCAGGCTTCGACGTGTTTTACGCGCTGCAGGACCTGGAGTTCGACCGGGGCGCGGGCGTGCGCTCGATCCCAGCACGCTTCGGCGTGCGCGACGCACTCTTCTTTGGGCGAGCGCTCCACCTCGTGGCGGTGGCGGCCGTGGCCACCGCGGGAGCGTTGGGCGATCGTGGGCCTGGCTGGCTCGCCGGCACTGCCGTCTTGGCGGGGACGCTCGCGGCCGAGCACCTCTACGTAGCGCCCGGGGGAACGCTCCGGAGGGAGCGGATCAACGTGGCCTTCTTCAACTACAACGCCTTCGCGTCGCTCGCTTTCGCTCTCTGCGCGCTCGGCGACGCGATCCTCTGGAGATGATGGGATGGGCGAGCTCACGCAACGCACCGCGCGCCACGCGACGTCGCACGCGCTCGACCGCGCCGACCTGGCTGTGGCAGAGCAGGTGGGGGCCCTCATGGAGCTATGGGGGTTCCGCCGCCAGCTCGGCCGCGTCTGGTCCGCCCTGTTCCTCTCCGATCGCCCCCTGGCCGCCCCGGAGCTCTGCAACTGCCTGGAGATCTCCACCGGCCTTCTCTCGATGACCTTGTCCGAGCTTCGCTCCTGGGGGGTGGTGCGAGGGGTGGTCGTTCCCGGCGATCGCAAGGAGCACTACGAGGCCGAGACCAATGTGTGGAAGCTCGTGGCTCACGTGCTCCGCGAGCGCGAGCGCAACGCGATCGAGGGGGCCCTGCACGTCTTCGAGCGCGTCCTCTTGGAGGTGCGGGCGGCCGGCGCCGACGTGGACCCGGAGGTGAGGTCCCTGGCGCGCTTCAAGGCCCGCAGGCTGGAGATGCTCGCCAACCTGTGCCAGGCCGCCCTGGCCGTGCTGAAGGTGCTGCTCGACTCTGCCCGCGCCGACGTCGGGCCGATCAAGGCGCTCTCGGAGGCCTTCGCCCGGCGGAGGTAGCGGAGGCTTGCCCCCCCTTCCCGGGAAGGGTAAGTAAGCGCTCCCATGCTGTCGCCCGAAGTCATGGACAAGCTCGAGGCCATCGGCCGGCGGCTCGACGAGCTGACCCACCTGCTCTCCGACCCGGAGGTGGCGGGGAGCGGCGACCGCTACCGGAGGCTCGCCAAGGAGCGCGCCTCCCTGGAGCCCACCGTGGCGGCCCTCCACGCCTACCAGAGGCTGCTCCGGGAGGTCGCGGACAACGAGGCGCTGCTCGAGGATCCCGACCTCCGCGAGATGGCCAGGGAGGAGCTGGCCCAGCTCCGCGCCCGGATCGAGCCCGCCGAGGAGCACCTCAAGACCTTCCTCGTCCCCCGGGATCCCAACGACGAGAAGGACGTGATCGTCGAGGTCCGGGCGGGCGCGGGAGGTGACGAGGCCGGGCTGTTCGCGGCCGAGCTGCTCCGGATGTACCTGCGGTACGCGGAGCGCCGCGGCTGGAGGGTCGAGCTGGCCGACACCTCGCCCGGCGCACTGGGCGGGATCAAGGAAGCGGTCATCCACGTCGCCGGGGAGGCCGTCTATTCCTGGCTCAAGTACGAGTCGGGCGTCCACCGGGTCCAGCGCGTGCCCGCCACCGAGGCGCAGGGCCGCATTCACACCTCGACCGTCACGGTCGCGGTCATGCCCGAGGCCGAGGACATCGACGTGCAGCTCAATCCAGCCGAGATCGAGATGGACGTCTTCCGATCGACCGGCTCGGGGGGGCAATCGGTGAACACGACCGACTCGGCCGTGCGCCTCACCCACAAACCCACTGGGATCGTGGTGAAGTGCCAGCAGGAGAAGAGCCAGCTCAAGAACCGTAACATGGCCATGCGGATGCTGCGGGCGAAGCTCTTCGAGATCGAGCAGGAGAGGCAGCGGAACGCGCGTGACGCCGCCCGCAAGTCGCAGGTGGGGACCGGCGACCGATCCGAGAAGATCCGCACCTACAACTTTCCCCAGGACCGGCTCACCGACCACAGGGTCAACTACACCCGCCACAACCTTCCCGCGGTGATGGACGGCGACGTCCAGGACGTGGTCGAGGCCTGTCGGACCTTCTTTGCCGCCCAGGCGCTGCGCGAGGCCGCGCGTGACGAGGTCGAGAAGCGCACGTGACGGCCGCGGCGCCCTGGACCACGCTCCGGCTCCTTCAGTGGACGCAAGGGTACTTCGCGCAGAAGGAGATCGATGCGCCCCGGCTCACGGCCGAGCTCTTGCTCGCGCACGCGTTGGGCTCGAGCCGGGTGGGCCTCTACCTCGAGTTCGACAAGCCCCTCGGAGAGCCCGAGCTGGCCCGCTTCCGGGAGTTGGTCCGCCGGCGGGCCGAGCGCGAGCCCACCGCTTACTTGGTGGGAAGCAGGGAGTTCCACGGCCGGCCGTTCCAGGTAGACCCGCGTGTCCTCATCCCACGGCCGGAGACCGAGGAGGTCCTCGCGGCCGCTCTTGCGGAGCTCCCCGCGGGGGGGCAAGCCTTGGACCTGGGCACCGGCTCGGGCGTGCTCGGGGTGAGCCTCGCCCTGGAGCGCCCCGGCGCGCAGGTCGTCGCCACCGATCTCTCCCCGGACGCCCTGTCCGTGGCCCGCGCGAACGCGTCGCGCCTGGGTGCGGCCGGCGTGACCTTCCTCGAGGGCGATCTGTACGACCCCGTCCCACCTGGTTCCCGCTTCGACGTGATCGTGTCCAACCCGCCCTACGTGCCCCGTGGCGAACTGGACACGCTCGCGCCCGAGATCCAGCGCGAGCCCCCGATGGCTCTCGACGGCGGCCCGGACGGCCTGGCGATCGCGCGGCGGATCGTGGCCCAGGCTCCCGCCTGGCTTCGACCAGGAGGCGCGCTGGTCCTCGAGATGCACGAGTCGCACCGCGATGCCCTCCCGGCCCTCTGCCTCGATCTCGGGTTCGCACGGGTGGAGGCCCGGAGCGACCTCGCCGGCCTGCCCCGCCTCGTCGTCGCCCACGTGGCGGCAGACCAAAGTAGAGCGTAAGATCGCCCGCCTTCCGGCTCTGGGCCCCGCCCCGTCGAACCCTCGGGGTCGCCCCGCCGCCCCGCCGAAATATGGAGAAGCCTTGGACAAGATCGTGGTCGAAGGGGGGGTACCGCTCCAAGGAAGCGTGGAGGTCTCCGGCGCGAAGAACGCCGCCCTCCCCGTCGTCGCGGCCGCCCTGCTCGCCGAGGGGGACCACCTCGTCCGAAACGTCCCGGACCTCGCGGACGTGAGCACCCTGTGCCGGCTCCTCCGCCACATGGGATGCCGGACGGAGCGTGTCCCCGGGCCCCGGCGAGCCCTGTCGGTGCACGTGCCCGGATCGGTGCTCCCCGAGGCGCCCTACGACCTCGTGAAGACCATGCGGGCCTCGGTTGTGGTGCTCGGGCCGCTCGTCGCCCGATGGGGCGTGGCCCGGGTCTCGCTCCCCGGAGGTTGCGCCATCGGCGCTCGCCCCATCGACCAGCACCTGAAAGGGCTTGCCGCCCTCGGCGCCGAGATCCGGCTCGAGCACGGCTACGTCTACGCCTCGGTGCCGGCGGGGCGGCTCCGCGGAGCGGTCTTCACGTTCGACGGCGTGACGGTGACCGGCACGGAGAACGTGCTGATGGCGGCGGTCCTGGCCCGGGGCGTGTCGGTGCTCAGGAACTGCGCTCGGGAGCCCGAGGTGAAGGACCTCGCCGACGCCCTCGCTGGGATGGGGGCGTGCATCGAGGGCGCCGGTACAGACGAGATCCGGATCGCCGGGGTGGAAGCGCTCCGGCCGGCGCACCACGCGGTCATCGCCGACCGGATCGAGGCGGGAACCTTCCTCGTGGCCGGGGCGCTGCCGGGTGGAGACGTCACCGTGCGGGGGTGCGTGCCGGCCCACCTGGAGGCCCTGATCGAGAAGCTGCGCGCGGTCGGGGCGGACGTGCGCGAGCTAACGGATGGGCTCCGGGTGATCGGCAACGGGCGAGCCCGACCGGTCGACGTGCGGACGGCGCCGCATCCCGGGTTCCCCACCGACATGCAGGCCCAGATCATGGTCCTCTTGGCGCTGGCGGACGGGTCCTCGCGCATCACCGAGACGGTGTTCGAGAACCGCTTCATGCACGTGCAGGAGCTCATCCGGCTCGGTGCCGACGTGACCGTGGAGGGGAAGACCGCGCTCGTGCGCGGGGTATCACGGCTCTCCGGCGCCCCGGTGATGGCGAGCGACCTCCGCGCCTCGGCGGCTCTGGTCTTGGCGGGGCTGGCGGCGCAGGGCGTGACCGAGATCCAGCGCGTGTACCACCTCGACCGCGGCTACGAGCGGATCGAGGAGAAGCTCGCCCCGCTCGGGGCGCGGATCCGGAGGGTCAAGGCGTGAGAATGCGTGCGTCCCGAGCGCGCGCGGCTCGGCGGCCCGAGCCGGAACTCATCACGGTGGCCATCCCCAAGGGTCGCCTCCTGGAGGAGTCCTCTGCCCTCTTCGAACGGGCGCTCGGGGTATCGCCGCGCCGGCTCCTTGAGGGAACGCGCAGGCTTGCGGCCGACGCCCCAGAGGCGGGTCTCAGGTTCATCTCGACTCGCGCCGCCGACGTGGCGAGCTACGTCGAGCATGGGGCCGCGGCCGTCGGAATCGTCGGACTCGACGTCCTGCGGGAGAACCCGTGCGACCTCTACGAGCCGCTCGACCTGGGCATCGGGCGCTGCCAGATCGTGGTCGCCCGCCCTCGGAACGCACGACCGCTCCCCCGCGGGGTTGCGCCCCGGGTGGCGACCAAGTACGTATCGATCGCCACCGGCCATTTTGGGCGCAAGGGGATCCCGGCAGAGGTGATCCCGCTCCACGGATCCATCGAAGTCGCGCCCTCACTCGGCCTCGCGGACGCCATCGTGGACATCACCGAGACCGGGGAAACCCTGAGGGCGAACGGCCTCGTGATCGAGGAACAGGTCCTGGATGTCTCCGCCCGGCTGGTGATCAACCGGGTGGCCCTGAAGCTACACCCCGAGCGGCTGCGCAGGCTGATCGACGCCCTGCGCGGTGCGGTGGAGGCGGTTCGGGTGGCGACGGCGAACCCAATGGCGAAACCCCGTTGAAACGAGTGCTCGGTTCTGACTAGTATTCCCGTAACTTCCTGTTCACTGGCGCCCGTCCGCTTGGCTCCCCCACTTAATTCGCGTCCCAAGGTCCCCGAAGGAGGACCTGAATCGTCATGGATTGTCCCCGGTGTGCCGTCGAGCTGATGGAGATCTCCCACGATGATCGCGCCATCCATCGCTGCGCGGAATGCGGAGGCCTCTGGGTCGACGTCGCCGACCTGAACAAGATCCTGCTGCACGCCAACCTGCCCGCGTTGCACGTGATCGGCGGGATGGTGAACCCGGACGAGATCGCCGGCATGTGCCCGGCCTGCAACGTCGACCTCGTGACGGTGGAGGGGGGCGAGAGACGGAGCCTCCACTACGACTCTTGCGAGTCGTGTGGGGGCTTGTGGCTCGAGGGCGAGGAGGACGAGCCCGCCGAGCAGCTCGACTGGGCGAGTGCGACGGGGCAGGCGGTCGGCTTCTTCAAACGGTTCGCGAAGAAGAAGTAGGGGCGCGCGGAGGGCGAGCGCCGCTAGGGGCGCGAATAGCGATCGTTCCGCCAGGGGTGGGCCGTGTCGCTGTAGCCGTTCGACTCCCAGTACCCCGAGACGTTCCGGTCGAGCACCTCGATGCGGGCGATCCACTTGGCCCCCTTCCAGGCGTAGAGCTCGGGCGTGACCACGCGGCAGGGACCCCCGTGCTCGATCGGGAGCGGCCCGCCGTCGACGGCATGGACGAGGAGCACGTCCGGCTTCAGTGCCTCCTCGAGTGGCAGGTTGGTCGTGTAGCCGTCGCGCCCCCTCTGGAGCAGGTGGGTGGCGCTCGCGTATGGGCGCGCCAGGGAAAGCACCGTTTCCATGCGCACCCCTCCGAAGCGCAGGTCCATCCGGCTCCATCCGGTGACGCAGTGAAAGTCGGAGACCTCCTCGACCTGCGGCAGATCCAAGAGGTCCCGAAAGCCGAGCGAGAGCGGGTTCTCCACCGCACCGTCGACGGCGAGGCGAAAGGAGGCCATGTCGATGCGCGGAACGATTCCGAGGTCGAGGACGGGCCATTTCGCTGTTTCGGTCTGTCCCACCGGTAGCCGTGGCATGCCGTGGCGGTTTGGGGGTCCCGACCCCAGGGGGCGCGAATCGCTCGCTGCCGCCGAGGCCTTCATGCGCGCGAGGAAACGCTCGCGCAGCTTCATCCGGGCTTCGACGATGCGCTGCGTCCTGGCCTCGTCCATGTCGGCTTTACCCGCCCCTGCCGGGCATCCTCGCCGCGTTTCGCTTGCCCGCCCGCCCCCGACCCCTTGACTCCAGGGCCCCTTCGCGGCAGAAGACGAAACGGTAACGCGGGAATAGCTCAGTTGGTAGAGCATCAGCTTCCCAAGCTGAGGGTCGCGGGTCCGAATCCCGTTTCCCGCTCCATCTGGAAGGCCGGAATGACAGGGCTTTCTTTCCTGGCGTTCCGGCCTTTCTCCTGTCCGGAGCTCTCTGGTAGCAAATAGGTAACAAGCGAGACGTCATCTGGTGCGGCCAGTGCGGCTCCGTGCGGCTTGGCTGGCTGCCCGGAGAGGACCTCGGAAGGCACGAGCCGCGCCTTGGCGATGGCCTCCCGCTGGTAGTTCATGAGCAGGTGACCATAGACGCCGGCCGTAATCTTCGGGTCGGTGTGCCGGAGCATCTTCTGGACGACCTCCAGCGGCACGCCCGACATGAGGAAGAGGCTTCCTGCAGTGTGACGCAGGTGGTGGAAGGTGATCCGGCGGACGACGGGTTTCGGCCAGAGCCGGACCCGGTGCTCGGGACACCACCGCTCGGCGTTGTCGTCCGCCCGCTCCTTGTAGCGGCAGCCCTTCGAGCGGCAGACGTGCAGGTAGCCTTCGACGATTCCGGCCCTCCCCATCGCGTGGCGGAGGACCTCGGCGAACTTGAAGTCATCCCGCAGCATCCCTCCCCCGGGTGCGGGAAAGACGAGATCGGAGGACGACCTCGTGATCGCCTCGCGGAGAACGGGTTCGAGGTCGGGGTGGATGGGGATGGGCTTCTCGTGGCCGCCCTTGGTCGTGTCCCGCATGCCCGAGCGCCGGACCCAGATCGCCTTGAGTGACCAGTCGATGTCAGTCTTCTGGAGCGCGCGCAGCTCGCCCTTTCGCAGCCCCGTGTATAGGGACGTCACGAACAGGTGGAAGTGCTGTGGTGGGATCTGGGCGATCACCGGGCCGACCTCCTCGAAACGGAGAAAGTCCGCGAGCCGCTTCGAGCCGCGCCGCTTCTTGGTGCCGGTGACCGGGTTCTTGCCGTACCAGCGTTCCCGAGCGATGGCCGCGCTGAACCCCCGCGAAAGGAACCCGCGGATGTGGTTCACCGTCTGGGCCGAGAGCCCCTCTTTCGCCTTCTCGTCGAGGAAGGTCTCGACGCGACCCTTCGACAGGTTCGCGAGGCGCACCTCCGCGATCGCGCCCTCGAGGAGATGGCGCTTGATGGTGGAAGCGTTCTTCGGGTGCGAAGTGGTCCCCTCGGAGAAGGTCTTCATCCACCAGGTCATGAGCTCGCGGACCGTCCCGCCCCCGTCCGCCCCACCCACCTGCTCGAGCCCCATCCGCTGGCGCCAGGCCCTCTGTTCGAGCTCGGCGGCGATCCGCTTCGCTTCGCCCTTGGTTCGTGCCTTCGTTGGCGTGTGCCGCCACTTGCCGTCGCGGTCCTTCCACTTGGCCCAGTAGCGTCCCGGACGTCTCTCGTACGCGGAGGCCATCGTTCATTCCTCAGCTTGCCTGCCCTGACCATGCGCCGCGCGCTGCAAGGCCCAGGCTCGGATGGCTGCCGGATCGTAGCGGACCAGCCTCCTCCCCGGGAGCGGCAAGCAGGGGAGCCTGTTCAAGGCTCGCTGCTTCTCGACCCACCGTAGGCTCACGCGCAGAAAGTCGGCGACATCCTGCGAGGTCCAGAGCGCATCCGCGCGTGGAGCCGGCGCCCTTGAACGAGCTTCAGTGAGTACGCTCGGCTTCGCGGGAATCAGCGTGGGTTGCGGCGGCGCAGGATCCGGTCGCCGTCTCGCGCCGGGCGAGCGGGCCCTTTCGGCTGATTCCGTCCCCGCATTCCATGTGAACGCGCTTTGCTCCACATCCCTCGCCGCCATACCACCCCCTGCGCCCACCCACTCGAGAGTCCTGGCGGACAACAATATGCCGTCCATTGCTGCGCCGACAGAGCCCTGGACGGGTCGATCAGCCAGGTGCTCCGTACTGA
>Ga0335071_10000408_pt1 | contig 48669 bp, 45 predicted proteins | sample Lox_Sample_15_FD_206724 | JGI IMG/M metagenome (GOLD analysis project Ga0335071, IMG submission 206724) | Soil microbial communities from Loxahatchee National Wildlife Refuge, Florida, United States - Lox_Sample_1.5 | ecosystem: Environmental > Terrestrial > Soil > Wetlands | place: USA... | reverse complement strand
GGACGGGGAAGCCCGGCAGCTCGAGGCCCGTCCGGCCGTCGATCGCGTGGATCGTGCCGTCGCCGCCGCCGTGGACGATGTCGAGCACGCCGTCGCGGTTCACGTCGACCAGCACCGGGCTGGACTCTCCCGAGCCGGTGAGCTGACGCGGCGCGAAGTGGAGCGACGGGTCGTGGTCGATCGCGATCGTGCGGCGGTCCTCGCCCACGTTGCCGAGCAGGTCGGTGACCTGCAGCCGGAGCGTCACGGTGTGATCGTCGACGTTCGTCACCGGGACGGAGGGATCGAAGCCGCACGTCGCGGCGGTGGACCCCGCGTCCCAGCTCGCCAGCACGCTCCCCTCGACCGGCGCGCCGTTGCCCTGGCCCGATCCGATCTGCGTGTAGGTCTCCGGCTGGACGCCGCAGCCGACCTGGAGCACCCACTGGAACTGGTTTCCGACCCGCGCTGCACGCGCGCTCCCGACCACGTCCACCGACGGCGTGCGGACCGGGTCGACGAGGTCGAACCAGGCCAGGCTCCCCGACAGATCCGCCTCGGGCGGCATCGTGGTCGGGGTCACCAGGTCGAGCAGCGACACGCCCTCCGGGCGCCCGTAGCCGGTGAACTCGTCCCAGCCGGGCTGCGTCGGGTACTGGCTCGATCCGAAGGTGAGGCCGAGCGCGGGCGCCGACACGAGCGCGGAGAGCAGGTCGCCCTCGCTGGTGGTCACGAGCTCCGGGTCGTTCGAGTGGTCGACGTCGCGCGCCGAGAGCCGCAGGAGCTGGCGCACCTCCTCCGCCGAGAACGGCGTCGAGAGGCCCGGATAGGGCGTGAACAGGCCGCGGTCGATCAGGTTCTTGCCGTACGACACGAGCAGCGCGGTGAGCCCTCCGGTGCGCGAGGTCGCCTCCGACGAGCAGGACGCCGACGGAATCGCGACCCAGGCCTTGCCGCCGTAGTTGGTGCAGCCGTTCAGCAGGTCGTAGCCGTTGGCGTCGGCGTCGGTGAAGGTGCCATCGCCGTTCCGCACCGAGTTCACCCAGATCGTGTGGCCGTAGTTGGCGGGGTAGTTGTGGTGGCCGCTCTCCTCGTCGGCGGCGCTCGCGATGATCGGGATTCCGCGCGCGTAGGCGTAGTCGATCGCCGCCTGCCCGTTCGCCGAGGAGTTCACGGCGCCGAGCGCCTCGGAGACCACCGAGACGCCGCGGTCGACCGCGTACACCACCGCCTGCAGGAAGGGCCCGTCGGTGGCGACGAAGCTGTCCCCGACGCGGAGCGGGAGGAACTGCGAGCTCGGCGCGAAGCCCGGGAAGCCGCTGCCGTTGTTCGCCTCGGCGACCTCGTCGCTGGCCTCTCCGGTGCCGTGGCCGTAGTTCACGTCGTCGAACGGATCGTTGTCGTTCTCGAAGAAGTCCCAGCCGGCGATGTCGTCGACGTAGCCGTTGCCGTCGTCGTCCTTGCCGTTGGAGTAGAACAGGATCAGGTCTTCGCCGTCGCAGAAGCCGTTGTGATTCAGGTCGGCGTTGCAGGCCTCCTGGAAGTCGTCGACCGAGACGACGCCGTCGCCGTTGCAGTCGTACGAGGCGCAGCCCGACGGCAGCGGTAGCTCGCCGAGGTTCAGCGCGACCTTGCGGCCGAGGTCGGCCTGGCTCCAGCGGATCCCGCTGTCGAGCACCGCGATCACGACGTCGGGCCGCCCGGTGGTGCGTTGCCACACGCCGGTGATGTCCATCCCGGTGTCGGGCGCGTACTTCCAGGCGTCGCCCGAGCTCGGGTCGTAGTCGTTCGGCAGCGCGCCGCCCGGCGGGATGAAGAGATAGGAGGCGTAGTCGAGTGGATCGCTGCAGCCGGCCGCGGCACAGGTCGGGAAGACCACGTCCGCGGCGATGGGCGACGGAGCTCCGAGCAACGCGAGTCCGAGGGTCGAGCCGAAGCCGAGGGACACACCGAGCCGTGCCGAGCCGATCCTGCGCCGCATTCGCACCTCCGCCGCTCCCGCAAGGCCCTCGGGAACGCGCCACGATACCAGAGCGGGCGCGCCTCAGGGGAACGGAGTGAGGGCTGGCCCCCGCAGGGTTCGCCGCGACGCATCGGTACGGCAGGGCGGGCCGTGGCCCCGGCGGCTACGGTCGCGCGCCATGGACTGGCACGACTCGCCGCCCTGGCTCGTCTTCGGCTTCCTCGGCAACGCCGTGTTCTTCGCCCGCTTCCTGATCCAGTGGATCGCCTCGGAGCGCGCGGGCCGGAGCTACGTCCCGATCGTGTTCTGGCACCTCAGCATCCTCGGCTCGGTCATGCTGCTCGCCTACGCCGTGCACCGAAAGGACCCCGTCTTCACGCTGGCCTTCCTGCCGAACTGCGTCGTCTACGTCCGCAACCTCGTGCTGATCCGGCGGCACGATGCGAGCGGAAGCCCTTCGCAGTCCTGAGGAAGGCTAGATCGCCCAGCGGTCCGGCTCGAACAGCGCGTCGAGGCGCGCCGCGCGGCGGCGCAGGAAGTCGCGCTGCTCGGGGTGCGTCAGCACGTAGAGGTCGTTGCGCTCGATGCCCCGCACCACCCGCCGTGCCACCTCGTCGGCCTCGATCACGCCGCCCCGGAGCGCTCCCGGCGGCGGCTGGCTCCCCGGCGGCAGCGGGACGCCGCGCGTGCGGGCCGAGTTCTCGTTGATGCTCGTCGCGACGATCATCGGACACAGCACGGAGACGCCGATGCCGTGCGGCTCGAGCTCGCGGCGAAGCGCCTCCGAGAGCCCGACGACGGCGAACTTGGCGGCGCAGTAGACGCCGAGCCACGACATTCCGACGAGCCCGGCCATCGACGCGGTGTTGAGCACGTGCCCGCCCTGCCGCTGCTCGATGAGCCGGGGCGCGAAGGCGTTCACGCCGTGCACGACGCCCCAGAAGTCGATGTCCATGGTGAGGCGCCAGTCGTTCTCTGTCGCCTGGAGCAGCGGGCCGGCGATCGCGATCCCCGCGTTGTTGCAGACGAGGTGCGCGGCGCCGAAGCGCTTCCAGACCGCGTCGGCGAGCGCGTCCACGCTCTCGCGCCGGGTGACGTCGGTCGGCACGCAGATCACCTCTGCGCCGCGGGCCGCGAGCGCCTTCGCGCGCTCCGCCATGCCCGCCTCGTCGAGGTCGGCCAGCGCGATGCGCGCGCCGCGGGCGGCGAAGGCCTGCGCCATCGCGAATCCGATGCCGCCGGCGCCGCCGGTGATCACGGCGACGCGGTCGCGGAAGGGGTCGGGAGTGGCCATCGGATCGCCTCCTGGTGGAGGCGGGAGGATACCCGGCCGCCCTAGAACGGCGGAACACGCGGCGGCGCCGCGCTCTCGTCCCCCGGCTGCGGGATCGGATCGCGCTCGGCGGCCGGCGCGCGCTCCGGCTTCGACGCCGCGCGCGCGAGCACCGCGCGGTAGCCGCGCGTCACCAGCGCGTCGTCGAGCAGGCCGCGCTCCGCGAGCAGCCGGTGCATGCGCGGGAGCCGGTAGTGCGGGACCGTCATCAGCAGGTGGTGCTCGAGGTGGAAGTTGACGCGGTTCGGCGCGAGCAGGAGCCGCTCCCACCAGCGCGCTAGCGTGGTGCGCGTGTTGCGCAGCGGATCGCGCGGATCGGGCACCATGGCGTGCTCCGCGATCGAGCGGATCCGCGTCACCAGCGTGTGCGTCGTGAGCCACGCGGCGATCCAGAGCAGGTAGAGCGCGGGGTGGCCGAGCGCGGCGAGGACGCCGAGGAGCAGGGCGTTGGTGACGGCGAAGCCGACGAAGGCGCGGCGGCCGGCGGGATCGCCGGCGCGCCAGCGCGCCAGCGAGCGGCGCCACGCGCCGCGCGCGAACTTGCGCCCGGTCTGGCCCGAGAGGTCGCGCCACACCTTGCGGCGCAGGCTCGACCGCGTGATCGGGAAGGGCATCACCAGCCCGATGTCCGGATCCTCGGCGGTCCAGGTCTTCGCGTGGTGCTGCAGGTGGTAGGCGCGGTACGCGTGCACGTCCGACCAGACCGGATACGCGCAGAGCCAGCTCCCGACCCGATCGTTCCAGCGGCGGTCGGAGAGCAGCGTGCGGTGCGCCGCCTCGTGCATCAGCACCGCGAGACCGAGCTGGCGGCCGCCGATCGCGAAGAGTGAGACCAGTACGGTGAGCGGGTTCGGCCAGCGGGCCACCAGCGCGAAGGCCGCGGCGATGAGCACCCAGTCGAGCGCGACGGAGGCCGCGCCGCGCAGGTCGCTGATGCGGAGCAGTGTCTGGATCTCATCGCGCGAGAAGCGCGCGTGCCAGACCGCGTTCGTCCGCGCATCCGCGTCGAGATCGGGAGCCTGGTCGAAGGTCGGGCTCGCGGCGCTCATGCGACTCCTCCTCGGGCGATGTCCCTGGTGTCGGCCGGCGCACTCCGCTGCAGGACGCCGTGGCGCGCCAGGAAGGCGGACCAGCTCGCACGGCCGAGCGCGTCGTAGCGCTGCATCGCGCGCGCGAGCGCCTCGCGCTCGGTCGGCGCGACGATCGGCTCGGGCAGCAGGGGATCGTGTGCCAGCAGCCGCAGCGCCTCGCCGCCGAGCCGGAACGACTCGACCATCGCCTGCGCCTCCGGAAGCTCGGGAAGCCGGCGCGCGCTCGCGGCGAGCGCGCGCCGCAGGCGGCGATAGGACGCTTCGCGCACCTTCGCATCCCAGAGAGAGCGCGCACGCGCCTCGGAGATCGCATCGAGCTCGCGCAGCTCGCACACGAGCGCCCCCGGAGCGAGGCCGAGCGCCACGAGCTCCTCGCGGACGCGCGCGGCGCCGCCCGCCAGGTTGTCGGGCCGCACGGCGAGGCCGCGCTCGAGCTCGCGGAAGCCGAGCAGCCGCAGCGCGCGCTCGCTCCGTCGCCGCGCGGCCCCCGAGCCGGGGCGCCGCGTCGCCACCACCGCGATCCACGCGCCGCTCCAGGGCCGGACGCGCGCCTCGAGCCGGCGCCACGCCGCCACCCGCTCCTGCACGGCGCGCGACGCCTCGCCGAGCCGGTAGCGCCCGCGCTCGTCGCGCTCGACGAGCCCGTCGGCCAGCGCGCGCGTGAGCGCCACCCGCACGCTGCCGCTGGCGATGCCGAAGAGCGCCGCCGACTCGACCAGCGCCTGCACCGGCATGGAGCCGCGGCGCAGGGTCGAGAGCAGGTCGACCACGAAGCTGCGGGCCGTGAGCGGCCGGGCGCTCGGGAGGGCAGGCGGCTGGGGGCGTCGTCGAGGCACGGGCCGATATTACAAGATCTGCCAATATTCGTCCACACCCGTAATCTCGAGGATCCGTGGGGCCGGCCGCTGTACGATCCCGCCCGGGAGGAGCCGATGAGCGAGCTGCTCTACGAGATCGACGGCGCCGTCGCCACCATCACGCTGAACCGCCCCGACCGGCTGAACGCCATCTCGGGCCCGATGCTCGACGCGCTGTCGAAGGCGCTGGTCGAGGCCGACCGGGACCCCGCCGTCCGCGTCGTGGTGCTGACCGGCTCCGGCCGGGGATTCTGCTCGGGGCTCGACCTCAAGGACGCGGCAACCGGTCAGGGCATCGGCGGCGACGGGGCGGCGCTGCCGCCGCGCTTCGACCTGCGCAGCGCACCGCCGATCGTGCTCCACCAGCTCGACAAGCCGACGCTCTGCGCCCTCAACGGCGCAGCGGCGGGCTACGGGATGGACCTCGCGCTCGGCTGCGACATCCGCATCGCGTCGGATCGCGCAAAGCTCGCGGCCGCCTTCACCCGCCGCGGCGTGCTGCCGGAGAGCGGCGGCACGTGGCTGCTGCCGCGCCTGGTGGGCTGGGCCAAGGCGTGCGAGATCGCCTTCACGGGCCGCACGCTCTCGGCAGAGCAGTGTCTCGAGCTCGGGCTGGTGAACCGGGTCGTACCGCACGAGCTGTTCGAGAAGGAGGTGCGTGCGCTTGCCGACGAGATCGCGGCCAACGCGCCGCTCGCGGTGCAGGCGACCAAGCGGATGATGCGGCTCGGCCTCGAGGACGGCTTCGAGTCCAACGTCCATCAGGTGTACCTGCAGCTCTTGCCGCTGTTCCGGACGCGGGATTTCCAGGAGGGGGTGCGCGCGTTCCTCGAAGGACGGCCGCCGCGTTTCGAGGGGCGCTAGCGTCCTAGGCTTCGCCGCCCAGGCGGCGGAAGATCGCGTCCGGCGTGTCCGCGGCCGGCCGAGCGCCCGACTGCTCGAGATTCCGGAGTCCTGCGACGAAGCGGTCGCAGAGCGTGCCCTCGTCGTTCACGCCGCGCTGCCGGAGCTCGCGCGGAAGGATCCGCTGCACCACCACGGCGAGCTCGCTCGGCGAAACGCTGCGCGCCTCGAGCCCGGCTTCCTTGATCGCGATGCGGACGGTCCCGCGCGCCTCGAGCCGGTCGAGCGACGAGCCCGTCGTCAGCGCCTCGCACAGCCACTCGAATGCCTGGGAGCCGGCCATCCTCGGATCTCCGCGCGCGGCGAGCGCCGGGAAGGGCCTGGGCGTCGTGACGCTCACCCCCCCAGAGCTCCCTGACGCCGGTATTCGGCCTTCGCCGATCCGAACTTGAGCCGCGAAGGGCGCGACGGCGCGGGGAAACCGACGCGGGGCTCAGCCGAGCGCGCGCGTCAGGAACCAGTACACCCCGAGCCCGCAGATGCCGGCGGCGCCGATCTCCGCGGTCCTCCGGTGCCAGCGGCCATCCTGGACCCGCGCGAGGAGCGCCAGCACCGGCCACAGCGCAGCGACCACCGCGAGCTGACCGAGCTCGACGCCCGCGTTGAAGCCGAACAGCGCGGTGGCGAGGCGCGCGCGCGGCAGCTCCATCTCCGCCAGCACGCCGGCGAAGCCGAAGCCGTGGATCAGTCCGAAGGCGAAGGCCACCGCGGCGCGGAGGCGCGCCGGCCGCTCGGCGCGATCGAGCAGGCCGAAGTGGCAGAAGGAGAAGAGGGCGAGCCCGAGCAGCGCGAGCGCCGGCACGCTTCCGTGTCCGAGCGCGGCGAGGAGCGCCAACGCGAGCAGCCCGATCGCCACGGTCCAGGGCACCGCGCGACCGCGCCCGCCGAGCAGCCAGCCGTCCTCGGCGGCGACCAGCGCGATCGAGAAGCCGATCAGCGCGTCGATCGCCGTGGGCGCGGGGCGCACGGCGCCCAGCACCGCGAGCCCGAGCGTCACGGCGTGCGCCAGCGTGAAGCCCGTGATCAGCACGGCTACCTCGCGCAGGCTCGCCGCCAGGAGCACCAGGGCGAGCACGAAGGCGAGGTGGTCGGAGCCGTAGAGGATGTGCTGGACTCCGAGCACCACGTAGCTTGCCAGCGACGTGCCCTCGAGCTTGGGAGTGCCGGCGGGCTTCGCGGCTCCCGCGGCGCCGATCACGCCGATCTGCCAGGTGGGCTCGGCCTCGGAGAGCACGCGCTCGCTCACCTCGCCACCCGGGAGCTCGGCGCGGGCGAAGTGCAAATGGTCGGGCGCGACGTCGAGCAGCAGCGTGCTGGTGATCGCGAGCGGGCCCGGGTCCTTGCAGTGGGTGCGCCACTCGAAGACCGCCCAGCCTTCGGGCGCAGCGGTCGGGCGCGGGTCACCGACGGGCGCGCACGGCTCCCCGCCGCTCGAGAGCCGCACGTGGCTCGTGAGGACCCGGCCGATCTGCACCGGCGCCGTCGGATCCGCCAGCGGATCGATGCCGATCCGCGTCATCTCGAGGAGCGGGACCCGCAGCCGCACGACGGCGCCATCGGGCGCGAGCGTCCAGCTCGAGTAGGAGAGGCTGCGCCCGTGCGCGAGCGCGGCGCCCGGGACGAGGCCCAGCGCGACCGCGAGGGCGAGCGCCGTCCGTCTCCGGCTCAAGGCAGCGCGCCCGCCACGCGGATCTCGGCGTGCTGGCGAAGCTCCTCGACGTAGCGTCGCAGGGCCGTGTCGCCGGCACGCCGGCGCAGCTCGGCGCGCACCTGGTCCTCGATCTCCTCGAGCGGTGGGGTGCTCGGCGGCTCGCGCTGGGTGAGCTGGAGCACGGACCAGCCGCCCGCCACGCGCAGCGGGTCGGAGATCGCACCGGGCGCGAGCGCCGCCGCGGCCTCGACCGCGCTCGTGCCGAGGTACTGCCCGAGCTTGGTCGGCGGCAGCAGGTCGTCGGGCACGGGGGCCACGGGCGGATCGGCGAGCGCGCTCTCGACGGCGTCCCACGCCTCCCCGCGGCGCAGCCGCTCGGCGACCTCGCTTGCGCGCGCGAGGGCCAGCGCGTCGTCCCGGTTCGGAGGGCCTGCGACGGCGATCTGCCGCAGCCGCAGCCGGCCCGGCTGTGCGAACCAGTCGCGGTTGGCGTCGTAGAAGGCGCGCAGCTCCGCGGCGTCCGGCTCGTGCTGCGAGGCGTCGGCGACGACCGAGTCGATCAGCGCGCCGACCAGGTCGGAGCGCACCCGCCGATCGCTGCGCACCAGCCCCAGCTCGAGCGCGCGCTGGACCAGGAGCTCCTCGTCGACCAGCCGATCGAGCACGAAGCGGCGATCCTCGTCGTCGAGCGGGGTGCGGCGGTCGGAGGCGAGCGCGCCGACGGCGCGCTCGTACTCGACCGACCGCACCGGCGTGCCGTTCACGGTCGCGACGGCACCGGCGGGCAGCCCCGCCGCGCGCGGCGTCCGCATCGCGAGCCCCGCGGCGGCCGCTGCGAGGCCCACCAGCGCGCCGAGCGCGAGCCATCGCTCGGCGCTGCGCGTTCCGCTCACGGACGCCCTCCGCTGGCGGCGAGGAAGTCGACCACCGCGCGCGCGAGCTCGGCGCCGCGGTCCTCCTGCAGGAAGTGGCCGGCGCCTGCGATCGTGACGTGGGACCGCCCCTTTGCGCCGGGCACGCGCGCTTGGAAGATGGCATCGCCGCCGCGCGTGATCGGGTCGCCGTCGCTGAAGGCGGTGAGGAACGGCTTCTCGAAGCGCTCGAGCGCCTGCCACGCGCGCCGGTTGGCGGGTGCCGCGGGATCCTCGGGCGAGGCCGGCACCAGCAGCGGGAATGCGCGCGCGCCCGCCTTGTACGACTCGTCGGGAAAGGGCGCGTCGTAGGCGGCGACGACCTCGGGCGGGAGCTGCGTAGCGGTCGCGCTCTGCACGATGAAGCCGGCCGAGAAGTCGGGCACCCGCTGCGAGAACTCCCGCCAGCGGAAGAACGCCTCCCCCGGCGGAGGATCACCGGTCGGGAGGAAGGTGTTGGCCGCCACCACGCGCGCGAAGCGATCGGGCTCCTCGGCGACCAGGCGCAGGCCGAGCAGGCCGCCCCAGTCCTGACACACCAGCGTGATGTCGCGCAGGTCGAGCGCGCGGACGGTGGCGCGCAGCCAGTCGACGTGGCGCTGGTAGCTGTAGTCGGAGCGCGCAGCCGGCTTGTCGGAGCGGCCGAAGCCGACCAGGTCAGGAGCCACCGCGCGGTGTCGAGCCGCGGTCAGCACCGGGATCATCTTGCGGTAGAGGTACGACCAGGAAGGCTCGCCGTGCAGCAGCAGCACGGGCGCAGCCCCGCGCGGGCCCTCGTCGACGTAGTGGACGCGCAGGCGCGTCCCGTCGCCGTCGGCAATCTCCGCGTAGTGCGGCTCGAAGGGATGCCCGGGCAGCTTCTCGAAGCGCTCGTCGGGGGTGCGCAGGACCTTCACGTCCGCCTCCTCGTGGCCGCAGAGGATACCCGGGAGGCCGGACGGCGGTGATCGCGATCACCCAGCCGGCCGGCCGCGGCGTCGATGGGGAGATGGGGAGGGGCCCCCATGAACAAGGACGTGCTGCTGCTCGGCGCGAACTCGCCCGAGATGCAGGTGCTGGGCGCTCGGCTGGTGCGGATCGGCCATCGGGTCGTCTCCGCCAAGACGCCGGAGTGGGCGCAGGCCCTGCTGCGGGTCGGTGGCTCGCGCATCGGCGCCGTGATCGTTCCCTCGGACCTTCCGGCGATGAACCTGCGCGGCGCGCTCGACTTCATGCGCCGGCTCGTGCCGGAGACGCACCTCGCCTTCCTCGGCGCCGGGCGCGATCCCGGGCCGGCCGAGCGCCGCCGCATGCGCGAGGCGGGCGTCCAGCTCGCGATCTTCGACCCGATCGACCTGCATACGCTGCGCTTCCAGCTGAACCGCGCGCTGGCCGGGGCGAAGCCGGTGCGCGGCCGCCGTCGCACGCTGCGCGCGCCGGCCGACTGGGCGGCGGTGGTGCGCTCGGGCGGCCGCGAGAAGCAGGGGCGCGTCTACTCGATCTCGGCGTCCGGGGCCTACGTGGCGCTCGACCAACCGTGGATGGTGCGGTCGCGCGTGGAGGTGAGCCTCGCGGTCCCGGATCTGCGCGCGGTGACCGCCGAGGGGCGGGTGGTGATGACGAGCGTTCCGGGCAACGTCATGCGCCGCAGTCTGCCCTTCGGCATGGGGATCCAGTTCGAGCACCTCTCCGAGGCCGCGTCGGTCGCGCTGCTGGTCTACGCGGAGGAGCGCTTCCGGACGCTCTCGGTCTAGCTGAGCTGCAGCACGTCTGTTGACTTCGCTCGGCTTCGCCTCGCTGCGCGCGAATCGGCCTGCGGCCGATTGGGTTGCTGAGCTGCAGCACGTCCCGATCGACTTCGCTCGGCTTCGCCTCGCTGCGCGCGATCGCTTCGCGATCGCTTGCCGGGATGATCCAGACGGTCAGGTTGCCTAGGAGGGGGCGAGTCCTCGCGGTTGGAGGCCGGCGGCGCGGTAGATCGCGTCGATCACGCGCATGTTGGCGATCGCGTCGCGCGGGTCGGTGGGCACCGGCGTTCCGCGGCGCACGGCGTCGACGAAGGCGCGAAGCTGGTGGGTGTAGGTCGCGTCGCCCCGGACCCGCTCCGAGCGCGTGCCGCGCGCGTTCCGGACCCGCAGGCGGTTCCAGAAGTGCGGCGCGATCGGGTTTGCGACCCGCATCTCGCCGGCGTCGCCGCGCGCCAGGATCGAGGTCCAGAGCAGGGTGTGCGAGAGCATCGAGCAGCCGATCTTTCCGCTGCGGCCGTCGGCGAAGCGCAGCTCCGCCTCGGTGCGCCGGTCCACCTGCGGCGAGCGCAGCCACGAGCGCGCCGACACCACCTCGGGCTCGCTCTTTTCATCGGTTGCCTTCGCCAGGTGCCGCACCATCGAGACCGGGTAGCAGCCCGCGTCCATCAGCGCCCCGCCGGCCAGGTCGAGGCGCCAGCGGATGTCGCTCGGCGAGAGCATCGGGAAGCACAGCCACGCCTCGAGGTGCTGCACGCGTCCGATCTCGCCGCTCGCCAGGATCTCGCGCATGCGCGCGGCGAGCGGGTGGTATCGCCAGTGGAAGGCCTCGACGAGCACGCGCCCGCTCGCGCGCGCTGCCTCGGCCATGCGCTCCGCCTCGGCGGCGTTCGCCGCGATCGGCTTCTCGCAGAGCACGTGCTTGCCGGCCGCGAGCGCGCGGATCGTCCACTCGCAGTGGTGGGAGTTCGGCAGCGGGTTGTAGATCGCGTCGAGCTCGGGGTCGGCGATCAGCGCCTCGTAGCGCTCGGCGACGCGCGGGATCCCGTGCTTGGCGGCGAACGCGCGCGCCCGGGCGGGATCGCGGGCGGCCACCGCGGCGACCACTGCCTCCGGAACCTGGCGCGCGGGGCGGATGAGCGCCATCGGCGCGATGCGCGCGGCGCCGAGGATGCCGATGCGGAGCGGGTCGGTCATGCGGATAGCTTACCGATCCGGCTCACTCGGGCATCTGCTCGTGGATGAAGTGGGTCGCGCGCGGCGGGGCCGCGCCGCGGTGATAGGCGGTCGCGCGCGCCTGGACCGCGCGGTCGGCGGCCGTCGCCCGCCCGTGCTGGCGCAGGTGCTCGGCCCACGACTCGACCACGAACGACTCGAGGTAGCGCTCCGGCTGCGCTGCGTCCGTCCAGAGCCCCCACCGCAACGCGCCGTCGCGCAGCCGGATCTCGGAGACCTCCCGCATCGCGCGCGCGAAGGGCTCGGCGTCGCTCGGGTCGATCTGGTACTCGACGGTGACCAGCACCGGGCCGCGCCCGACGTCGACCGCCGCCACGATCTCCGGTGCGGGCCAGCGCGGCGCCGGGGTGAAGTCCGGACGCGGGCCGTCCACCAGGCGCCGGCGCCAGGTCGCGAGCCGCGCCAGCGCGATCGCTGCGCCCGCGACCTCGAAGCTTCGGGGCACGCCGACGGCACCCGCGAGCGCGCCGAACAGCGAGCTCCCGAGCGCCAGCGCGCCGAACAGCACGAGCATGTACACGGCCATCGCGCGCGCGCGCACCCACGCCGGGATCGCGATCTGCGCCGCGGCGTTGAGCGTCGAGAGCAGGCCGAGCCACATGCCGCCCGCGAACAGGAGCGCGATGCACGCGGCGGCCATCGCGGGGCCGAACGAGAGCTGGCGGGCGGGGCCGAGCGCGGCGTTGGCGACGGCGAACACGAGCGCAGAGGCGGTGGCGAGGCGTTCGATCCCGAGCCTGCGCCGCGCGCTCGGGAGGAGCACGCCCGCGATCACGGCGCCGACGCCGAAGGAGCCGAGCAGAAGGCCGTAGCCGCTCGGGCCGAGCCCCAGCTCCTGCCGAGCGTAGAGCGGCAGGAGCGCCCACACCGCGCTCGCCGGCAGCACGAAGCTGCCCGTGCGCACCATGATCGTCTGCAGCTCGGGGTTGTGCCGCACGTAGCGGATGCCCGTGCGCATCGCGCCGAGCAGGTCCTCGGGCGGAAGCCGTCCCTCGCGCGGCGCGCGCTGCCAGGCGGCCACCGCCGCGATCACCGCCAGGAACGAGAGCGCGTTCAGGACGAAGGTCGCCCCGGCGCCGGCCCAGCCGACGACGAGCCCTCCGAGCGCAGGGCCCGCCGCGCGCGCCAGGTTCATCGAGATGCCGTTCAGCGAGACGGCCGACTCGATCTCCTCGCGCGCGACCAGCTCGGGCACGATCGCCGCGAAGGCGGGCGCGGTGAAGGCGCTGCCGACGCCGATCGCGAACGTGCAGGCGAGCAGCGTGCCGGGACCCGCCACACCGCCGAGCGTCAGCGCACCGAGCAGCGCCGCCGACGCGAAGAGCCAGGCCTGCGCGGCCAGCATCAGCCGCCGCCGGTCGACCACGTCGGCGAGCGCACCCGCCGGCAGCGCGAGCAGGAAGAACGGGAGATTCGACGCCGCCTGCACCAGCGACACGAAGAGCGGCGTCGGCGCGAGCGAGGTCATGAGCCACGCCGCGCCGACGTTCTGCATCCAGGTGCCGACGTTCGAGGCGATGCTCGCGATCCAGATCGTGCGGAAGAGCGGCCTCCGCAGGGGAGCCCACGCCGAGGGCGGCGCGTCGGTCGCCGCCATCGCTCAGGCTTCCAGGCGGAAGCGCGCGGACAGGGGCAGGTCGCGCGACGAGCGGCCGACCGCGACCTCGTAGTCGCCGGGCTCGGCGCGCCAGGCGCGGCGCGCGACGTCCCAGTGCGCGAACGCGCGTGGATCGAGTGCGATGTGCAGGGTCCGCCGCCCGCCCGCATCGAGCTGCACCTTCGCGAACGCGCGCAGCTCGCGCTCGGGACGGGGCCGCTTCGGCTCGAGCTCGCGGACGTAGACCTGCACGACCTCGCTCCCGCCGCGCGAGCCGGCGTTGCGGAGCTCGACAGAGAGCCCGACCGACTCTCCGGCGCGGACCCGCTCGCGATCGAGCCGCAGTGCGCCGAGCTCGAAGCGCCCGTACGAGAGGCCGTGGCCGAAGGGGAAGCGCGGCTCGATGTGGTCGCGATCGTAGCCGCGATGGCCGACGAAGAGACCTTCGCCGTAGGTCATCACGCCGTCGCGCGGCGGATAGTGGTGGAACGCGGGCGTGTCCTCGAGCCGGCGCGGAATGGTGAGCGGAAGGCGGCCGCCGGGATCGGCGTCGCCGAACAGGACGTCGGCCAGCGCGTTTCCGCACTCCTGCCCCGGGTACCAGAGCTGCAGGATCGCGGGCACCTGCTCCGCCCAGTCCATCGCCACGGGAGAGCCCGCGTTGACGACCACCACCGTGCGCGGATTCGCCGCCGCGACGCGCGACACCAGCTCGTCCTGGCGTCCGGGAAGACCGAGGCCCTCGCGGTCGTGGCCCTCGGACTCCCAGTCCTCGTTCAGGCCGACCACGACGACGGCCGCGTCGGCGTCGCGGGCGGCGGCCACGGCGCGCTCCATCGCGTCGGGCGGCTCGGGCGCGAGGCAGCCGATCCGAAGCCCGGCGAGCCCGGGGCGCTCGCGCAGGAAATCGACCTCGAGCGCGACCGACTGGCCCGCGCGGAGCTCGACGTCGGCCGTCACTTCGCGGCTGCCGAAGCCGAAGAAGGCGCTGCCTCGCTCCTGCTTCGTCCAGTTGTCGATCGCCTCGCGGCCGTCGACGCGCAGGCGGCTGCGGCCGGCGCTCGCGAGCGAGAGCCGGTGCGGCCCCGCGACGGAGGCCGTGAAGTGCGCGCGTACCCGCGCGGAGAAGGGCCGGTCGACCGCGAGGGGCGGCGGCGGGGACAGCCAGAGCAGGTCGCCCGCGCGCGCGTGCTGCACGAGCGCGGGCGGCCCCGCCGGCTCCGCGCCGTCGAACAGCTCGACCTCGAGGCCGCCCGGCGGGGCGAGCGGTGGCACGCCGCGGTGGTTGCTGCAGCCGCGCTCGAAGACCACGTCGATCGACGCGCCGCAGCGGGCGCGGATGCCCTCGAGCGGCGTCACGGCGTAGTGTGGGCTCACGCGCGCACTGCCGCCGCCCTGGATCACGGCGACGCCGGCGTTGGGCCCGATCACCGCGAGCGATCGGAGCAGGGCCGCGTCGAAGGGCAGCACGCGGTCCTCGTTGCGCAGCAGCACGCAGCCTGCGGCGGCGGCCTCCCGCACCAGCGCACGGTGCTCGGGCCGGTCGACGGCGCGCTCGCCGGCCGGCTCGGTGTCGAACGCGCCGGTGCGCTGCATCAGGTGCAGCAGCCGGCGCACCGACTCGTCGACGGCGGCCTCGGGGACCCGGCCGCCGCGCACCGCCTCGGCGAGCTTCGGGCCGTAGTGGCGCGGGGGGCCCGGCATCTCGAGGTCCATGCCCGCGCACGCCGAGGCGGCCGTGCTCCGGGTGGCGAACCAATCCGACACGACGAGCCCGTCGAAGCCCCACTCGGCGCGCAGGATCTCGCCGAGCAGGCGCTCGTGCTCGGTGCAGTGCGTGCCGCCGAGGCGGTTGTAGGCGGCCATCACCGACCACGCGCCGGCCTCGCGCACGGCCGCCTCGAACGGGACCAGGTAGATCTCGCGCAGCGTGCGCTCGTCGACCTCCGAGCTCGCGGTGTGGCGCTCGCGCTCCGTGTCGTTGCAGGCGAAGTGCTTGACGCACGCGCCGACGCCCGCTCCCTGGAGCCCGCGCACGAGGGCGACGGCCATGCGCGCGGCCAGGTGCGGGTCCTCGGAATGGCACTCGAAGTCGCGCCCGCCGATCGGCGTGCGCTGGATGTTCACGGTCGGCGCGAGGAGCAGGTGCGCACCCTTGCTCTTCGCCTCCTCGGCGAGCGCCGCGCCGATCCGCTCGGCCAGCGCCGGATCGAAGCTCGCGGCCAGCGACGCCCCGCACGGGAAGCAGACCGAGGTCGGCCCGCCCCGCAGCTCGCGCCCGCGCGCGCCGTTCGGCCCGTCGCTCATGCGGAGCGCGGGGATGCCGAGGCGCGGCAGCGCGGGCGTGCTCCACAGGTCGCAGCCGGCGAGCAGGGAGGCCTTCTCGTCGAGCGTGAGCTCGGCCAGCAGCGCCGCGATGCGATCGGCCACGCGCGTCTCCTCGTCGCCGCGAGTCTAGGGCGCCTCGGAGGGGACGGGGCGGCTGCGGGGGACTGGGAGAGATGCTAAAGGTCGGGTCACCGAACACCGTTATAGGGATCGAACGACGTTCGATGACGGCCATCCAACCGGCAGAACGACGCCGGCTGCAGAGCCGGGCCGAGGCCCGCCGCGCCATCCTGGACGCGACGGAGGCGCTGCTCGTCGAGGACGGCGCCACGGCCTTCTCGATGCGGCGCCTGGCCGAGCGCTGCGGCTACACCCCGCCGACGATCTACCACTACTTCGGCGACAAGCAGCGGCTGCTCGACGAGCTCCTCGACGAGCGCTGCCGCACGCTGGTCCGGAGCCTGCGGCGCGTCGGCCTCGACGGAGACCCGGTGCGCGACCTGCGCGCGCTGTCGGTCGCCTTCGCTCGCTTCGGGCTCCGCAACCCGACCCACTACGCGCTGCTGGCCGCCCCGCGCGATCCCGAGCTCCCGCCGCCGCCCGCCGCCGAGGAGGCGCGCGTGCTGCTGTCGCAGCCGATCGACCAGCTCGCCGCCGAGTCGCGGCTCTGCGTCGACGTCGAGGCGGCGCGCCAGTCGTTCTGGGCGTTCCTGCACGGCCTCATCCTGCTCCGCACCACGCGGCCCGATCTGGAGTGGGCGAAGGACGTGCTCGAGGTCGGCCTCGACGCGCTGATCCGCGGCCTCGTCCGCGGCGGCGCGGGAGATCCGGCCTGATGCGCCGCGCGCTTCCGGCGCTCGCCGCGGCGCTGCTCGCCGCGGCGCTCGGCTGCGGACGCGACAAGGGCGCGGTCGCGATCGCGGCGCCGCCGGTGATGGTGGTGCCCGTCGAGTCGCAGCGGATCGAGGACCACATCGAGGCCACCGGTCAGCTCCTGGCCCGCGCCGAGGCGCAGGTGGCATCACAGGTGCAGGGCCAGGTGACGCGCATCGTCCAGGACGAGGGCGCCGCGGTGGCCGAGGGCCAGGTGGTGCTCGAGATCGATCCCGAGCGTCGCGAGCTCGAGCTCCGCAACGCGCAGGCCATGCTCGCCGAGTCCGAGGCGATGCTCGGCGCCAGCCAGCGCGAGCTCGAGCGCGCCCAGAAGCTGCACGACGAGGGCGTCGCCTCGAACGCCAAGCTCGACGCCGCCGAGACGGCCGTGCGCCAGGCGCGCTCGAGGCGCGAGTCGGCGGAGGCGCAGGCCGGCATGATGGAGCGCTCGCTGCGCGACGCCAGCGTGCGCGCGCCCTTCGCGGGGCTGGTCGCGCGGCGCTTCGTCTCGGCGGGCGAGTTCGTCGCGCCCGGCGCCAAGCTCTTCGACCTGGTGGCGCTCGACCCGATCGAGGTCGAGTTCCACCTGCCCGAGCGCGACTCGAGCCGGATCCAGATCGGCGCGCCCGTCGACGTGCGCGTGGCGCCGTATCCGGACGAGAGCTTCCGCGCCAGGGTGACGGTGATCTCGCCGACCATCGATCCCACGACCCGCACGCTGCGCGTCAAGGCGGAGCTCGGCAACGCCGACGGGCGCCTGCGTCCGGGCCTCTTCGCCAACGCCGACCTCGGCATCGCCGTGCGCGAGAACGTGGCGTTGATCCCCGCCGAGGCCGTGCTGCAACGCGCCGACGGCTCCGTCGCATTCCGGCTCGGGAGCGGCGGCCACGTCGAGCGCCGCCTGATCAAGCTCGGCGCCTTCCACGAGGGCCGGGTCGAGGTCGCGGACGGCCTCGCCGTCGGCGATCGGGTGGTGGTGCGCGGTCAAGACCAGCTCATCGACGGCGCCGCGGTGTCGGTCCGCGAGGCGGACGGAGCGCCCGCGAAGGTCTCCGAGTCGAGCGAGAAGACCGCCGAGCTCCGGCCGCCCGGATCGACGCCGCGGTGACGCTCTCCGACGTCTCGATCCAGCGCCCGATCCTGACGTGGATGATGACGCTCGCGCTCGTCGTGTTCGGCGTGATCGGCTTCACCCGCCTCGGCGTCGATCAGTATCCGAACCTCGAGTTCCCGGTGCTCACCGTGGTCGCGTCGCTCGAGGGCGCCACGCCCGAGGGCATGGAGGAGGACGTGACCGACGTCCTCGAGGAGCACCTCAACACCATCGGCGGCGTGCGCTCCATCCGCTCGACCTCGCAGCAGGGTGTCACGCAGATCACGGTCGAGTTCAACCTCGGGACCGACCTCGAGGTCGCCGCGCAGGAGGTGCGCGACAAGGTCGCGCTGGCGCGCATCGAGCTGCCGACGGCGCTCGATCCGCCGATCGTGAGCTCGTTCAATCCCAACGACCAGCCGGTGCTGTGGATCCCGGTCGACACCGAGCGCTCGGTGGTGGAGACCAGCGAGGCGGTGCGCCGCCAGATCAACCCGTTCCTCGAGACCATCCCGGGCGTGGCCGGAGTCGAGATGTTCGGCCGGCGCGACCGCAACATCCGCATCTGGCTCGACGGCGACCAGCTCCACGCGCGCGGGCTCTCCGCCACCGACGTGCTCGCGGCCCTCCAGCGCGAGCACGTCGAGATGCCGGGCGGCGCCGTCGAGGGCGAACGGGTCGACTGGTCCGTCAAGACCGACGCCGAGTTCCGCTCGGTCGCGGACCTCGAGACGCTGGTGGTGGCGCAGCCGCCTGGCGGCGCGGCGGTGACGCTGCGCGACGTCGCGCGCGTCGAGGACGGCGCCGAGGACCCGGGCAACATCGCCCGCTACAACGGCACACCCACGGTCGGCATGGGCATCCGCAAGCAGAGCGGAGACAACACCGTCGCGATCGTCGACGAGGTGCACAAGCGCCTGGCCCAGATCGAGAAGGTGATGCCCGCCGGCATGCGGCTGCACGACCCGGCCGGCTACATCGACTTCTCGAAGGGCGTGCGCGAGGCGGTGGCGGAGACCGAGTTCGCGCTGGCCTTCGGCGCGCTGCTGGCCGTCTTCACCGTGTTCGTGTTCCTGCGCCGCACGCGCCCGACGATGATCATCGCCACCGCGATCCCGGTCTCGCTGATCGCCACCTTCGGGCTCACCTACCTGGCGGGCTTCACGCTCAACACGATGACGCTGCTCGGCATGGCGCTCGCGGTGGGCGTCGTGATCGACGACGCCATCGTCGTGCTCGAGAACATCGAGCGCCACCGCGAGGCGGGCGAGACGGCGCGCGACGCCGCCTCCAAGGGCACCCGCGAGATCGCCTTTGCCGCGACCGCGGCGACGCTCTCGGTGGCGGCCGTCTTCATCCCCGTGGTGTTCGTGCAGGGGCTGGTCGGGTCGTTCCTGCGCGACTTCGGCCTCACCGTCGCCGGCTCGGTCATGATCTCGCTGTTCGTCGCGCTGACGCTCACGCCCATGCTCGCGGCGCGCATGCCGCCGCCGACCGAGCGCGCGCACGGCAGCATCTACCACCGCCTCGAGACCGGCTTCGCGTGGCTCGAGTCCGGCTACCGCCGGCTGCTCGACTGGACGCTCGTGCACCGCGGCGCCACGATCGCCATCGCCGTCGGCGCCGTGGCGGTGGCGGTCTTCCTCGGCTCGAGGCTCAAGACCGAGTTCATGCCGCCCGCGGACGAGGGGATCCTGTTCGCGCTGGTCGAGGCGCCGCCCGGCACGGCCGTGGACGCGACGCTCGGCTACGTCGCACACGACGAGCGCTGGTTCCTCGATCAGCCCGAGCTGGTCGGACTCTTCTCCGCGGCGGGCACCGCGGGCGGCGGCGAAGGCTCGCGCGTGAAGCAGGCGAACCTGGGCCTCCTGTTCGGGACGCTCCGGCCGCGCGCCGAGCGCCATCGGAGCGTGATGGAGCTGATCGAGCTGGCGCGCCGCGACCTGCAGCAGATGCCCGGCCGCACCATCCGCGTCTTCAACCCGAGCGAGATGATGTCGGCCGGCGGCGGGAACGGCTCGTTCGAGGTCGAGCTCCGCGGCAACCTGCCGCTCCCGGAGCTCGACCGCATCGCCAACCAGTTCATCGACCGCCTCGAGAAGCTGGGCGGCTTCGTCGACCTGTCGTCGAGCCTGAAGCTGGGGCTCCCCGAGGTGCGCATCGTGCCCGACCGCGAGAAGGCGGCCGCGCTCGGCGTCGACGCGCGCACCGTCGCCCAGGCGGTCCAGGCGATGGTGGGCGGCATGAAGGTGGCCGTCTTCAAGGAGGCGGGGCGCCGCTACGACATCCGCATGCGGCTCGAGGAGAAGGACCGCCGCGATCCGGAGTCGATCGGCCGGCTCTACGTGCGCACCAAGACCGGGGACGTGGTCGAGCTGCGCAACCTGATCCGGATCGAGACCGGAGCGGCGCCCTCCGCCATCACCCGCAGCAACCGACAGCGCTCGGTGACGGTCGCCTCGAACCTCCAGGGCCGAACGCTCGGCCAGGCCGTCGAGGACGCGCAGCGCGTGGCCAGGGAGGTGCTGCCCCCGAACGTCACGATGGCGCTCTCCGGCCAGGCGCAGGCGATGCAGGAGGGCGCGGGCCAGTTCGGGCTGGCGCTCGGCCTCGGCGTGCTGGTGATCTACATGGTGCTCGCGGCGCAGTTCGAGAGCCTGATCCACCCGCTGACGGTGATGCTGGCGCTGCCGCTCGCCATGACCGGAGCGCTGGGCGGCCTCTGGGTGATGAGCTTCTTCCGCAGCGGCATGACGATCAACCTGTTCAGCATGATCGGCATCCTGCTGCTGTTCGGCCTCGTCACGAAGAACTCGATCCTGCTGGTCGACTACGCCAACCAGCTGCGCGCGCGCGGGCTGGACAAGGTCGAGGCGATCCGCACCGCCGCCCCGATCCGGATGCGGCCGGTGCTGATGACGGCGATCGCCATGATCTTCGGCGTGCTGCCGGCCGCCTTCGGCCTCGGGCCGGGCGCCGAGACGCGCGCGCCGATGGCGGTGGCGAGCGCCGCTGGCATGCTCTCCTCGACGATGCTCACGCTGATCGTGGTGCCGGTCTTCTACCTCACGCTCGACGATGCCGCCGAGTGGGTGAAGCGCCGGGTGCGGCGGCTCTTCGGCGGCGCGCGCGAGCCCGCGACGCCGTCGCGGGCGGCCGAGAAGGCCGACGGCGCCGCGGCGCGCTTCGTGGCGCCGGGACGCTAGTCGGCCCGCAGCCCAGCTAGCTCCGCACGAAGTCGCGGATCACCGCGAAGCCCCGCGTCGGGTCGTCGCGGAAGACGCCGTGGCCGCAGCCCGGGAAGCGCTCGAAGCGGACTCGCGACGCCGGCAGCGCGGCGGCGATGTCGGCCTGGTCGTCGATCGGGCAGATCGGATCGTCCTCTCCGCCGAGCACCAGCGTCGGGCAGCGCACCTTGCCGAGCTCCGGCAGCAGGTCGAAGGTGCGGTCCTCGCCGCCGCCGAAGGCGAACATCACGTCGAAGTTCCACGCCGTGCGCGCGTCGGCGGCGGGGTCGCGGGGCGTCTTGCTGTACAGCGGGAAACACAGGCGGGCGTAGTCCGGAAGCGTCCCCGCGCCCGGCTTCTCCCAGTAGCACCGCGCGGCCTCGCGCGCCTCCGCGCCGCCCAGTCGCTCGAAGGCCGCGAGCACGCGGTCGAGCCGATGGCGCGCGGTGGTGCTCGAGAGGATCAGCTTGCCCGGGTGGTCGGGATGCCGCACCGCGTACGCCATCGCGACCATCCCGCCGAACGACTGGCCGAGCACGACCGGCTTCTCGATGCCGAGCGCGTCGCACAGCGCCACCACGTCGTCGCCCCACTGCGCCAGGTTCCAGCGCTCCGCGCTGCTGCGGTCGCTCCTGCCATTGCCGCGGTGGTCGTAGTAGACGAGCTGCGCGGCGTCGGCGAGCACCGAGAACGACGGCTTGTAGGAGGAGTGGTCGAAGCCCGGCCCGCCGTGGAGCAGCAGGAGCGTCGGCTTCTCGCGCATCGCGGGCCCATCGGGCACGAGCTTGGCGCCTTCGACATCGACGAAGAGGCGGCAGTCGCCGATCGAGATTCGCATGGGGCGGCAGTATACTGGGCACCCATTCCCGTGCCGGAGGCGCCGAGCATGACTGATCGCTGGACCATCCGCGGGCTCGAGTACTCCAACTGCAACTGCGCGCCGGGCTGCCCCTGCCAGTTCAACTCGCGCAGCACCCACGGGCACTGCGAGGCCATTGGCGCCGGCGTCATCCAGGAGGGCCACTTCAACGAGACGCGGCTCGACGGGCTCGCATGGGCGATGCTTCTGCAGTGGCCGGGCGAGATCGCCGAGGGCAACGGCCGCATGCAGGCGATCATCGACGAGCGCGCCGGCGCCGCGCAGCGGGACGCGCTGCGCAAGATCCTCCACGGCGAGAGCACCCGGCCGGGCGCCACCCACTTCTTCGTGTTCCACAGCACCATGTCGCGGGTCTTCGACCCGCTGTACACGAGGATCGACCTGGAGATCGACGTCGCGGCGCGCCGCGCCCGCCTGCGCGTCCCGGACGTCGTCGATTCCCAGGGCTCGCCGATCGTCGATCCGCATAGCGGCAGCGAGCACCGCGCGCAGATCCATCTGCCGAACGGCTTCGAGTTCACGGTCGCCGAGGTGGGCACGGGGCGCACGCGCACCCACGGCGCGATCGAGCTCGACCTCGACGGGAGCCATGGCCACTTCAACGTGCTGCACATGAACCAGGACGGAGTGATCCGCTGATCCCATGCCCGGCCTCTCGCTCGCGACGCGCCAACGCCTCGCCGTCCTGGCCGGGCTCGCGGGTGTGACGCTGCTCGCCTGGGCGCAGCTTCTGCGCATCGGCTGGAGCATGGACGCTGCGATGCAGGCGGGCGCGAGCTGCGAGCTCCACCCGTGGAGCCGCGCCGACGCCGCGCTCACCTTCGCGATGTGGGCGGTGATGATGGTCGGAATGATGGTCCCGAGCGCGGCGCCGATGTCGCTCCTGTTCGCGTCGGTCGCCCGCCGGGCGCGCGCCCAGGGCGCGGCGGTGGCGCCCACCTTCGTCTTCGTCGCGGGCTACGTCGCGGTGTGGACGCTCTTCAGCGCGGCCGCCACGGCGGTGCAGTGGGGTCTCGAGCGGGCCGCGCTGCTCTCGCCGATGCTGGAGTCGACGAGCCCGGCCTTCGGCGGCGCGCTGCTCGCCGCGGCGGGCATCTATCAGTTCACGCCCTGGAAGGACGCCTGTCTCGAGCACTGCCGCGCGCCGGCGCTCTTCTTCGCGGCGCACTGGCGCGAGGGGGCGCTCGGGGCCTTCCGCATGGGCGCCGCGCACGGCGTCTACTGCCTCGGCTGCTGCTGGCTCCTGATGGGCCTGCTCTTCTTCGGCGGCGTCATGAACCTGCTCTGGGTCGCCGGCATCGCGCTCTTCGTGCTGCTCGAGAAGCTGGCTCCGCACGGCGCGCTCGCCGGTCGCGTCGCCGGCGCGGGCCTGCTCGCCGCCGGCGGAGCGATCTGGGCCCAGGCGCTCTGAGCGCTCGGGGGCGGCAGGGCGCCTCCCCCGATCATTGAGCGGCCGCGCGCTGGAAGAGCGCCCCGCCGGCGCGGATCACCCAGCGCCCGGCGCCGATCGCGGGCGCCTCGACGAAGCGCCACCCGAGCTCGCTCAGCGCGGTGGTGACGGCGAAGGTGAGCAGGGTCACGGCGATTCCCGTCGGCCAAGGAAGCGAGTAGGTCCTCGCGTGCATTACGAACGACAGCAGCACCGTGTAGTGGATCAGGTAGAAGCTGTACGAGGTGCGTCCGAAGAAGCGGCCGAGCGGTGACGAGAGCGCCTGCCGCAGCCGCGGCGCGTGCATCGCCGCGACGAGGAGCAATCCCGCGCCGCATGCGAGCTGCGCTACGGCCGCGGGGGTGTGTCCGTGCTCGAGGCCCGCGAAGCCGGTGTCCATCAGGCCGGCCACGTAGGGCAGCTGCAGGAGGGCGAGGCCGGCGACCGCGAGCAGCGCTGGCGCGACGGCGGGAAGGCGCCCCATGAGAGCGGCGACCCTCGCCCCCTCGAGCCGCAGGGACAGGCCGATCGCGAAGTCGATCATGAAGCGCAGGAAGACCCAGCTCGAGGGGAGGTCGCGGAGGAAGAGGACCGACAGGGCGATCGGAAGCCCCGAGTGGACGCGCCGGCCGAGCAGGAACAGCAACGGAAAGACCACCGACATCGCCATCTCGACGAAGAGCGACCAGCCGACCGGCAGCAGTCCGAAGGCCCGGCTCGGGAAGGCCAGCGCCACCGGTAGCGCCGCCGCCGGCAAGCGCAGCCAGGGTGCGTTGGGGTCGTGGAAGCCGGCCGGGATCACGACGCGCGTCGCGGCCCAGGCCAGCAGCACCGCCGCCATGTAGGGCGGCTGGATCCGGAAGACGCGCCGCACGTAGTAACGGGCGAGCCAGCCCGGCCGCCCGTCGCCCTGCAGCGTGAGGGCGAGCACGTAGCCCGAGAGCACGAAGAAGACGTGCACCGCGCCGGGGCCGTTGACCAGGGGACCGAGAGGGCTGACCGGGAGCAACGAGAGCAGCGCCGAGGGCATCGCGATGTGCGAGGTCGCGTGGAACAGCAGGACCGCGACGGCGGCCGCGCCGCGCAGGCCGTCGAGTGCGTAGAGGCGATCCGCCTTCGGGCGCGAGAGCTCGAGGGCGGCGGCTGCTGTGCTGGGACCGGATGCCATGCGGGATGGGAGGGTACGGTCGTGGCGCGACGTCGCAACGCGTTCCCGCGACCGACGCAGAATCGCGTTGCTTCAGGGCACGCGCTGCGCGGGAGCCAACCTCATCGCCGGGCTCGCCCGCCAGCCCGCGCGTCCGGGCGGCGGCAGCGTTCCGTCGCGCACCGCGGCGGCGAGCCACTCGGCGGCGAGCTGATTCACGCGGCCCGGCACGCCGTGCGACTCGCGATACAGCTTGACCAGCAGGGGACCGTCGAAGAAGCTCCGCACCTCGGGCGCGGCCGACGCCGTGGCCAGTGCGCCGCGCACGAGCTCCGCGGTCTCGCCGAAGCTCATCGCCGTGCGAAGCCAGATCGGCTCGGCGTCGCTCTCGAAGGCTCGGCGCAGGGCGTCGCTCGGCTGCGTCGCCTCCACGACCCAGCGCAGCCCGCCGTCGGCGGCGAGCGCGAGGCCTCCGAGCCGTCCGGCCGTCTCCGTCGACAGCTCGTCGGCGTCGTCGATCGCGATCACCAGCGCCGAGCCGCGCCGCCTCCAGTCCGCGGCCTGCATCGCGAGGGCCCCCTCCGGGTCTCCGCTGCGCGGGACGCGCAGCAGCTCGAGCGCCCACTCGCAGATCTGGTGCGCCGCCAATCGCAGGCCGGGCACCAGGGCCACCCGGTAGTCGCGTCGCAGGCGGTGCGCGAGCACGCGGAGCAGCAGCGACTTGCCCATGCCGGCCGGTCCGGCGATCACCGTCGCGAGGGCCCCCGCCCGCAGCGAGCGCTCGAGCTCCGCGAGCGCGGTCTCGCAGGCGGGCCGCGGCAGGTAGCGCCGCGGATCGCCGCTCTGGACGAACGGATTCTGCGAGGTGGCGGATGCCATCGGGTCCCGGTGGTAGGTGCCACGGCACCCCTCCCGGGTTGCGTCTCGTGCAAGAGCGCTTCACGGAGAGGCAAGATCGGGTCAATATGCGATGGACGGGAGCCAGGCGCCGCGAGGGGCGTTGTAGAGGCCGATCGACATCAGCGTCAGCGGCTCGACCACGCGCAGGCCGTGCCCGAGGCACCAGCGCAGGAGCTCGGCGTTGCGCGTCGGCACCAGGAAGCCAGGCCCCGGGAACTGGGGCGCCGCGGCGATCAGCGCGGCGAGGTCCTCGTTGGTCTCCGCGACCGCGTGCCCGAAGAACGCGATCGACGTCGCGTACGCGGTGATGCGCCCGGCGCGCCGCACCACCTGCGCCGTCTTCTGGCCGATCGCGTCGCGGAGCTCGCCCGCGCGGTCGTGTCCGTGTACGCCGCGGCAGAGCTGGACACACTCCGCGAGGTCCGCCTCGCTCGCGGGCGCCACCTCGCGGCCGGGCAGTGCCGCTCCGAGCGGCGGCCCCTGCACCACCGAGAGCGGCTCGCGCGCGTCGAAGCCGAGCTTGGTGTAGAGGCTCATCGAGCGATTGTGGTAGGCGGCCTGCACGAGCCGGATGCCGGCCATGCCGCGCGCCTCCTCCCGGGCGATCACGTGCTCCATCATGCGACGCCCGAGGCCCGCGTCCTGCACGGCGGGGTCGACCGTGATCGGTCCGACGCCGGCGATCGCCCCGCGCTCGTCGACCGCGTTGCTCCCCAGCACGCGACCGCCGCGCTCGGCGACCACGACGTGGAAGCCGGGATGCGCGATCAGCGACGTCAGCACCAGCACGCCCACCTCGCGCGACGGGACGTCGGGCGGGAAGGCGTGGCGCTCGGCGATCGCCCGGAAGGCCTCGTAGCAGATCGCGCCCGCCGCCTGGGCATCGCCCGGCTCGGCCGCTCGCAGGGTGATCTCCATGGAGCTCTCCTTCTTCCGGCGGGCCGGCGCTGCGTCCTGCGGCTCAGAGCCCGAGCGCGAAGGTCGCGACCGCCTCGGCCGCCTCCGCGAGATTGTGCGCGCGCGTGCGGCCGGAGCCCTTCCGCGGCGCGAACGAGTGGTCCCCGTCCGCGATCCAGTGCAGCCGGATCGCCGGCGAGAGCTCGTAGCCCGCGACCTCCTCGCGGCCGCCGAAGGCATCGCGCTCTCCCTGCACGATCAGGGTCGGCGTTCGCAGCGACTCGAGGTGCGCGGTGCGGAGCCGATCGGGCTTGCCGGGCGGATGGAAGGGATAGCCGAGGCAGACCAGGCCGCGCGCGCCGACCTCGTCGGCCACCAGGCTCGCCATCCGCCCGCCCATCGACTTGCCCCCGATCACCAGGCCCGCGCCTCCGCCGAGCGCCGCGACGGCGGCGCGCCAGGTGTCGAGCAGGACGGGCTGGCGATCGGGCGGCCTGCGCTTGGGCAGCCCGCTCTTGGTTCCCTCGAGCCCGAGCCGTCGCGCGGCCATGTAGGGGAATTCGAAGCGGGCGACGCGCGCGCCGCGCGCCGACAGATCGCGGGTGATCGCCTCGAGGAATGCATCGTCGACGGGAGCGCCGGCCCCGTGCGTCAGCACGAGCCGCAGCGCGGCCGCCTCGGGTCCGTCGAAGCGCAGCGCAGGCGCGTCGCTCATCGGGTCGATGATAGATAGACTCGGCCGCGGATGCGCTGCGCCTGCTTCGGTCTCGCGTGCCTCGCGCTGCTCGTCGCGGGCGCCGCCGCGCCGGCGGACGAGGTGCGCTTCGGGGTCTCCGCGCTGCACGCGGAGTCGGTGCCTCTCGCGGAGAGCGGCGCAGGCTGGTACCTCAACTGGACCGAGCGCCCCGCGCCCGGGGTCGCGCTCGAGTTCGTGCCGATGGCGTGCGCCCATCCCGACCGCGAGCCGGTGACGGCAGAGGCGATCGCGGCGCTCGCACGCGACGTGGCCGCGCAGCGCGAGCGCTACCCGGCCGGAACGCTCTGGGTGATCGGCGACGAGATCGGCTATCGCCCGCAGCGCGACAGCCGTCCGCCCGAGCGCTACGCGCGCGACTTCCGCGACTGTCGGGCCGCGCTGCTGGCCGTCGACCCGAGCTTTCGCATCGCGACCGGTCCGATCCTGCTGTCGCCGAGCCCGGACGTCGTGAGCGAGTACGCCGGCGCGCGCGGCGGGCTCGCGTACCTCGACGCCGTGCTCGCCGCCTATCGCCGGCTCTACGGCACCGAGCTGCCCTCCGACTACGTCGCGGCAACGGCGGACGTCGCGAGCGGCGACGGCACCAACCTCGCCGCCTTCCGCGAGCAGATCGTCGCGCTGCGCCGCTTCCTCGAGGAGCGCGGCCTCCAGCACCGCCGGGTGGTGATCACCGAGTTCGGCGCGGCGATCGGGCGTCCGGCTCCCGACGACGTGCTCCGCTTCCTGGTGGGCGCCACCGACTTCCTGGCGACCGCGCGCGACGACGCGCTCGGCTGCCCCGAGGACGAGGGGCGCCTGGTGCAGCGCTTCGCCTGGTTCACCGCGCATCCCGCCGGCCTGCTCGAGACCTTCCACCGGCTCGGGCTCGGCGCGCTCACCGTGCACCTGGCAGAGACCTCGCTCTTTGACCGCGAGGGAGCGCTGACGCCGCTCGGGCGCGCCTACGCCGCGGCGGTGGCGAAGACCGCGCCGTCGCGACCGAGCCAGGCCGACACCTCGCGCGCGGCGCGCAGCCCCGAGAGGTAGGCCGCCTCGACGCAGGCGGCGATCGGCGACGACTCGGTCGCCGAGCCCGCCCAGAAGAGCGGCGCGGTGTCTGCCGCCGCGAGCTGCGCGCGCGCGTCCGCGCCGCCTGGACGCAGGAACGTGTAGCCGCCGCGCGCCCACGGATCGCTCGACCAGTCGATGCGCCGGGCGTCGAGCAGCAGGCGGCGGGGATCGGCCTTGGGGAAGAGCCGGGCCAGGTCGGCGATGGCGATGTCGGTGGCCTCCTGCTCGCCGACCCGCGCGAGCAGCGCCGCGCGCGGCCCCGTCGCGTACGCCGTCAGCACCGGCGGCTTGCCGTCGTCGCCTTGGAACACCGGCCAGTAGAGCGTCACGGGACCGCGGCCGCAGCCGAGCGTGGCGAGCCAGCGCGGCCAGAAGCGATCCGCGAAGCGCAGCAGCACCTTCACCACCGGGCCCATCACGACGAGCTCGAGCGCGCGCCGCTTGGCCTCCGGGAGCTCGGGCGCGAAGCGGACGCCGCCCGCGCGCAGCACGCCGACGGGGAGCGTGCTGACCGCCGCGCGCGCGGCGATCGTGCGGCCTCCGGCGTCCGTCGCCACCACCCCGTCGGGCGCCCAGCGGATGCCTTCCACGGCGAAGCCGAGCCGCACGTCGAGGTCGCGGCCGATGAACTGGGGCACGCGGTCGTAGCCCTCCGCCACGCGGTGGTTGAGCCCGGTCTCGAGGCGCAGCACGCCGTCGCGGAGAAGGCCGAGCATGCCGATCTCGTCGAGGCTGCCCGGAAGGTGTCCGGTGAGCGTCATCTCGGCGAAGACGCGCGATCGGCCGCGGTAGCCGCGCTCGTCGATGTAGTCGCGCGCGGAGCGGTCGGGCGGGTCGAGGTGCCGGATCCCGCGCAGGAGGCCGAGGCCGTGCCAGGCGCTCGGGTGCAGGAGCGTCCACGGGAGCCAGTGCGTGCCGCCGCCGGCGTTGAACATGGTCTTGCTCACGAGCGGGCACGGCCGCACGGCGAGGCCGGCAGCGCGCACCTCGGGCCACGTCGCGGCGCCGCTGCCGTGGATGAACTCGGCGCCGCCCTCGATCGGCGCGTCGCAGAAGTCGCGGACCGAGTGCACGCGGCCGCCGACGCGGTCGCGCGCCTCGACCACCACCACCGAGAGGCCGGAGCGCGACAGCGCGCGCGCGGCGGTGACCCCCGCCATGCCGGCGCCGATCACGAGCACGTCGTTCATGGGCGTGCGCCCGCCTGCGCCGAGGTCGCGATCGGCGGCTGCCCCGAGACCCGCGTCGTGCGCTTGACCTGTGCGCGCAGGAACCCGGGGAGCAGCGCGCGGAAGGCGTAGGCGATCGCGATGTGGCGCGGGTAGGTGAGCTCGCGGGCGCCGCGCGCGAGCGCCCGCACGATCTCGTCGCAGAGCGGCTCGGCCTCCACCATGCCGCGCTTCGCGGCCGCCGGCATGCGCCCGAGCGCCTCGGCGTCGAAGAACGGCGTGCGGATCACGCCCGGGCAGACCGTGAGCACGTGGACGCCGGCGTCCTCGACCTCGAACGAGAGCGCCTCGGCCAGGCCGACCATGGCGAACTTGGACGCCGCGTAGGCCGCTTCCTCGGGCACGCCGAGCTTGCCGGCGACCGACGCCACGAAGACGAGCCAGCCGCGTCGATGCTCCACCATCTGCGGCAGCAGCGCCTTGGTGAAGTAGAGCGCGCCCAGGTAGTTGACGCGCATCACGCGCTCCATGTCGGCCAGGTCCCACTCGAGGAAGCGCCGGTGATGCCCGTAGCCGGCGTTGTTCACGAGGAGGTCGACGCCGCCCAGCGCATCGATCGCGGCGGCCGCCGTGCGGGCGACCTGATCGCGCTCCGCGACGTCGCAGGGCAGCACGCAGGCGACGGCTCCGGCCTCGCGGATCTCCGCCGCGACGCGCTCGAGCTCCTCGGCGCGGCGGGCGACCAGCGCCAGCGACGCGCCCTCGCGCGCGAGGCGCAGCGCGAGCGCGCGGCCGATGCCGCTCGAGGCGCCGGTCACCAGGGCGCGAACGCCGCGCAGCGAGCGGAGCTTCGTCATGTCGCCTTCGAGACCTCCGGCTCCGCGGCCGCGGCCTCGAGCGGCGGCTGCGGCGCCTCGGGGCCGGTCCCGACCAGCGCCAGGATGACGTCGCGGAGGTGTCGCTTGGCGCGCGCCCGAACCCGCGGATCGGTCACGTCGCGGCCGAAGAGCTGGCGGTAGTGCGCGGCGGACAGCACGTGGTTGGCGAGGATGCCCTCGATCGTGATCAGCAGGAGCCGCAGGTCGAGGTGGGCCGGTCCCACCTTCTGCGCGTGCATCGTCCGCTCGATGAAGGAGACCCAGCTCCGATCCTCGAGCTCGACCCGCGGCAGGCCCTCGCCGAGCGCGGCCCGCGAGGTCAGCGCCACCCAGTCGCGCTTGGAGAGGAAGAAGTCGAAGAGGTCGTCGACGACCGCCTCGACCACCTCGGCGAAGTCGCGCCGCGGCCCGAGCGCGCGCACCACGCGCTCGATCACCTCGGCGTCCCAGCGCATCAGCACGGCCTGGTAGAGGCCGAACTTCGAGCCGAAGTGGTGCTGGATCGTGAAGGGGGCAACCCCGCAGGCGCGGGCCAGCTCGCGCAGCGACATGCCGCGGTAGCCCTTGCGCGCGAACAGCCGCTCGGCCCGGTCGAGCAGGCGCGTGCGGGTCCGCGTCGATTCGGCCTGCGAGCGCCGCCCGGGGCGGGATTTATTGGTCACATGACCAGTAAACCACCGATTCCCCGTCGCTGTCAACCGCGGCCCGGGCGGCTTCGCAAGCCGTCCGCAACGCGGCTACCCTGCCGCCCGCGCGCATCCCCCCGAGGAGGACCCCCGTGTTCGAGCCCGGCATGCGCTTCGGGATCTTCGTCGCGCCCTTCCACCCCGTGGACGAGAACCCCGATCTCGCGCTGCGGCGCGACTTCGAGCTTGTCGAGTGGCTGGACCAGCTCGGCTACGACGAGGCCTGGATCGGCGAGCACCACTCGGCGGGCTACGAGATCATCGCCTCCCCGGAGGTCTTCATCGCCGCCGCCGCCGAGCGCACCCGCCACATCCGGCTCGGCACCGGCGTCTCGTCGCTCCCCTACCACCACCCGCTGATGCTGGCGGACCGCATCAACCAGCTCGATCACCAGACGCGCGGGCGGGTGATGTTCGGCGTCGGCCCGGGCGCGCTCCCCTCCGACGCCTTCATGATGGGGATCGACGTGCAGCGCCAGCGCGACATGATGGACGAGGCGATCGGCGTCCTCGTGCCGCTCCTGCGCGGCGAGGTGGTCACGCACAAGAGCGACTGGTTCGAGCTGCGCGAGGCGCGCCTGCAGCTCGCGCCCTACACGCGGCCGCACATCGAGATCTGCGTGGCGTCGCAGATCTCGCCCGCGGGCGCGCGCGCGGCCGGCAAGCACGGCCTCGGCCTGCTCTCGATCGGCGCCACCACGACCGGAGGCTTCAACGCGCTGGCGATGAACTGGCAGATCTGCACCGACAAGGCCGCCGAGCACGGCCGGGAGGTCGAGCGCAGCGCGTGGCGCCTGGTCGGGCCGGTGCACATCGCCGAGACCCGCGAGAAGGCGCGCGAGAACGTGCGCTTCGGGCTGCAGAACTGGCTGCGCTACTTCCTCGAGGTCGCGGCCCTGCCGCTCGCGCCGCCGGGCTCGGTCGACAACGCGATCGACACCCTGATCGGCTCCGGCCTCGCGGTGATCGGCGATCCGAGCGACGCCATCGCGCAGCTCGAGCGCCTCGAGAAGCAGTCGGGGGGCTTCGGCTGCTTCCTGCACATGGCGCACAACTGGGCCGACTGGGCGGAGACCAAGCGAAGCTACGAGCTCTTCGCGCGCTACGTGATGCCGCGCTTCCAGCGCACGAACCAGAACCGCGAGCAGAGCATGTCGTGGGCCGCGCAGAACCGGCCCACCTTCATCGGCGCGATGGGCAACGCGATCAATGCCGAGATCCAGAAGCACGCCGCGGAGCAGCGGGAGAAGACGAAGAAGGCGGGGTGAGCGGCGCGATCCTGATCTCCGACTGGGTCGAGAAGTGGCGAGCCGCTGCGCAACGAGGTGGCGTGATGCGCCGCGCGCATCGGCTGGCCGGAGCGCTGGCGGCCGTTGCGTGGCTGCTGGCCGCCGCTCCTGCACGCGCCGACGAGACCGAGGGCCCGCGCGTCGCGATCGTGTCGGCCACGATCGGCGGCGAGCGCTTCGATCTCGAGGTCGCGCGCAATCCCATGGCGCAGTTCCGCGGCCTCGGGGGGCGCACCTCCATCGACCCCCACGGTGGCATGCTCTTCGTCTTCCCGGAGGCGGAGCCGCTCGCCTTCGTGATGCGCGACTGCCCGATCCCGATCGACGTCGCCTTCCTCGACGCCCAGGGCCGGGTGATCAACGTCCATCCGATGGTGCCCGAGCGACCGCGCGCGTCCGGCGAGTCCACCACCGACTACGAATCGCGCCTGCATCCCTATCGGAGTGCGCTCCCGGCGCGCTTCGCCGTCGAGGTGGCGGGCGGGCGCCTGGCGGAGCTCGGCGTGCACAGCGGCGACAAGATCGACCTCGACCTGAAGTCCCTCTCGCCCCACTAGAATCGTCTGGGGGCGCGAGCGGAGCGCGGCGGCTCGTCGCCCGAAGCGTGACGAGCGACCCCACGCCCCTTCGCGCCCACGTCGAACGGCGCTAGCGCAGCTCCGGCCGCTCCCGGTACTGCTCGAGCGCCTCGGGATTGGCCAGCGCCTCGCGGTTCTTCACCGGGCGACCCGCGACCACGTCCCGCACCGCCAGCTCCACGATCTTGCCGCTCTTGGTGCGCGGCACGTCGGACACCTGCGCGATCACCGCGGGCACGTGCCGTGGCGTCGTGTTGTCGCGGATCCGCCGGCGGATCCTCTCGCGCAGCGCGTCGTCGAGCACGAGGCCCTCGCGCAGCCGGACGAAGAGCACGATGCGCACGTCGCCCTGCCACGGCTGGCCGATCACCAGCGCCTCCTGCACCTCCTCGAGCTGCTCGACCTGGCGGTAGATCTCGGCGGTCCCGATGCGCACGCCGCCCGGGTTGAGCGTGGCGTCGCTGCGGCCGTGGATGATCATCCCCCCGTGTCGGGTCCACTCGGCGAAGTCGCCGTGGTGCCAGACGCCGGGGAAGCGCTCGAAGTACGCGGCGCGGTAGCGGCTGCCGTCCGGGTCGTTCCAGAAGCCGACCGGCATCGAGGGGAAGGGACGCGTGCACGCCAGCTCGCCAGCGACTCCCGGTAGGACCGGGCGGCCCGCCTCGTCGAGCACGGCGACCGCCATGCCGAGGCCCGGCACTTGGCATTCGCCGCGCCAGACCGGCCCGGTCGGATCGCCGCACACGAAGCACGACACGATATCGGTGCCGCCCGAGATCGAGGCGAGCTGCACGTCGCGCGCCACGGAGCGGTAGACGAAGTCGAAGCCCTCCGGCGCGAGTGGCGAGCCCGTCGACAGGATCGCGCGCAGGCGCGACAGGTCGTGCGTCTCGCGCGGCCGGATCTCCTCCTTGCGCGCGGCGTCCAGGAACTTGGCCGAGACGCCGAACACCGACACGCCCTCGTCGCGCGCCAGGTCGAACAGCGCCGCGGCGCCGGGATGGAAGGGCGAGCCGTCGTAGAGCACGAGCGTCGCGCCGCTGGCGAGCCCCGAGACGAGCCAGTTCCACATCATCCAGCCGGTGGTGGTGTAGTAGAAGAGCACGTCGTCCGGGCGCAGGTCGACGTGCAGGCGGTGCTCCTTCAGGTGCTGGACCAGCGTGCCGCCGGCGCCGTGCGCGATGCACTTGGGCGGGCCCGTCGTGCCGGAGGAGTAGAGCACGTAGAGCGGGTGATCGAATGGAAGCCGCTCGTAGGCGATCTCGCGCGGGGCGAACGGCGCCGTGAGCTCCGCCCACGAAGTCACCAGCCGCTCGACCGACGGCAGGCTGCGCGCGACCTCCGCGACGCGCTCGCGCAGGTCGTGGCGTTTTCCGTTGTACGAGTACGCGCTCGCGGCGAAGAGAACGCGCGGCTCGATCTGCCCGAAGCGATCGACGACGCCCTGCACCCCGAAGTCGGGCGAGCACGACGACCAGACCGCGCCCAGGCTCGCCGCCGCGAGCATCGCCAGCACCGCCTCGGTGCCGTTCGGGAGGTAGCCGGCGACGCGGTCGCCGGCCCGCACCCCGGCCGCGTGCAGCGCCTGCGCACCGCGCGACACCTCCGCGCGCAGCGCGTCCCACGAGACGGTCGAGCGCGCGCCGGTCTCGTCGCGCGCGATCAGGGCCGGCGCCGCGCCGCGCCGCTGCAGCAGGTTCTCGGCGAAGTTGAGGCGCGCGTCCGGGAACCAGCGGGCGCCGGGCATGCGATCGCCGTCCACGAGCACGCGCGCCCCGCGCTCGCCCACGACGCCGCAGCGCTCCCAGATCGCAGCCCAGAGCGCCTCGGGGCTCTCGACCGACCAGCGGTGCAGCGCCGCATAGTCGGGCAGCGACACGCCTGCGCGACGCTCGATCTCGACGCGGAAGGCGTGGAGCTGCGTCGCGTGCGCCCGCTCGGGCGAAGGCTGCCAGAGCGGAGCCTCGCTCACGGGCGGAGGACGACCTTGCCGTAGCTCTTGCGCCCGCCGAGCGCGGCGAGGGCGTCGCGCACCCGCTCGAGCGGATAGGGGTCGAAGATCACCGGGCGGATCTTCTTCTCGTCGTACAGGCGGAACAGCGCGGCGAACGCCTCCGGCACCCGGGCGGGCTCGTATCTCGCATACGCGCCCCAGTGGAGGCCGACCACCGAGATGTTCTTGAGGAGGATCCGATTCGCCGCGACGCTCGGGATCTTCCCGCTCGCGAAGCCGATCACGAGGAGCCGCCCGTTCCAGGCGATGCACTTGAGCGAGCGCTCGAAGACGTCGCCCCCGACCGAGTCGTAGATCACGTCGGCGCCGCGCCCTCCGGTCGCCTCCTTCACGCGCTCGGCGAAGTCCTCCTCGTTGTAGTCGACGAGGACGTCGGCGCCGGCCTCGCGCGCCACCTCGAGCTTGTCGCGGCCGCCGGCGGTCGCGATCACGCGCGCGCCGAGCGCCTTGCCGATCTGCACCGCGGCCAGGCCTACGCCCCCGGCGGCGGCGTGCACCAGCAGGGTCTCGCCCGGCTGCAGCGCCCCCCGGTAGACCAGCGCGGCGTACGAGGTCGGATAGACGATGGGGAAGGCCGCTCCCTCGTCGAACCCCATCGCGTCCGGCATGCGGTGCGCGAGCGCCGCCGGAATCGACGCGCGCTCGGCGTAGCCGCCCATCGGGACACCGGCGAGCACCCGGTCGCCCGCGGCGAAGCCGCGTACGCCGCTCCCGACCTCGCGCACCAGGCCGGCGATCTCGCCGCCGGGTACGAACGGGAAGGGCGGCTTCACCTGGTAGCGCCCCTGCACCAGCAGGATGTCGAAGAAGTTGCAGCCCGCGGCCCGCACGTCGACGCCGAGCTGGCCCGGACCGACGGCGGGGTCCGGCACCTCCGACACGGCCAGCTCTCCGGGCTCCATCCAGCGGTCGACGACGACGGCGCGCATGGGACTCCTCCGCGCCCGCGGATGCTAGCGGATGCGCCCCGGCGGACTCAGGGCGACGCGGAGAAGAGCATCTCGACCGAAACGATCGCGGTGATGACGAGACCCAGCAGGAACACCGAGTAGCTGTAGCGCAGCATCCGATACTTCTTGTGCGCCAGCACCACGCCCTGCCCGTAGAGATCGCGGGCGACGGCGCGGTAGATCTCGCCCTCGTCGCGGGCCATCGCGTCGAGCATCGCCTCGAAGCGGTCGCGCGAGAGGTGCGAGAAGTGGCCGAAGAAGAGCAGATTGAAGCCGCTTGCGAGCGGGTCGGGCGCCCCGCTGGCGTCGCGCGGGTACCGGAGCGACGGGATCACAGCGAGGATCGCGAACAGGAGCGCCAGCAGCGTGCACGCGGTGAGGCCTACCAGCGGCCAGCGCAGGATCGGGTCCTGGAAGCGCGTGATGCCCACCGTGAGCACGATCGAGCAGACCGTGATCATGATGCTCGCCTTGGCGTCGGCCATCGCGCTGAACTGGACCTGGTTCTGCTGGATGGTGCGCAGGACGTCGCCGAGCAGCTCGCCGCCGACCGCGTTCTCGAAGAGCTGGGTCGGCACCGAGGCCAGCTTGACCTGTCCTTCCGGCCCCGGCTCCCGCATCGGCTCCACGGCTCCCCCCGGTTCTCGCACCGGCGTCCAGATGTCAGCACAGCGGCGCCGCCGCGTCGATATACTCCCGGCGCATGGCGCCCCGCGAGATCGACGTTGCGGCGATCGGCGAGGAGGTGCCGCTCCTCGAGGGCATCCGCACCACCCGCGCCATCCGCCGGCTGCGCCCCGACCCGGTGCCGCCCGCGCTGATCCGCAAGGTGTGCGAGGCGGGCACGTTCGCCCCGAGCGGCGGCAACCGCCAGCCGTGGATCTTCCTCGCCGTGACCGAGCCTGAGCGGCGCGCCTTCGTCGCCGAGCGCTATCGGCGCGCCTTCGCCGCCTACATCGCACCCGCGCTCGAGCAGATGCAGCGTCCGGGCCTCTCCGAGGCCACGCAGCGCAACGTGCGCGCCGCGCTGTACCTCTCCGAGCACATGCACGAGGTGCCCGTACACCTCTTCGTGGCGGGCTGGATGCGGCGCGGCGAGCCGCAGCTCCAGGCGCTCTTCCCGGCCGTGCAGAACGTCCTGCTGGCCTGCCGCGCGGTCGGCCTCGGCGCCTCGCTCACCACCGTGCACCGCGCCTTCGGAGAGGAGATCGACGCCTTCCTGGGCCTGCCGAAGGACCGGCCGAGCTGCGCGTTGCTGCCGATCGGCTGGCCCCTGGGGCGCTACGGCCGGCCGCCGCGGCGCTCGGTCGACGAGTGCCTGCACTGGGAGCGATTCGGCGGCGGCTGAGTCGTGCCGCGGCGTCTCGCTGGCGGTCGATCCCTCCATCGCGTAGCGTGGCCGAGCCGATGTCGTCTGCACCCCCGCCGCGCGCGGCGGACGACCGCCGCGCCTACGAGCTGGCGCGGCTCCGCATGGCGCGCATGCGGGTCGCGGGCGGCGATTCGCTCGCCGAGTTCTTCGCCCAGATCACGAAGGTCGCCGCAGACACGCTCTCGGTCGATCGCGTGGGCGTCTGGCTGTATGTGGAGGAGCGCCGCGGGCTGCGCTGCTTCCATCTCTACGAGCGAGCCAAGGACCAGCACTCGGAAGGCGTCGTCCTGCGCGCGTCCGACTTCCCGACCTACTTCAGCGCCCTCGAGGAGCGCCGCGACATCCCCGCCGATCGCGCCGAGAGCGACCCGCTGACCAGCGAGCTGCGGGAGGCGTACCTCGAGCCGCTGGGAATCGTCTCGATGCTCGACGCGCCGGTCTTCCGCGACGCGCAGGTGATCGGGGTCGTGTGTCACGAGCACCGAGCGGCGCGGGACTGGACGAACGAGGAGCGCGACTTCGCGGCCTCGGTCGCCGACCAGGTCGCGCTCCGGCTCGAGGCCGCCGCGCGCGAGGACGCCGAGGCGCGCCTGCGCGAGAACGAGGCGCACTGGCTCGAGTTCCACAAGATGGAGGCGCTCGGGCGCCTCGCGGCGGGGGTCGCGCACGACTTCCGGAACGTCCTCAGCGTGATCGTCGGCTACACCGCCGAGCTCAAGCGCGAGGAGAAGGGGAGCCCGCGCATCGCGACGGCCGCCCGCGAGATCGGCGCCGCCGCCGAGCGCGGGGTCGCCCTCGCCAAGGACCTGCTCGGCTTCGGCCGCGACGAGGTGCGCGCCACCCGCGTGGTCGACGTCGCGGAGGTGGTGGAGTCGCTGGCCGGGATGCTCCGCGCCGCCGTGGGCTCCACCCACCCGGTGGCGATCTTCGCGGCGCCGGCGCTGGGGCGGGTGTTCGTCGACCGCGCGCAGCTCGAGCGCGTGGTGCTGAACCTGGTGCTGAACGCGCGCGATGCGATGCCGGGCGGCGGGACCATCGAGGTGAGCGTGCTCGAGGCGGCGGTTGCGGACGGCGCGGGCCCTCCGGGCGTGTACGTCGTGCTCGAGGTCGCCGACACGGGCGTCGGCATGGACGCCGCGACCCGCGGCCGCATCTTCGAGCCGTTCTTCACCACCAAGCCGGCGGGGAAGGGGAGCGGCATCGGGCTCGCCGTCGTCTACCGAATCGCCGATCGCTGCGGCGGCTTCGTCCATGTCGACAGCGAGCCCGGCCGCGGGACGCGGATGCGCGTCTACCTGCCGCGGGTCGCCGCCGAGGGCTGACCCGGCTCGCCGCTCGGACCTCGCACGCGACTCACGGCGCGGAGGCCGACCCTCCAGAGGGGTCGCGGGCCGCAGGCGCCGCGAGCCCGCGGAACAGGAGCTCGACCGACGACGCGACGCCGGCCGCGCAGCCTTCCGCCGAGAGCAGCCCGTTCGCCCAGGCGATGCGCGCGCCGAGCGCCGCGTGGAACAGCGCCCGCGCGCCGAGCAACACGTCGGCGTCGCGGGCGAGGTCGCCCCGCGCGCGGCCGCTCTGGAGGATCTCGGCGAGGAGGCCGATGGTGCGGTCGTGCAGCGCGAGCACGCGCCGCGCGACGCGCGCCTCGGGGTGGGTCAGTGCGCGCAGCGCGATGGTGGTGAGGTCCGCGTCCTCGGAGAGCAGCTCGTGCTGGCGGGCGAAGAACGCGAGCAGGCGCTCGCGGACCGGGCGGCTGCGATCGTCGGCCGCGCGGAACCGCCGCCACGCCTCCTCCTGGCGCACCGCGAGCTCCTCGACCAGGAGCTCCTCCTTCGAGCGCACGTGGCGGTAGATCGAGCTCGCGCCCATGCCGGCGCGCGCGGCGATCGCACGCAGGGTGGCGCCGTCGAAGCCCTGCTCGCGGAACAGCTCGCGCGCCGCGGTGAGGATGCGCTCGCGGCTGCGCCGGCCGCGGACCAGACGTCCGTCGTCGACCCGGAGCATCGGTCAGCGCACGGCGCTGTGCGAGCCGTCGAGCTGGCGGAGGCGCGCCATCTCGCTCTGCACCTTGCCGTCCCTCGGCCGGCGCGCGAGCGCCTGCTGGAAATAGTCGCGGGCCTGCTCTCTCTCGCCCGCCGCGGCATAGATGCGGCCCGCGAGCGCGAGCGCGTCGGTGCGCAGGTCGACCGGACCGTACTCCGGTGCCACGACGGGGTGCTCCACGGCCAGCACGAGCTGGACGTGTCGCTTGGCCTCGTCGAGGCGCCCGAGCGCGAGCAGCCCGGAGGCGATGTCCTGCTCGCATACCAGACAGCCCGGGTTCGCGGCGGCGAACTCCATCATCTTCGCGGTCGCGCCCGCCACGTCGCCCGACGAGCGCAGCACCTCGTTCAGCCCGACCGCCGCCTGCTCGCAGTCCGGCTTGGCGGCGAGCGCGCGTGCGTACGCGTCGCGCGCCCCGACCAGGTTCCCCGCCTGGCTGTACTCCATCCCGAGCCGCACCAGGGTCAGCGGGAAGTCGGGGTGCCGCTCGGCCTGCCGCTCCCAATACTGGACGCCGGCTTCGGGCGTGCGTCGCGCCGCGTACGGCATGACCACGGCGCGCTCGATCACGAACGCCAGCAGCAAGAGACCCGGGAAGCCGATCACCGGCCGGATGCGCTCGCGCCAGCGCTCGCGCCCGTTCATTCGAGCAGCTTCCTGAACTCCGCGCGGCGCACCTGCCAGATGAACGAATCGTAGTAGTAGTGGAGGACGCCCGTGGTGCGGTTGACGATGAAGACGGGGAGGGGTGCGAGCGGGCCGAGGAACCACGCGAAGCTTCCGTAGGCGAAGATCGCTCCCAGGTACGCCCAGAGGTGGTGCCCGGCGTGCACGAACTGGAAGAAGCGCCCGCGCCCAGCCACGAGGGAGGAGGCCTTGCGGCGGTTGTAGTGCCAGGCGAGGGCGTCGTACTGCATGCAGTGGAAGAGGCTCGAGATGCCGTAGCTCAGGAAGGGGTTCGAGAACACGACGTAGGCGTAGTACCAGACCCCGTAGGTGGTGAGCGTGACGGCGATCTTGAGCATCGAGACCGGCTCGCCCTCGCGCACGCGGCGAGCGACGTCGAGCGCGAAGAGCAGCAGCACGGCCGCGGCGATCGCGAACGAGACGTTGAGCAGCAGCGGCCCGAGCCACAGCGGAGGCGCGACCCCCGCGGCGAAGAGCTCGCTCGAGTAGACGTAGCTGTAGAAGTCGCCCTTCGCGACGATGTACACGAAGAGCGAGAAGCAGAGCCAGAGGTCGAGGTTGGGCCCCCCCGCCTTGGTCGTGCTGCCGTTCTTCGCGTCGTAGATCCGCATGAAGCCGTAGTGCTGCCGCACGAAGTGGTACTGGTCCCAGATGAAGACCAGGGCGAGCAGGTGGGAGTTGAGGACGGCGAGCAGCGCGACCAGGAGGACGACCAGGATCGGAACCACCGTCAGGCGATAGCGGTTGCGCGCGAACTCGTCGGGGTCGGCGTAGGCGCGCAGGAAGGTCGGCACGTGATGGCCGACCGCCATGAAGGAGAGGATGAGCCCGCCGAGCGTCGCCTCGCTGATGAAGCGCGTGGCGAAGTGGACGAGCCCTACGGCGAGCAGCGGGCTCCCGATGAAGAAGGTCCAGTCGAAGGCGGGCGAGACGATGTACTTGTCGCGCGCGAGCGAGTCGAGCACGCTCGGTCGACGGACACCCGCGCTGAGGGTTCCTGCGCTCACGCCGATCCCGCCTCGGGGGCAACCGGTGAAGTGTACCCGCAGGCCGCGCGGGACGCGATCTTCACCGGGTGGTGTCGGCAGCCACCCGGTCCATCAGCGCGACGAGCGTGGGTCGCGCGGCGAGCAGCGCCGGGCCGCCAGGGATCATCCCCGACTGCAGGCTGCGCAGGAAGGCGACCACGGTGAGGTCCGCGCGGCCGATGCGGTCGGCGTAGTAGTACGGGCGCTCGCCCAGGAACCCGGCGAGGTCGTCGAGGCGCCGCGCGAACTCGGGGCCCATTCCCCGCCCGCGCGAGTCGCGGGCCGGCCGGAGCTCGCCGACGTGGCCGAGGATGCCGAGGCGGGCCAGGTCGCCCCCGGGCGCGCTCGCATCCGGCGGCCGGCGGCGGCCCGACTCGATCTCCGCCCGCAGCCAGCGCACCCAGTAGTAGTAGAAGGTCTCACCGGTCCACACCTCGAGCATGCGCTGGGAGCGGGCTGTCCACGAGTCGCGCGCCGAGAGCGGAGGGTCGGGGAAGCGCTCGTCGAGCCAGTCGAGGATCGCGGAGGAGTCGGCCACCCGCTCGCCGTCGGCGTCCATCACCGGCAGCAGTCCGTTCTCGGGATTCCAGCGCCGGAAGTCATCCGGTCCCGCCGGCTCCACGCACTCGTGCGAGAGCCCCTTCAGCGCGAGCGCCAGCGTCACCTTCTCGATGAAGGGCGAGCGGACCGGTCCATAGACCACGATCTTCGGCTGCGCTCGCGGCACGGGAATCCCTTCAGAGCTTCTCGGGATGCTCGAGCCGATTGCGGACCAGCTCGAGCACGCTCGCGGCATAGAAGCCGTCGTCGATGCGCTCGTCGTAGCTCCACTTGATCTCGACCGACCGGCGCCCGTTGGCGTCGGGCGTGAACTTGCCGAGCACCCCGAAGACCGGGCAGGTGCCGTACTCCCAGAGGTGGTGATAGCCGGCCGCGAGACCCACCGAGCCGAGGTTCGCGATGAACACCGAGGTGAACAGGGGATCCGGCTCGATCATCGCGCGCGGGTAGAGGCCGAGGGCGTCGGCCTTGCGTGCGAACCACATCAGGATCCGGATCAGCGGAGGGGGGAGGCGCAGCAGGAGGTCCATCTCGCTGTCCGACTGCGTGCGCTTGCCCCCGCGCCCCGCGGACAGACGGTCCAGGATGTCGTCCACCATCTGGAGCAGGGAGACGTCGCCGTCGAAGCGGCGCTTCACCGTCAGGATCGGCGCGTCGTCCTCGAAGGCGCGCTTGGCGCTGAAGGTGATCCACATGCCGTCGCGTTGCCAGAGCCGCCCGCCGGCAGTGAAGCGGTTGAGCCGCGGGCGCTCGATGATGGAGAGCGCCAGCGCGCGCAGAAGCAGGTGGAAGTACGTGACGCGGCGCTCCAGCGGGCGCGACGCGTTGACCGACTCGAGGAACGCGAAGCCGGGCTCGGCGTCGATGGTCTGCGCGAAGAGGACGAGCGACTCGTTGCGCCGCGGCGACACGAACGGCATGAAGCGCCGCATCGGCGAGAGGTCGCGGACCAGGGTGGCGTCGGGACGTCGGCCGAACATGGCGGCTAGCTTAGCTCTCGCCGCCGCCGCTCGCGGCCCTCGGGAGGTCCGCGGCGTCGACGTTCGCCGCTCGATCCGATGAAGGACGCCGCGGGGACCAGAGCGCCAGCGCGAGCAGGGCTGCGAGCGCCACCAGCACCGGGCCGTCGCCGGCCCGCGCGTACGGCGGCAATGGGCCCGCAGGCCACACCGCCGCCACGAGCGTGCCCTCCTGGAAGGCCGGGATCTCCGCCACCACGCGGCCGGCGGGGTCGATGGCCGCCGAGATCCCGGTGTTCGCGCCGCGCACCACCCAGCTGCGCGTCTCGATCGCCCGGAAGATGGCGTGGGCGAGGTGCATCTGCGGGTAGCCCACCGGCCCGAACCACGCGTCGTTCGAGAGATTCACGAGCAGCTCCGCGCCGCCCGCGCGGAAGCGCGCCACCAGCGCCGGGTAGGTGATCTCGAAGCAGACGGGCGCGGAGAACGCGAGCGGACCGGAGCGGAACACGGTGGCCTGGTCTCCCGGCGTGTAGGGCACTCCCTCGGTCACCGGCCCGATCAGCGGCGCGAGCATCGCGCCGAGCTTCGGGTCGTACTCCGACCATGGCACGAGCACCTGCTTCGCGTACGACGCGACCAGGCCGCGGTCGGGATCGATCAGCACGACCGAGTTCGTGTGGCGCCCGCCCTCCGACCGGGGCGCGCCGGTGAGGAGTGGCACGCGCGTCTCGCGCGCGAGGTCCTCGAGCGAGGCGCGCAGCGCCGGCGTCTGGTCGAGGTCGGTGTCGACGGCCGTCTCGGACCAGACGACGAGATCGAGCGGCTGGCTGCGCACCAGCGCTCGCGTTGCCTCGATGTGTCGGGCCGTGTTGCGAGCGGCCGAGCCGGGCCGGAAGCGCTCGCGCTGCGGGACGGAGGCCTGCACGACGCCGATGTGCGCCGTGGGCGCCTGCGGCCCCAAGGTGGAGAGCCGCCACGCGCCGTAGGCGAGCGCGGCGGCCGCGAGCGCCAGCGGGAGGGCGAGCGGGCGCAGGCTGCGCCGCCGCGCGGCGATTCCGAGGCCTGCACCCAGGGCGGCCACGGGGAAGCCGACCGCGTAGCTGCCGCCGAGGTCGGCGGTCTGGATCGCGATCGGAACGCGCGCGAGCGTCTGCGCGGAGAGCAGCCACGGCACGCCGAGACAGGCGCCGCGCAGCCACTCCCCGAGCGTCCAGACGGCGGCGAAGGCAATCGGTGCCCGGGCCGACGAGAGACGCGGCGCGAGCCGCGCATACGCCGCGCCGGAGGCTCCGGGCACGAGCGCCAGCCCGCCGACCACGATCACGGCGAACGCGCCCGCGGGCAGCGCGCTCACCCGGTACTCGAACACCAGCGCGTACACCACCCACTGCACCGCGATCGTTGCCGCCGTGAGCGAGTAGATCCAGCTCGCGAAGAAGGCGCGTCGCGGTGCGAGCGCGTCGAGGGCGTAGGCGAGCGGCGCCAGCATCACGAGCCCGAGGCCGGGCACCGCGAAGGGGGGATAGGCGAGCGCCGTCGCGGCGGCGCCGACTGCGACGGCGAGCCACGTCGCGCGGCGGGCGCCCCGCGGTGCCGCCTCTCCGTCCGGGTCGCGGCCCGCCGCGCTCAGCCGACGCGCCGCAGCGCCGCGAGCGCCGCCACGGCCGCGAGGCCCAGGGCGGCGCTTCCCGGCTCCGGCACCAGGCGGAAGATGTCGCCTGCGAGGCTCACGAGGGCGAGCTCGCCGTTGCCGTCCTGACCAATCGCGACGATCTGCGTGACGACGCCCGCGTCGGGGGTGATCTCGGTGTGATCGACGACGGGACCGACCGTGCCCCCCGCGCCGTCCCAGACCAGGCTCCGAATCGAGGAGTGGCAGTAGTCCGAGAAGAAGTACTGGCCCCGGATGCTCGGGATCGCAGCGCCGCGGTAGACGGCGCCTCCGGTGACGGCGCAGTACCCGTCATCGTGGGTGTAGTTGTAGATCGGGAGGGTGAGGCCCGTCTCGTCGCACGACATCGCGCTCGGCGGATAACAGTGCGAGCCCTCCATCACGTTCCAGCCGTAGTTGAGCCCGCCCTGGCTGGCGGCCGGCTCGACGTCGACCTCCTCCCACGCGTCCTGCCCGACGTCGCCGATGTAGAGGTCGCCGGTCGCGCTGTCGAAGCTGTAGCGGAACGGGTTGCGCAGCCCCTTGGCCCAGATCTGCGGAGTGAACGCCTGGTCGGACGGATCGAAGCGCAGCAGCTTGCCGAGCAGGGAGCCGTTGTTCTGTGCGTTGCCGTTCGGGTCCCCGCCCCCGCCTCCATCACCGAGGCCGAGGTAGAGGAAGCCGCCGCGAAACGCGATCGTCCCTCCCTTGTGGTTGCTGGTGTTGGGCTGATCGAGATGGAAGAGAACGTGCTCGGTGGGGTCGGCCACGTCCGAGGTGGGGTCGCCCGCCACCGAGAAGACCGAGACGCGGCTCTGCATGCTGCTTCCCTGGGCTTGACTCGGCGCGGTGTAGTAGACGTAGAAGAGGCCCGACTGGGCGTAGTCCGGCGCGAACGCCATGCTGAGCAGTCCCCCCTCGCCTCCGACGTTCTCGGCCGTGTACACGTGGTCGGAGATGTCGAGGAACGGGGTGGAGAGCACGTTGCCGTCCTTCAGGACGCGGATCGTGCCCTCCCGCTCGACGATGAAGAGCCGCGCGTCGCCCGCAGGAGCCGTCGCGTAGATCGGCTCCGAGAGCCCGCTGGCGATGCGGTGGGCCGAGAGACCCTCGGCCCGCGCGCCGGGGCAGGCCGCGGAAAGCGCGATCGCGAGGATCGCCGTCGAGATCCGGAGTCGCATGTCCCTCCCCATGGCTCGATCGCCACGAGGATAGGTTCTCCCGCGGCCTACCGCCCCGCGCAATCGCTGGATCAGCGCGCGCGCCTCCGCCGCCGGCGTGCCAGCAACGCGAGCGCGGCCACGGCTCCCGCCGAGGCGAAGGTCGGCTCGGGCGCGGCCCGCGCGTAGTCGTGACCGCTGTCGCTGGTGATGGTGAGACCCGTCGTCACGGCGTCGACGAAGAGCTGTACGCCGTCCGGCCCGCTGAGCACCGTCTCCTGCTCGTCTCCATAGCCGTTGTTGGCGCGATTCTCGACGCCGAGGCCGAGCGAGCAGGAGATCGGCACGGCATCGCCGACGCTGCCGGAGCCGTCGAATGGGATCTCGAAGTGCAGGTCCGGCAGATCGCTGAAGCCCGGCTCCGGGAAGTCGTAGAAGGAGCCCGCACCGCTCACGGAGTACTGCAGGGTGAAGGTGCCGGTCGAATAGCCGTTGCCAGAGTAGTAGTACGCGCCGTACTGGCCGACGTCGATCTCGACCGATCCGTGGTACGAGACGGGCGTGCCGGGCGCGAGCGTGCTGCTCGTGAGATGGAGGGTGTCGGTGAACGGGCTGCCGAAGCCCGCCTGGACCATGGGGTCGAACTCCGGGAGGCCGTCGATGAAGGCGAGGCCGTGGATCTGTGCGTGCAGCACGCCCGGGGCCGCGTAGGCGTAGCCGTTGGCGCCGGCCAGTGCGCCGATCTGCTCCGGCACGGTCAGCGTGTGCTCGTAGAACGAGCCGCTGCCCGCGGCGAACTTGGACTCGTCGACGGCGGTGTCGTCGGTGTGCGTGACCTCGAGCGGGTACTGCGTCGTCCCGGCGTCGAGGGAGACGTAGCCGCTGCCGTCGGCGGTGACGCTCCAGTCCGCCCGGCTCTGCAGGTCGGCGCAGGTCACGAGGGCGATCGCCACGGCCGAGGCGAAGCGGTTGGGTATGGAGGACGACCGTCCTCGAGGTGCTAGAGACCGCCATACTACACGAGATCGAGCGGGTCGTGGCGGGCTGCGTCGGAGCGATCCGCCCCGGTCAGATCGGCCCGAGCGTCCTCAGGATCCGGGCCGGCACGCCTCCGACCACGCTCCGCGGCGGGACGTCGCGGATCACCACGGCGTTCGCGCCGATCACGCTGTCGTCGCCGACGCGCACGTCGCCGAGCACGACGGCGCCGCAGCCGACGTCCACGCGGTTCCCGATGCGAGGCTTGGCGAAGCGCGCGTCGAGGCGCGCGCTCCCGAACGTCGTATTCTGGCGCAGGTGGACGTCGTCGCCGATCTCGGCGGCGCCGAAGACCATCCCGCCGTGATGCCAGATGCGCACCCGCCGCCCGAGCTTCACGGTGTACTCGAGCTGGATCCCCCAGAGCCAGAGGATCGCGAGGTAGAGCGTCTTGTAGAGCGCGCTGAACGGGAGCCGCAGCGGCCTCCACCGGATGCCCATGCGCCAGTTGCCGTAGCGGTGCACCAGCACCGCCCAGAGGCCGGGCTGGAGCAGATCGCCGTCGTAGGTGCGGAGGTCCTCGGCGACGAGCGCCCAGAGGCTGACGTCTCCCGGGTTCTGGTTCGCGTCGCCGCGCGGCGGCGACGCGGCGCGGGCCGAAAGCGGATGCGTGGCGAGATCGGCGGAGGCGCTCATCGGGAGATCCATTCGGGGAGGTTGTATCGGGCGAAGTCGAGAAGGCGCGCGCGCGACCCCGCGTCGGCCGCGCCCTCCACCCACCGGCGCGCGCGCCGGAGCAGGCCGCCCGCCAGCCAGGCGAGATCCGCCGCGACCGCGTAGGCGCGGCCGTGGTGCTTGACGAAGTAGCGGCGGCGGGACTCGTAGAAGTAGCTCGGTGCGAGCCCGATCGAGCCGTCCGCCTGCGTGACGCCCGAGGCCTGGCCGCAGTAGTGCAGGACGCGGCTCTGCGGCACGTACCAGGACTCGTATCCGGCTGCGGCGGCGCGCCGCGCGAAGTCCGTCTCCTCGTAGTAGAGGAAGTAGCCGTCGTCGAGCAGTCCGATCGCGTCGAACACCTCGCTGCGCACCAGCATGGCCGCGCCGGACACCCAGTCGGTGCGCCGCGGCGCGTCGCCGACCGGAGGCGCGACGATCCAGCGATGCAGCAGGCGCGAGATCGGCCCGATCGCCGCCTCGCTCTCGAGCTCTCCGAGCACCGAGTGGAAGCGGAACGCGGTGCGCCGCACCGTCCCGTCCGCGTTCTCGCAGCGGCTGCCGGCGATGCCGGCGCTCGGATGCGACTCCAGGAACGCGCGGAGCGCGGCGAGCGCGCCGGGAAACACGATCGTGTCGGGGTTCAGGAGATAGACGTAGCGCGGCCGGTCGGGCGCAGCGAGCGCCCGCGCGAGCGCCGCGTTGTTGGCGTACGCGAAGCCGCCGTTGCGCTCGAGCGGCAGCAGGGCCGCCCAGTCGGTGTAGCCGCGCTCCCGGATCGCGCGCGCCAGGATCTCGGCGGAGCCGTCGGCGGACCCGCCGTCCACGACGACCGCGCGCACACCGCCGACCGCGCCTACCTCGGGTGCGAGCGACGCCAGGCAGTCGGCCGCGAGCCCGGGGGTCCGGTAGTTCACGATCACGACCAGGATCGAAGTGTCTTCCGGCACGGGAGGGTGCTCGTGCAATCGGTGCGCCAAGAGTCCGCACGCCGCAGCGTGGCCCCGGCGGGGCTGTCCGTGACCGGCCACGGGCATCGGTGTCGGAGATCACGGGAGAAGCGCTCCGGCTACGATGGGGCTGCGATGGTGCAGATCCGTCCGCACGACGGGGCCTTCGGCGTCTCCGAGGTGATCGATCTCGATCCGGGGCGAGGGGCAGCGCACGAGGCCGCTCTGCGGCAGGCGCTCGCCCGGCACGCAGTCCTGTGTCTGCGCATGGCGCGGCCTCTCGAGGACGAGGAGCTCCGGTCCGTGGCGCGGCTCTTCGGCCCGATCAAGGATCCCGTCGCTCGCGCGAAGGACGGAAGCCGCTTCCGCTACGCGGAGCCGCGCCAGATCATCGACTCGGGCTTCGTCATGACCGACGAGATGCGCGCGAAGCTCGTCGAGGTCGCCTTCGGCGGCCTCGACGATCGGCGCCCCGGCCTCTTCGAGACATTTCACTGCGACGACACCTACACGGCGGAGCCCGCCAGCGCGACGGTCCTGCACGCGCGCGAGCTGCCGCCGAGCGGCGGCGGGCCCACCTGGTTCCTCGACATGCGCACGGCGCTCGACCTGCTCGATCTCGCAACGCGGAAGCGGGTGTCGGCGCTGCGCGTGCGCTACGCGCACAACAACGAGGACGCCTTCCCGCCCAGGCGCGCCGCGCGCGGAGCCGCCGACGTTCTCGAGGACGTCACCCACCCGCTGGTGCGTACCCATCCCGTCGCGGGCACGCGCGCGCTCTTCCTCGACCTCGATCGGGCGAAGCACGTGGAGGGCATGCCGGTCGCCGAGGGACGCGCGCTGCTCCAGGCACTGCAGGACCACGCCGAGTCGAACGCGCCGCGTTGCCAGCACGACTGGCGCGAACACGACGTGCTGGTGTGGGACAACGCCTCGGTGCAGCACAAGGCAGGCGGCAACTTCGCGGTCGGCGAGCCGCGGCGCTTCTGGCGCTACATGATCGCCGGCGCGCGCCCCGTATAGCTCAGGACGGCGCCGGAACGTTCGAGAAGAGCGAGACCAGGCCTTCCGCGAGGTAAAGCAGCGTCGCGCGCCAGGACAGCAGCATCGCGACGGCGGTGCACGCCGCGAGCTGGATCGCCGCCGCCACCATGGTGGCGCCCTGGAAGTACG
>Ga0335071_10000407_pt1 | contig 48740 bp, 38 predicted proteins | sample Lox_Sample_15_FD_206724 | JGI IMG/M metagenome (GOLD analysis project Ga0335071, IMG submission 206724) | Soil microbial communities from Loxahatchee National Wildlife Refuge, Florida, United States - Lox_Sample_1.5 | ecosystem: Environmental > Terrestrial > Soil > Wetlands | place: USA... | reverse complement strand
GACTCGGCCAATGATAAAGTCTACTGCGCGAGCTTTGACGGCGGCGTGACCGTGATTGACGGCGCAACTGACAGTGTCATCGCCACCGTTGCCACTGGCAGCGGCCCGAGTGCCCTCTGCTACAACCCGACCAGCAACAAGGTGTACTGCGCGAACGCGGGCAGCGGCAACGTGACCGTGATTGACGGCGCGACCGACAGCGTCCTCGCCACCGTAACGGCAGGCAGCTATCCCTGGGCCCTTTGCTATGACCCGACCGACATCGAGGTCTATTGCGCGAACCAATTCAGCGGTGACGTGACCGTCATAGATGGTAAGACCAACGGGGTCATCGTGACCATCGGTGTCGGTGCCGGGCCGTGCGCGCTGGCGCAGAATCCAACTCAGAACCGGGTCTATGTCGCCAATGGCGCTGGGTCCAGCATCTCGGTGCTGCGCGATTTTGTGTCCGGAATCGAGGAGGGCTTCAAGCCTCAAGCCACAAGCTCCAGGCCGATGCCGACCATCATCCGCGGGGTGCTGTATCTAGGAGTAGACAGTAGGCAGAAGACAGGATACAGGGCGAAGCTGCTGAATATCACGGGCCGGAAGGTGCTGGACCTGCATCCCGGCGCGAATGATGTGCGGGCGCTGGCGCCGGGCGTCTACTTCGTGAGGACAGCCCAAGCACAGGCTCAAGCCCAAGCCCAAGCCATCCGCAAGGTCGTCCTGACGCGCTAGCAGACAAGGCTCGAATCGTCGCAGGAGACCCATCTAAATGGGGACGCTACCCATTTTCCGCTCATCTAAAGCTAAGTTATTAAAGCACGATGTGTTAAGCCACGGCATTGGCTGAAAAGTTAGCGTCGGGAATCGCCCTGGGAACCGTTCCCGGGACGGTTCGGGGGGTCGTTCGCGTGGCGGTACGCGACGCGGTTCGGACTGCGATTGACGACGCGATTCTGGCCGGGACTCTCGCGGCGAGATGGTCCGGGGTTGGCAGGAGGACTCGCACACCGACTCTGGCGGCGACTTCTGCCGCGACCCGAAGGGCGACTTGCCGCGCGACCTCCAGGGTGTCTCGCGGTTCGATTCGCGAGGGGACTTGCGGACCGGTTCGCACCGCGACTCTCGCTGCGATTCGCGCGGTGACACCGACGCTTTGTTCGAGAGACGGCCTCTGTCGCAACTGCCGCACCGAGGCAGGCTTGGAGCTGGATTGACACGGCTGGCTGTTGCGGCTATACTTCCGGGCCTTCGACCCGAACCGACACGTCGAGGCGTTTGACTATCATAGGCAATAATGCGAGCGGTACTGGTTTCCTGCGTCCTCATCGCCGGCTTCGCGGCCGGCGCCACCCTCAGTGATGCCATTGTCAGGGAACAAGTTAACCCGAAGCTGTCGCTCGACATCAACGGCTACGTCTACGATTGGGACAACGTCGGCCGGTTCGTGCTGCCGGGCGAGACGCTCCGCCTGTCGACTTCCGACCGTGTGAACAGCAGCGGCTGGGTTGCCTCGGCCGGCGAGCTGGTGGACATGGGAAACACGACGTGCTGGGTCGCGCCGCAGGAGCCGGGACTTTATCCGATAATCGTCACCAGCGGCACGGCGGTCCGCCGGATCAACGCCTTTGTGATGATACCCTTTGACAGCCTCGACAAAAAGGGTTATCTCAAGGGAGTCAAGATCGGAAAGTACCCGAAGCCCATCGCGGCGTTCCCGAACTTCACGAAGCCGAAAGGGTTCATCGTGACGACACCCGACAACATGAACACGCCGGTGTCGCCGCACTACACGCTCGGCGACTTCGCGCCGCGCTCGATTGATGGGTTCCCCAAGTATACGGTCCTGCGCGAGGAACTGCTGATCAAGTTGGAGCTGCTCACCGATCTCGTCAAGCGTCACGGGGTCAATTTCGACCGGTTCACGGTATTCAGCGGCTATCGACCGCCGGCGTACAACTGGCGTCTGGAACGCGGGCTGAACAGCGCCCACATCTACGGCGGCGCCGCCGATATCATCATCGACGCCGACAACGATGGCCGGCTGGACGACCTGAATCACGACGGCAACTCGAACCGCAAGGACGCCAAGCTGCTGGCTTCCTGGGCCGAAGAGCTGGAGCAGCAGCACCCTGAGCTGGCCGGCGGCATCGGCTGGTACAGCCGCACCCGCTGGCGCGGGCCGTTCATCCACGTTGATGTTCGCGGCAAGACTGCCCGCTGGCATCAGTGAAATGACGAGTTGCGAATGACGATTGGCGAATAGCGAACGGGAAACGACGAGCGATAGACGACAGGCTATGAGCGCCGAGCACCGTTCCGCGTCCGGCCCGGGCCGGGAGCCGGGTCGGCGTTTGCCTTCTGAATTCGACATTCGCACTTCGTCATTCGTCAATTCCTGATGAGTCCGATAAAGTCGCTCGGCATCATCGTCCTGTCGCTGATGGTGCTGGCCTGGTCGGAGGTCTACTTCCCGGTCAAACAGAGCCTCGGACTGGACATCCTGAATCTGACCTACAACTTGTACAAGACCCGGGCAGGCACGCTCGCGATGCGGCTGGAGCTGCCGAAGCTCGGACCCGAGATCGAGGCGCTCAATGGTTCGGTGAAGCAACTCGCCGACCAGTTCGCGACCGCCTTCACCAATGAGCTCTACATTGTTGTCAATCCCAACGGCAACCGGCTCTCCCTGCGCCGCGGCCAGAAGGTGATACTCGAGGCCGCGATATCGACCGGCAGGAACGACACGCTCAAATACCGGAGCCAGCGGTGGGTCTTTCAGACCCCGCGTGGAATCATGAGCGTCATCCGCAAAGCAAAAGACCCGATCTGGGTGAAACCGGACTGGGCGTTCCTCGAAAAGGGCGAGTCGATTCCGCCGCTCCGCTCGCCGAAGCGCCAGCAGAAGGGCGTGCTCGGCGCGTTCATGCTCGACCTTGGCGGCGGAGTGATGATACACGGCACCCCGCAGGAGAACCTGCTCGGCCGGAGCGTAACCCACGGCTGCATCCGGGTCGGGTACAACGACCTGAAGGTGCTGTACGACTCGGTGCCGGTCGGGACCAAGGTGTTCATATTCTAATGAAGGGCCACGAGTCGAATAGTCCAGAATTCAGAATCCAGAGACTAGAATCCAGAATGTCCCGACACTCTGGATTCTGGACCCAGCACTCTGGGCTCTGGATTGTCCGGTTCCGAAATCCCGAGCCCGGCAGCCGACAGCTCAAATGAGAAGTTTCCTGGCAGTGCTTGCGACCATCATCGGGAGCCTGGCCCTGGTCCGGCTGACCGACGCGGTGGGAAAACGCGAACTGCAGCGCGCGGCCCTGGAGGCGGACGCTGAGGCGCGGGCTGTTGCCGGCCAGTATGACAGCCTGCAGGCGGTGAAGGCGAAGCTCGAACAGGATGCGCAGTACCTGAACTACCGCATTGCTTCCTTGTCGCGGCACGAACCTTATCTCGTCATCAACCGGGGGGAGCGCAAGATCACCCTCGCGGTTCAGGACAAAACGATTCTGGAGGCCAAGTACCAGTTCCGCCAGATCTTGGAGGAACCGGATGAGTACTCAGCCTTGCCCAAGGCAACGCTCGAAGTCCTGAACAAGCAGGTCCGGACGAGCTGGCGCCGGCCGGACTGGCTGTACCGGCTCGAGGGCGTCCCGCCGCCGACCGACTCGGCTCAGCGCGTCGTGACCGACGCCTTTGGCGCGGGCGCAGTCTTCCTCGGCGGGGACATCGTGATTCATGGCAAGGTCAGCGATGAAGTACCGGCCGAGGCGATTGACCACAACTACATCGAGCTCGACTCCATGCCGCTCAAGACCATTGTCGACGCGGTCAAGCCGGGGACGCTGGTCCTGATCAAGTAACTTCAAGTTTGACTGCCGGGCAGCATCCGCTAAGCTAGCCGGAGCGGCAGTCGCGGATTCGAATATCTGTCACTGGACCACTTGAATCCTCGACCCCCCGAATCCTTTTCCACGGAGAGGTGCCGGAGTGGACGAACGGGCGTGCCTGGAGAGCACGTGTACTCGTAAGGGTACCGTGGGTTCGAATCCCACCCTCTCCGTTCTGCTGGCTGGTGCCAGCAGAACGGAAACCCGAAGTCCGAAGCACGAATGTCGAATCAAGCTCGAATTCCGAGGGCCTGAATCCAATGTCCAAAGTCCATAGTCCATCCCCTCAGCCTGAACCGCTTGATTTCCGTGGCGCCGCCGAGTGGCGGACGTGGCTCCGGCGCAATCACGCGAAGTCGCAGGGCGAGTGGGTCTACATGTACAAGAAAGGCGCAAAGGCCGGGTTGCGCTACCTGGAGGCGTTGGACGAAGCGCTATGCTACGGCTGGATTGACGGCCAGATAAAGGCCGTCGACGCGGAGAAGTTCCGTCAGCGCTGGACGCCAAGGCGGCCAGGCAGTGTCTGGTCTCAATCCAACAAAGCTCGCGTGAAGCGCCTCGTGGCCGAAGGCAGGATGTGCAAGGCCGGGCTCGAGTCGGTCATGGCGGCGAGAAGGACCGGTAAGTGGCGGCAGGCGTACTTCAATCGCCACTCGTCGGCCGTACCGTTGGACCTGGTCGAAGCGCTCAGAGCAGACCCCAAAGCCTGGCAGGGTTTCAACCGATTCGCGCCGTCCTATCGCCGTCTCTATGAGCGTTGGGTCGCGGATGCCAAGCGGGCGGAGACTCGGCAACGTCGCATAGCAGCAGTGGTTCACCGCGCCCGCGAGTGCCGTAAGCCTGGCATCGAGTCATTCTACCAGTGACGAACCGGAGTGGGACTCCGCCCGTCAAATAGTAGATGAACGGCAAGAAGGCCGCGGTTCACGTTGATCCGGTCTGCAAGATGGAAGTGGTCGAGGGGCAGGAGGCGGCACAGAGGGAATATGACGGTGTAACCTACTACTTCTGTTCAAAGACGTGCGCCCGCAAGTTCCAGCAGAATCCCGAGGAATTCGTCTCACCACAAAAACACCAAGACGCCAAGAGCTCGGACCATCTAGAATCTACAATCTACAATCGTCAATCTCACGTTGACCCGGTCTGCAAGATGGTGGTACAAGAGGGAAGCGAGGCGGGCAAGTGGGATTACAAGGGTGAAACCTACTACTTCTGCAACCCGAACTGCCTCAAGCGGTTCCAGGCCGAGCCGGACCGGTTCCTCAAGACAGCCGAGTCGGCCGGGATGGAAGAAACAACAGCGCCGGTGTTGCCGGAGCCGGTCATTCTCGAGAAGCCTGAACTAGGTAAGACAGAGACCGTCACCTTGTCGGTTGGAGGGATGAGCTGCGCAAGTTGCGTGGCCACGGTCGAGAAGGCCTTGAACCGACTGCCGGGCGTGAAGAATGCGAACGTCAACTTCGCCATTGAGAAGGCGATAGTCGAATTCGACCCCAAGGTCTCGCCGGTACCGGCTCTAGAGAAGGCGGTGGTCGATGTGGGCTACGATATCATCCACGAGTCCTCCGGCGGCGAGGACCACTCCGCAGTCGAGCTTCATCGTGCCTCCAACCGGCTGGTCTGGGCCTGGCTACTCGGGCTGGTGCCGATGCTGCTCATGGCGTTACACGGTCTGCATGTGTTTCACATGTCGGGCATGGTCTGGCTCGACGTGATCCTATGCGCCACGGTCCTGTTTGGGCCGGGCTGGAACGTCGTACGGGGCGCTTTGGGGTCGGTGCGCGCCGGGTCGGCCTCGATGGACGTGCTCATCGTGCTCGGCGTCGCTGCGGCCCTCGGCTCGGGCATCGCCGTGCTGGCCGGCCTGCCGATAAAGAGCTTTGCCGACGCCGGTGGAATGGTGATGGCCGTGTTCCTGACCGGACGTTACATCGAGGCGAGAGCCAAGGGTCGGGCTTCTCAGGCCATCAGGAAGCTGGTTGCGCTTGGAGCCAGGACGGCTCGCATACAGCTCGCCGAAGGCGTAGAGAAGGAAGTGCCGGTGGCACAGCTTGCACCCGGCAATCTGATGCTCGTTCGCCCCGGTGAGAAGATACCGACCGACGGACGAATACTCGAAGGCGAGACCAGCATCGACGAGTCGATGGCAACGGGCGAATCACTCCCGGTCGAGAAGAAGCCCGGCGACGACGTCATCGGCGCTACCGTGAATGGTAACGGTCTCATCAAGGTCGAGGCGACACGAGTGGGCAAAGATACGTTCCTCTCGCAGGTCATTCGGCTGGTTGAAGAAGCCCAGGGCAAGAAGATCCCCATACAGGCATTCGCCGACAAGGTCACTGCGAGATTTGTCCCGGTAGTCGTTCTTGTTGCGCTGGCGACATTCGTCGCCTGGCTCTTCCTGGCACCAAGCCTGAAGCCGATGCTCGCATGGGCGGCGACGTTTCTGCCATGGGTGAGTCCGAATCTCTCGGTGGTGTCGCTCGCGTTCTTTGCCGGGGTCGCGGTGCTGGTAATCGCCTGTCCCTGCGCCCTGGGACTCGCGACACCGACTGCCCTGATGGTCGGCTCCGGCATGGGTGCGGAGCGCGGCATTCTCTTCCGTTCGGGCGAAGCGATTCAGACGCTGAAGGACGTGCGAGCGGTCGTGCTCGACAAGACCGGCACGATTACCCAGGGCCGGCCGGCGGTGACCGATGTGATTCCGGCGCGGAACACGACCGGATTGGACGTCGATTCGGATGGTGTCCCAGGCCGAGAGGACGAATTGCTCCGGTTGGCCGCATCGATCGAGCAGGGCTCCGAACATCCGGTCGCAGGTGCAGTGGTCGCAGCGGCCCAGTCGCGCGGACTGAAGCTGGTGCTACCGACCAACGTGCAAGCAGTGCCGGGCCAGGGTATCAAAGGAATGGTCGACGGTGTTGAAGTACTCGCGGGCAAGGAACTGCTGCTGACGGAGTGCGGTGTGGATTGCCGTGCACTGAAGCAGGCAGCGACTGACCTGAAGAGACGTGCGCGAACGACTCTTTACGTTTCAGCAGGGGGCACGCCAGTCGGTGTCATCGGTGTTGCCGACACGGTGAAGCCTGACTCGGCGCGCGCGATTGAGGGACTGAAGGCGCTGGGTATCACGCCGATAATGCTGACCGGCGACAATCGTGAGACCGCGACCGAGGTAGGAATTAAGGCCGGCATCAGCCGCGTGGTCGCCGAGGTGCTGCCGGCACAGAAGCAGCAGGTCGTCAGGGACCTGCAGACGGAGTTCGGCAGCGTAGCGATGGTCGGGGACGGCATCAATGATGCGCCGGCCCTGAAGGCTGCGGATGTCGGCATCGCCATCGGCACCGGTACCGATGTGGCTATCGAGTCATCCGACGTGACGCTGGTGCGCGGCAGCCTCGCGGGTGTTGTTGCGGCCATCCAGCTCTCACGGGCGACCTTCGTGAAGATAAGGCAGAACCTGTTCTGGGCCCTCTTTTACAATGTTGTCGCGATACCGCTCGCCATGCTCGGCCTGCTCCATCCCATCATGGCCGAGGTGGCGATGGCGCTGTCCTCGATCAACGTCGTCACCAACTCTCTCCGGCTACGCCGGACACGGCTGTAGCACGGTTCGCCGGCTCTTGGCTCTTGTGCAGGCCGACCGCAGTCAACAAAGCCTGTATACTGCATACTGTATGCTGTATACTGGGTGCCCAAGCATCATGACTAACTCAGTAGCACAAGGACAACCGATTCCGCTTCTGGTGGACCTTCACACCGATGCGCTCTACGAGCATATTCGCGGCCGTAAGGATATCACGCAGCGGTCGGACAAGGGTCATCTCGATTTCCCGCGCATGAAAGAAGGTGGCGTCAACGGTCAGGTCTTTGCCATTTGGGTCAGTCCGACCGAACTCAAGCCGGGCGAGTATTGTGACTTCGTCCTCAAAGGAGCTGACACTTTCGACGAGGTGTGCGCACGCTGTCCGGACCTGGTCACGCCGGCGCTGACACCGGACGAGTTCAGACAGACGACGGCCGCAGGCAGGATTGCTGCGGTTCTCGGGGTCGAGGGTGGACACGCGCTGGAAGGGAATCTTGAGAACATCGACCGGTTCTTCGAACGTGGCGTGCGCGCGCTCACCATCACATGGTGCAATTCCAACGAACTCGGAGACTCAAGCGGTGACGACAACAAACCCAACAACGGGCTGTCGCGACTCGGCCGTCAGGCGATACGCCGAATGAACGAAATCGGGATGATTGCGGATGTGTCGCACAGCGCCGACAAGACCGTGTTCGACATCCTCGATACCAGCACGTCCCCGGTCATCGCCTCCCATTCCGGAATCCGGGCGCGGCGCGACTTCAACCGCAACCTCACCGATGAACAGATTCGGGCGATTGCCGCGCACGACGGTGTGATTGGGGTCGTGTTCCTGCCCTACTTCCTGCGCGACCGCGAAGCCGACGCGTCAATCGAGGACGTGATCGACTGCATCGACCACATCTGCCAGCTTGTTGGGCCTGACCATGCCGCGCTGGGGTCGGATTTCGACGGGTTTGGAGGCGCGCTGCCGGGGCTTGAGGACGTAACCAAGATGGGCGCGATTGGGACCGGGCTGCGCCAGCAAAGATTCCCTGAGGCCGACATCGCCGGGATTCTCGGCCTCAACTTCGTGCGCGTGTGGGATGCAGTGCGCGCGCGGGCCTCAACAACCTAGCCCGACAAGGCCAGCCGCCGCCCATCCAGGACACCGGCGTGCTCATGCTGTCCATCCTGCCGCTCCGGCCCCCGTCACCACCATAACAGGAAGCGGGAGCGATCGCTCCCGCACTCCCAGACAGAGAAATCCGGTTCTACCCGACGGTACTCCGCAACAACGTATCCAGGTCGTTACTACGCAGACTGCCGCTTCTTGGCGAAGTCGTACAAACCGGTCGCGGAAAAAGCAGTCAGGATCGCGAGCACCACGACCTCCCAAAGGCCGATGCTGTGGACGTGACCGTTGTATATCTGGAACAGAGCGGACACAATGTAGACCAAGATACGGGCAGGTGCGCCCTCGAACGGATGCTTGAACAGAGCCTGCCACTCGGCCTTGAACCCCTGCACTGCCGCCGAAATGAGCACAGCCCCGACCAGAACCACGAGCAACTGGACCAGACCGGACAGGACAGCGGCCGTCGCGAACGAGCCGCCCATGACGATCATGCTGCCTCCTTGGTGCGGGGCGCCGACTTTTCGCCGACCCCCGCGGCCTTTGCTCTTGCTGGCGTGCCCTCTATCGGACCTAACTTCGAATAAAGATAGCGACCGAGGAAGACTAAGTCAAGGCCGCATTCGTGCCCCGGGAACAAGACGTCCTACCGCCACACACAGCGCAAACAAGATGGGCGTGCTCGGAAGCAATGAGGGGTTGTGCACACCTTCGCGGACGCGGCGGCAGCAGGAACGGGCGGCGGAGGATCACCCTCCGCCGCCCGCAGGTTGTCAGTCAGTCTCGTAACCGGCTAGACTATCATGGGTCGACTTCGATGATGCAGAGCTGGACCTGCACAGGAGTCTCCAGGATTACCGCAATCTGGTCTCCTTTGCTTGCGTACCAGCCCTTGCCATGAGCCAGTGCATCATTGTACATCTGCAGGGTCAGTGGAGGCCAATCGGGCTGCGGTAGCCAACCAAGTTGACCCCTCAAAGCCCAGATGGCCTCTTGGATATCCCATGCTGTCGCGCCTTGTGCCTTGTGGTTGATCAAATAGTTGATGTAGCACCACGCGGTATCCTGCAGGCGAGGAGGTAGGTTGGGGTCGATTGACGACCAGAGTCGGACGCGGTAGCTGCTTTCCGCCTTCATGCTGGCCATCAGTTGGATGCACCAGCCTCTCCAATCGCCGTTCCACACGTCGTATCCAGATGGTACGTTCGAAAGCGTCACGCGCCAGTAGCAGTCCGCACCAGGTGCCCCGTCGAGATAGTGAGGGACCATCGTGACCGTGTCCTTCGGCAGAGTCACGTTCTTGTGGGCACTCTGGAACGCATACTTGAAGTACCGAGCCCCCTGCTTGCCGCAGCAGGCAAAGCCCCCGTCGCCAGTGAAGAAGTACGGGCCAGCCCAGCAGTTCTCTTGCTGATTTATCCACCCCCATCCTCCTTGACCAAGTTTGACTGCTACGCCGTACGCCGCGATGTAGAGCGTGTCGCCGACGCTCCAGCCCGTGTCTTTCGGAATTGCGTACGTGCGGGTCTGAACACGCGGGAGCAACCTGCCACCATAGGCGAACTGCTCAGGGAGGGGCTGACCGCGCCTCTGGGGGATGTCTTTGAGTGAATTCTCGGCGTCGAGGCGAGCTTCATCCAGCCACCAGTTCCCGGCCAGCGCATACGTAACATAGAGCGTGTCCGGCGTGTTCCAGACGCTCACCGTACCGACGCTGTCGCTCGAGCCGCCCCAGCCACCCCAACCGCCCCAACCGCCTGCCCCATAGCCCCAGAGAGTGTACACCTTGGGGCTCGACTCCCAATGCCAAGCGATATTGGCATCCGGGTTAAAGCCCATTGGTTCCTTGCAGCCGGCAAGTATCAGTCCGGCCGCCGCGGCGATTGCCAGCAACGCCAGCAATCTCGATTTTGTCATGTAACACCTCAGCTTTCGTGCCGTTCCGCGCACGCGCCCTTAGGACGGCACTTGTTGCTTACCGGAAGGGCTCCGGTTCCATGCCTGATGTGGGGTGGTTACTATGAGCGAGGTATCGGAGAGAGAACGAATCGGTCAGTCTGCCGGGCAGTGAGAACCTCATCACACCGTTGACCGTTCAGAGTGACCGGTCTCACCGGTATCCGCACTCAGCCTCGCGATAACACTACCGGCGACGGTTCGCGTGTCAAGGAGAATCTGCTGGGATTTCGTAGACGCGGAACTTAGGGGACAGGTCTTCAGGCAGACTATCTGCAGTCATTACTGGGCCAGCGTCTGGCTAATCCTGAACCTGACGCGAGGCGGGGGGATCGAAGCGTGCGGCGCTGCTAGAGGAAGCAGCCAAGCCATTCGCAGACGGAGCGGGCCAAGTTCTGAGCAGATGGAAGCGGTCAGGGTTTTCCTGATCCCAGCCATTTGCCCAAGTCGGCAGCGCGGTCGCGGCCATGAGTCCGAAGCATCAACCGCGCGCGACGGAAGATGTGGGCCCAGTAGGCTAGGATGACGTCTCTGACTCTTAGCAAGTAGTATGGCCAGAGGTGACTCCTGCCGCGCGACGCCGGGTACTTCGCCCCCATCTCAGCTCGGGATAGGAACACCCTCTGCCAGGACCGCTTCGCCTTGTCACGAAAGGACCTAGCGCCAAACGCATCGAAGAACGGCAACCATCGTACGTAGCTAGCGCGAGCGAGGACGGATTCCCTCGCCGTCTCCAGTATGCGTGCGTCAATGCCACCGGGTACCAACCTCTCAATGACGTCTTCCGGCACCTCGGCTCCCAACATGCTTTGCGCCAGGCGGAGTGCCAAACCAACGTAGCGCCCTGCGCCCCAATCGCGAGAGCGGTCCACGAATTGAGGCCAGTCCAGTTCGCCAAAGTGTCGAATGGTCGCAGCAATGTCGCAAAACTGTCGCAGTCCTTCCCCAAGGCCGTGCTCGTAAGAGGTGTGCAGGCAGAGGTGCAGCAGCAGGTCCTCAGGTGACAGCGCCAGCACCTGTACGCCCGCTGTGGTCGCCGGTTGCGCTCTCTTCCAGAGTCCACCGATATCGACTCTGAGGGGACTCGTGGGGCTGGCTATGCTCCAGTGGAGGTCCACGCTGGAACCTAACCCTACAAACGGGGTGAGTTCCGAGCTTCTCCGGCACCGGGCATCAATGTCCTCTCGCTTCTGGGGGCCGTAGCCCATGCCAAGCAGTCTGGCCTGCGCCCTCGGTAGGTCTGCTCTCGCAACCAGGAGATCGACGTCGACCATTGGCCGGAGTGCGACATTGTCGTAGACACCCTCAGCCAGGTATGCGCCCTTCAAGACGATGACCGGGATATCGGCGTCGCTACAGCACTGGAGCACTGGTCGAAGCTGCCGAAAGAGGCGCGTGTTCCGCTCGGCGTTGACGAAGTAGACCAGTCGCAGCCGGTCCCAGGAATCGGCCGGGACGCCCGCCTGAACCCCGCTCTCCTTGAGCCGCCTGTAGAGGAGTGGACCAAGACCGTGGCTCTCTGCTAGCTCCACGACTTCGCCCCACGCAGCCGACGGTTGGCGACTGACTGCGGAACGCTGAAGCCGGCCAGACAGACAACTGAGTAGCAGTTCGACGGCTGAGGCCCTGTCTGCTATTGCGATGGTGGATTCGAGGTCGGGGGTTGGGGGGCAGCAGTTGAGGAAGAGGGACGAGTGACGAAAGACGAAGAGACAGCAGCTAGGAGAACCCGCGCGTCCACAAACAGCCGGAAGGGCCGGCGGATATGCCACTGGTCGCGCTGGTCGTCGTACTCCCCGACCACCAGACTGCCCATCAACAGCTTCAAGAACACGCGGTAGTGGGCGTCGAACCGTACGAGTCTGGCCAGAAGACTCCGGGGCAGCAGACTGTCGAGGGGCCCGAGGCGGGCTGCGAAGTCGTAAAGTGTGTGAGGAACAAGACCGGCGTGCTTCCGGACGGCTTGGCCGAGACGCACGCAGCGAAGATACGCAAGCCCCTGCCACCCGCCGGCGATTGCGCGGCGCCGCGCTCCGCGCTGCTTTGCTGCGACCCGACCGATGATATCAGAACCCACGGGTCGTCCCGCCCACAGTTGTCCCCACGCGTTCTAATACTGCCGGTCGGTTCCCCGCGCCCATTCCACCCTCGCCCGATGGAAACGACGCGATGCACGATTGTCCTACCTGCGTCGGATGACTTGAAGTAGACGACGGTTCTCGGACTCAGAGGGACATGCTGCTGTTCCAGTCACTCGAGAACCCAGACTGTTCGCCCGCCCAGACGAAGAAATCGCTGCCCACGACTAGTACGTGGGACCTACTAGAACGTTCCTCCCGAGCTACCACTATAGCAATGGCTGGCACTATTACCTGTGTCGTGACACCCACCGCCCTGTGCGGACCCTCCGGTGAAGCATAGCCACGTCGCGCCGCTCCCCGTCTGGCAGTTTTGGCCTGCGTCGGCCATGCCGCCTGCCGCATCGCGCAGGTGTACTGCACGCGGTGACTCGTACTTCGGGCCCGAAGATGCTGACTTAGACTGTCTCATGCAACACCTCAGCTTTCGTGCCATTCCCCGGGCGCGCACGCGCGTACCTTTGGGGCAGCACCATTCCATACCGGAAGGGCTCCGGTTCCATGCCTGATGTTGGGTGGTTACTATGAGCGAGGTATCGGAGAGACAACGAATCGGTCAGTCTGCCGGGCAGTGAGAACCTCATCACACCGTTGACCGTTCAGAGTGACCGGTCTCACCGGTATCCGCACTCAGCCTCGCGAAAACACTACCGGCGACGGTTCGCGTGTCAAGGAAAACACTTGACCCCTGCCGAGCCACGGGCGAGCGCCCCGGGTACCCTCTTGGACGGCTTCAAGCCGGGATACGATACCGTGGGAGTGACCAGCAGACGACGCGCAGCGTCGCCCTGAGGAGAAGACGAATGGTCTCGGAGTCATGGCTACGGATGACGCTGACTACGCGGCGCGGCCTCTGGGGCCGCTACCGAACCGGATGGAACCGCACATGTACGCGTATGGCGAAGATGCGGGCCTTGGATACCAGGAATCGGAATGCAGAGGTGCAGACGGGAGTTGTCCGAAGACGGTGCCGAATAGACAGGTGACCGTGTGCGAGGTGAACTTCCGATTCTGACTGGGAGAGCGGTGTCCACGGAATACGGTGTCCACGGTGTCCACGGAATACTTGACGTAGAGACCAAGAAGCGTAGAATCAGCTTAATGTCTTGTAAGGGTACCGTTCCTGCGAATCTAGCGGTGGAGGTGTGCTCTTGAAACCAGCTAATTCAGATCCTTCGGGCCGGAAGTACGAGTCACCTCGTGCAGTACGCCTGCGCGATGCGGCAAGCGGCATAGCCGCAAACAACTGCATGTCAGGCAGCAGCGCGTCGACTCTATGCTACGCGCACGGGTCCTCCGCACTGGGCAACGGGTGCAACAGCACAGGTAACAGTGCCAACCATTGCTATAGTGGTAGCTCGGGAGGGGCCTTCAGGTAGGTCGCACCGGCAAGTCGCGGGCGGCGATTCGCACTTCGGGCAAGACAGAATCCGTCTTGCAATTCGCCAGTGTCTGGAGTAGCAGCGCGCTCCCCTGAGTCCGAGAACCGTCGCCGGACCGCATGGACTATCAGGTGTCAGACAGCAGGGCTGGTACTCAACAGGGGTCGTCGGACTCCCGTCACAACATAGAGCTGCACGGATCCCTGACTCTTAGAACCTCGGTCACATTTCCTCAGACAGGACGTAACTTCGTAGCTGGTTTCGGTCCAGTTCGCGTTATTCGTGCCATCGGCGGCGACTTTGGGTCCTGGTAGCGGGCCGAATCGATGCGCAGTCTGAAGCTTGTCCTCGCCGACGGTCGGCAGTGGGTGATTCACTCGCTCGACGAGGAGACTGCCGCGATAGTCGTCGAACTGGGCAAGGTAATGCGGCTGGGTCCCGTTGTCGGTACGGACCGGCCAAGCCGGGAAGGACGCGAGTTGTGCGTGTCCCTTGGAGACGAGTCCGTCGAGTCATGCCCGTCAGATGCGGACGTCGGCGGACCGGTTGTTCTTGGTGTTCACGCTCCGACCGACCGGGACATGCTGGTTGCCCAGATGATGCGCATCGCAGAAACAATCGCGCGGGAAGCATTGTCTCGCGGGGGCATGTTGCTGCACGGAGCCCTGGCCGAGCATCGAGGAAACGGCTTCGTTATGGCCGGTCCCGGCACTATCGGCAAGAGCACGGCCAGCCGCCGTCTACCGTTGCCCTGGCATTCGCTGTGTGACGACACGACGCTGGTCGTGCGGGACGACAAAGGGCAGCACTGGGCACATCCGTGGCCGACTTGGAGTCTCTTCTGGTCTGGCGGGCCCGGAGGCTCGTGGCCCGTGGAGCAGGCCGTACCCCTTCGGGCAGTTTTCTTCCTTGGCCAAGCACTTGTTGACAAGCTGGAGCCGGTCACCCCCACGCAGGCGACCGCCATTCTACTGGAATCCGACATTGGCCTTGTCCGGGCGGCGTCCTCCCCTGTTTCCGACCTCCGGTCATCGGTTCCCTGCGGAATTCGCGCTGCCAGGTCCCTGGCTGGGGCGGTGCCGGCGTACTCGCTTCAACTGAGCCTTGGCGGCCGGTTCTGGGAGGAAATAGAACGGGTGTTGCCAAAGATCGGAGTCCGGGGACAGAAGACGGAAGACCGTAGTTGCGTGCCGGTCGTTCAGGAACAGGCGCGGGCCGAGGACTCGCCATCGGAACGTTCCCGGTTCGCAGATGTTTCATTGCGCATCGTCTGCACCGGGACAAGCATGAATCCGACGCTGCAGGAACGCGACTTGCTCAAGGTCAGGCCGTACGAATCGAGACACGTACGGCGCGGCGACGTCGTCTGCTTCAAGTCACGAGACACAGGCAGGATCATCGTGCACCGTGTCGTTTCCGTCGGGCGACGGCGGACGGACGACGAAATCCCGACCGGCAGTATCAGAACTCGGGGCGACAACAACCTCACTGAAGACCCGTGGGTGCTGCAGGCCCGTGACGTCATCGGTCGCGTCACCGCATCGCAGCGCGGAGCGCGGCGTTGGGTAATCGCCGGCGGGTGGTATGGGCTTGCGTATCTCCGTTGCGTGCGTCTCGGCCAGGCTATCCGGAAGCACACCGGTATTGTCCCTCACACGCTTTACGAGTGCGCAGCCCGTCTTGGACCCTTCACCTACCTGCTGCCCCGGAGTCTCCACCCCAGACTCGTACGGTTCGACGCCCGCTACCGCGTGTTCCTGAAGCTGCTGATGGGCAGGCGCACGGTGGGGCAGTACGACGACTGGCGCAACGAGTGGCGCATTCAACGCCCGTTCAGACTGTTCGTGCACGCGCAGGCTTTGCCCGATCCGCTTCACTCGCCCCCGGCCCTTGATAGCTTGCCCGTGTCCGCCGAACCCCAGTCCCCAAACCCGAATCCGCCATCGCACTAGCAAACACGAGCCCAGCCGTCGAACTGCTCCTAAGTTCTCTGTCAGGCCGGTTTCAGCGGTCATCCCGACCATCGGCCGCGTGGGGCGAAGTCATAGAACTGGCAGAAGAACACAACCTCGCGCCACTCCTGTACCGGCGGCTGAAGGAAGGCGGCGTTCAGACCGACGTCCCGGCCGACTCCCGGGAACGGCTACGGCTGCTCTACTTCGTCAACGCCGAGCGGAACACGCGCCTCTATCTGGAGCTTCGACGCGTGCTTGAGTGCCTGCTCAGCGACGGTATTCCGGTCATCGTGCTGAAGGGCGCGTACCTCGCTGAGGCGGTCTACGACGACCCCGCACTCCGGACGATGAGCGATGCGGACCTGATGGTTCGGAAGACTGAGCTGACAAAGGCCCGGACGATTCTGCAAGCAATGGGCGGCATTCAGCAGCATCTTGAGGACGTCGAATCGTGCTGCGAGTATGAACCGCACCTTCCAACGATTCTCGTTCGCGAACTCCCGGTCGATGTCCACTGGACCATAGTCATCCCAAAGGGACCATTCAGGGTAGACAGTTCCGACCTCTGGGATAGGGCACGACCGGCCACGATAGCCGGCGTCGAAGCGTTGACGCTATCGCCGGAAGACACGCTGTTGCACCTGTGTCTGCATTTCTCCCACAAGCACTACATGTCAGGGCTGCGTTTCCTCTGCGACATCACACAGGTCATTCAACGCATGCGCCACCAGATAGACTGGACTCAGGTCACGGGGCGAGCCCACGCGTGGGGTGCTGCAAGGCATGTGGGTTTGACACTCCATCTCGCCCGGAGCATGCTGGGTGCGGGAGTGCCCGATGCGGCCATGGAACAGCTCGTGCCCGGGGGTATTGACCCGCGCATTCTTGAGGCGGCGTTCGAATCTATCTTCGAGCTTGGCATGGGCTACGGCCAATGGATGCCGTTCTTCGACCTGCTGGGGGAAGGATCAGTCGTTGGCAAGGCAAGGTTGTCATGGAGGCGGGTCTTCCTCTCCCGTAAAGAGATGGCTGAGAGGTATCCCATGTCCCGCAATTCACGCCTGCTCTTCCCCTACTACGTGCTGCGAATCAGGGACGGCATCGGAACCTACATGTCTCACGTCCGAACGCGACGTCGTCTGATAGCGCAGGGCCGCGAACGCGACGCCAACGCCTTGCTGATTGACTGGCTCGAATCAGGGAAACCCTGACCACTGACTCTGCCCTAGCCCAAGGTGGCACATCGAGCCGCAAGCCCAAGCACGGCTCGCAGTACGGGCATCACGCCAAAGCAGCATCTCAGATCTCGGTCAACCACTGACTGCTAGCCACAAGCTGCCACGGCAGAATCTCATTGCCAAGGCTGCGACCGATTGCTATAATTCGCAGTTAATACTGACATAACCGTCCCCGGTCGACCGATACCCAATCCGGCGGCCGTGGAGGAAGAAGGAACCGATGGTTGGACCCTGCTGGTGAACCCTGATACGGCAGGGGCCATGGCTGTTAACCACACCGGGGCTTTGGTCTGGAGGCTGGTTGACGGCAGGCGCACGACTGATGAGATTGTTGCGGCTGTACGCAGCCGGTTCCCGGATGCGCCTGACTCGGTGGCTGATGACGTACTTGAGATCCTGGCCAAGCTGACTGGCGAAGGGTTCATCGGTCAGGAAATACCGCTGAGGGAGTGAAAAGATGAGTGATGCGAAGACCTACCGTGCGAACGAAGTAGTCTCATGCGTTGACGAAGGCGAAGACGGGGCAATGCTCTACAACCCGGACAAGGACGACACCATCCTGCTTAATCCGTCAGGACGTGCAGTCTGGTCCTTCATCACCGCCCCTCGAACCCTCGACGACATTGCCGGCCACCTGACCACCGTCTACCCCGGTATTGCACGCGAACAGGCTGTTCACGACGCCGAAGAGTTCATCCAGTCACTTCTACCCGACTTCATACTGGTCGAGCAGAAAACCGACGGCGCGGTCTAGGGATTCAGCCGTGGCACAGACTTACCCCGAACCCCTCCCGATGCCGGACGTCACCGAGCCGCCGCCGGGCCTGAGCCGTTTTCCGAAGTCGCTCGATCTCTCGCTGACCGGACGCTGTAACCTCAAATGCCGGTACTGCTTCTACGCCGACGAGATGACTGCACTGAACGACATGCCCGCTGCGCGCTGGCACGCTCTGTTTGAGGAGCTGGGCAAGCTGGGGGTTCAGAACGTCTCCCTGTCGGGCGGCGAGGTCTTCACCCGGCCCGACCTGTTCGAGCTGATCGACGGTATCATCGCCAACAAGATGCGCTATGGCATCCTCACCAATGGGACCCTCATCACCGAGGAGACGATCAAGGAGTTTGCCAAAGGAAAGCGCCGCCTGAGGCTGGATTCGATTCAGGTCTCGATCGACGGGTCCTGTGCCGAGATCCACGACCAAAGCCGGCCGCCGAAGAGCTTCGACCGGGCGCTGCGCGGCCTCCGGCTGCTGAAAGAGGCCGGCTTCCCGGTCGCCGTGCGTGTAACGGTCAACCGGGCCAACGTGAATGACCTGCCGAACGTGGCTCGGCTGCTGATCGAGGATGTCGGCCTCCCCGGCTTCAGCACCAACGAGGCGGAGCAGATGGGCTCGGCCCGGTGCTACGGCGAGAACGTGGTTCTTACCAACGCCGAGCGAAAGCAGGCGATGGAAACCCTGACGAATCTCAACAAGAAGTACAATGGACGGATAAGCGCGACCGCCGGACCGCTGGCTGCGGCTGCCCACTTCGCCGAGATCGAAAAGGCCTGCGCTGAGGGAAAGACGGGTATACCGGGTCGCGGCACCCTCTGTTCCTGCGGAGGGGTCTTCACAAAGCTGGCGATACTGCATGACGGGACCATCGTCCCCTGCAACATGCTGCCCAAGCTTGTCATGGGTGTCTTCGGCCACCACTCGCTTGCCGAGGTATGGCGCGAAAGCCCGGCAATAAACGCAGTGCGCTATCGCCGCCGGATACCGCTGCAGTCCCTGCCGTCGTGCAAGGACTGCTCGTATGCGGGTTTCTGCGCAGGGGGCTGCCCGGGGTCAGCCATGGCCCGGTTCGGAAGGTTGAATGTACGTGACCCGCTGGTTTGCTACCGCGTGTTCAAGGGAGAAGAGAAAGACGAACCTCCATCCGCCGAAGAGCTGAAGGCGGCAGACGCGGGCGGAGGTCGGACCCGGCAGCAACGCTGAGACCGCCGACGGACTGAGAATGCGGGAAAAGGAACCGCACGCAAGAAATCAGACCTAGGGAACAAGGAGTGAGGACCAGACATGGCATTGTGTGAAACCAACACCGACGTCGATTCCCCAGCCACTCGACCGCCGTCATTGCCCGAGGGTGTTCCGCCTCTGGGTGCGTACTACCTGTACCTGTCCAGCAGCTGCAACCTGCGTTGCCGCCACTGCTGGATTACGCCGGGTTTCACGGCGGACGGCAGGCCTGACCCGGGTAACGTGGTTGACCTGAATGCATTGCGTGAGGCGGTCCGCGAAGGAAAAACCCTCGGCCTGTGTCATGCCAAGCTCACCGGCGGCGAACCCATGCTGCATCCTCGGTTCCTTGAAATCGTGGACATGCTGACCGAGGAGAACATCGGCATGGACATGGAAACGAATGGTACTCTGCTCACTGCCGAGGCCGCCCGCCACCTGCGGGAGAAAACGAAGCTCGCCTTCATCTCGCTCAGCCTGGACGGCCGTGACGCGGAGACCCACGATGCGTTTCGGCGAGTGCCCGGTGCGTTTGACGCCGTTCTTCGGGGACTCGGGTATCTTGTGAACGCTGGATATAAGAACTGCCAGGTCATCATGAGCGTGCACCACGGCAACCGCGACCAGATCGAGGACGTCGTGAAGCTGGCCGCCAGTCGCGGTGCAGCCTCGGTCAAGTTGAATCCGGTCACCATGACCGGCCGAGGGGCGCTGATGCACGAGCAGGGCGAAGGGTTGGGGTTTGACGACTACCTGGCCTTGGCCCGCTGGGTTTCCGGCGACTTGCGTCCCAAAGCTCCGATTCCAGTAATCCTGGAGATGCCGCCCGGGATGGTATCATTCCGAGAACTCTGGCGGACCCACGGTCGAGCCGGTGATTGCGGTGTGCTTGGCGTTCTAGGCATCCTCGGCACGGGCGAAATCGCGCTCTGTGGCATCGGCCAGACTCATCCGGAATTCGTCTATGGGCGATTGGGTGAAAACCGCATTCGGGACATCTGGCTCTCGAACCCGATAATCCTCGCCTTGCGTCGGGAACTCGAGGCCGCCGATTCGTATCCCGGCATATGCGGCGAGTGCATTTTCGCCAAGCGGTGCCGGACGAGTTGCGTGGCAGACAATTACATTCACAGCGGCCGGCTTGTCTCCCCTAACTGGCTCTGCGCTGAGGCGGCACGCCGCGGTGCTTTCCCGTCCGGCCGGGCGCAGAGGAAGCACAAGAATCACGGAACCAAGGGTCCGAGTGACGCCATTGAGCGGGGGCAAGAAATATCTTGACACGATGGCAGGGGGGGGATAAAATCCAAGTGTCTAATGGCTACACGCGGCAAACAGAATTTGTAAGAGAATAAGGAGTGCTGAGATGGAGAAAACGCTAGACCCGAAGTACGAAGCTCCGCGGGCCGTTCGTCTTGACGACCGGTCACTGGCCTATGGCGAGTGCCAGAATGGTACTACCGCCACGTCGAACTGTGGACCCAGCGGTGGTAGTGCAGTTGCTTGCTTCAACGGTATTTCTGCAGGCGCCTCGTGTCTGAACGACGGAAGCAGTGCGCACGGATGCCAGACTGGCACGTCGCCGTCATTCAGTTGCACAGGCAACGGCGCCTCGGTTGCCTTCTAGTATAGAGGACTTAGATACTAGGGGCATAGCCCGTTACACTACCCAGAGGCCGTCGAGCTGCGCTCGACGGCCTCTGGCAATTTGAAGGCTCTTTCAGAGAGACAGCCCGCAGACATTTCCGCTGAGTCGATAAGGAGTCACGCGTATAGTGGACAATACCAGGGAAAGACCCCGGATCGGGGTTCGACTGGCACTTGCGGACGGTCAGCGTTGGGTAGTTCGGCCCGCTGACAGGCAATCGGCGGAAGCCGTTGCTGAACTCATGCAAGTCATGCGGCTCGACCCGGGAGACCACGGACGTGAGATTCACGTGGCGGTCTGTCGTACGCGAGCCGGTCTATTCGACGGCGCGACCGACGATTGCGCACCGCTATGCTTTATTCCCTTCCGCCTGAACCGTGAATTAGAGGTCGTCCAAATGGAGATGATCGCCGCTTTCGTCGCGCGTGCGGCCCTCAGGCGAGAATCCCTGCTGCTGCATGGCGCGCTGGCCGAGTACCGCGGCAGCGGTTTCATCATGGCCGGGCCGGGCGGAATCGGCAAGAGCACGGCCAGCCTCCGCCTGCCCTCGCCCTGGCGTACGTTGTGCGACGACATGACGCTGGTCGTGCGGGACGACAACGGCCAGTATTGGGCACACCCATGGCCGACATGGAGTCGTTTGGCACGAGGCGAAACGGGTTGTTCCTGGGACGTCCAGCGGGCCGTGGCACTCCGTGCGCTGTTCTTCCTCGGTCGAGGGACCACGGACATGTTGAGGCCGGTCAGCCCAGTGCAAGCGAGCGCTCTGCATATGGAATCGGCTCTGAATCTGGCCCGAACCCCGTTGTTGCCGGTCCCCGATCCGACCTTCCCAGTTTCCACCGGAATCAGGGCTGCCAAGGCGCTGGCACTTGCCGTCCCGGCGTACTCGCTGAAGCTCAGCCTGACTGGCCGATTTTGGGAGGAGATTGAGCGCGTATTGCCTGCTGCGACCGGGGATCAGGGACCCAACGCTACCGACCGTGTCATGTCTCCAATCCGTGGTCATGTCCCGCACTTGACCCCGGCGTCATTCTCTCCACCATCCGCGGAGTCCGATCTGCCGTCGCGCGGCGTCACCGACGGTTTGTTGCGTCTGGTCTACACCGGCGTCAGTATGAAACCGACGCTTCGCGACCCCGAGTTGGTTGAAGCCGAGCCCTGTGGGACACAACCACTGCGTCCGGGCGACGTCGTGTGCTACGAGTCACCGGTGACCGGTGCTACAGTTGTGCGTCGCGTCGTGTCGGTCGAAAGACAAGGGACCGGGGATCGGGGATCGGTCAACGGAATACGGACCCGGGCGGACAACGCCTCCCACGACGACCTGGAGACTTTGACTACTGAAGGAATCATCGGACGAGTAACGGGTGCGGGGCGCGGCGTCCGATTTCGAGCAATCCACGGCGGACGCAGGGGCCTGGTGACGCTCTGGCTGGCACGCTGGAGAGAACGCATCCTAGGCAGCGCCTATCTCATCCCTCACGCGCTGTATCACTATGTTGCCGGCCTCGGCCCGTTCGACCACCTCCTCCCGCGACGTTTGCGGCCCCGGCTAGTGCGCTTCGACGCCCGTGGTCGCGTGTTACTCAGGCTGGTAAATGACCGGCAGACAGTCGGACGATACAACGAACTCATGGAACGGTGGTACATCCGACGCCCGTTTCGGCTGTTCGTGGACAAGCGGGCCCTGAGCGACGCATGTTCGCTAGCCTTGGGCAGTGGGCCGGGGCGAAATCCATAAGGTTAGCTCTCACTTTTGACATGACCCGAGAGACTTGGGCAAAATCGGTGCACCAGGTCTCACTGACGAACGAGACCGATCGGCTGTAAGGATGGCCCACACCGGCGAGCACACCGCAGACAACGCCGTGCCCGGGATTGGCGAGACCTTGAAACAGAGCCTCCACCTTGGCCGTGCGATTCGCCTGGTCTGGGGCATCGCTCCGGGCTGGACAGTCACGAATCTTGTCATGGTTGTCGTGCAGGGATTGCTGCCCCTGCTTGCACCCTACTTCATGAAACGCACCATCGATGCCCTTCAGGCCGCCATGACGGTGCACGTCGGGGTTGTCGCCTTTCGCCCGGTCCTGTTCTGGGTCACTCTCGCCGCCGCGGCAGCGTTGGTTTCGGCCCTGCTTGGTTCATTGGCCGGGCTGTTCGGGCAGTACCAGTCCATGGTCTTTTCCGACAAGGTGACCGACATCGTGCACAGCAAATCGGTTGCGGCTGACCTTGAGTACTACGAGAATCCCAGTTACTTCGACACGATGCAGCGGGCTCAGATCGAAGCCTCCTCCCGCCCCATTGGCGTGGTCAACCGCCTCACCGGTATCGGACGGAATGCGGTCTCGCTGGTCGGTATTGCCGGCCTGCTGCTCGCTTTCTCCCCGCTGATCACGCTGGTCCTTTTCTGCGTAGCCCTGCCCGGTGCTTTGGTGCAGTCACTATACGCCCGCCGCCAGTACCGCCTCGAACTGGAGCAGACGGAAAAGGAACGTCAGGCGTCATACTACCACTTCATGCTGACTGGTACATGGTTCGCCAAGGAGCTGCGCCTGTTCAACCTCGGGTCTTTGTTCCGGACCCGGTTCCAGGCCCTGCGTCAGCAACTGCGAGGGGTAAGACTAGCGCTGGCCCGGCGGCGCACTGTGGCCGGTCTGTTGGCTCAGTCCTTGACCTCAGCCGCCATCTTCGGCTCCCTTGCTTTCATTGCGTATCGGGTCTACAAAGGGACCACGACCCTCGGCAGTCTGGTGATGTACTACTCTCTCTTTCAGCTGGCGGTTGGCTCGTTCGCAAGCGTCCTAAGCGGAGTGGCCGGGCTCTACGAAGACAATCTCTTTCTTTCCAACTTCTACAAGTTCCTGGACCTGAAGCCCAAGCTCCTGGCGCCGGCGAACCCGGCGCCGGCCCCGACCAGAATCAGCCGGGGCATCGAATTCCACGACGTGCACTTCACCTACCCGAGCGATTCCCGCAAAGTGCTCGAGGCGGTCAATCTGAGCATCGCGCCGGGCCAGGTGATTGCTCTAGTTGGTGCCAACGGCTCAGGCAAGACCACGCTCGTGAAACTCCTCTGCCGGCTTTACGACCCGGACTCGGGCAGCATCACGGTTGACGGCGTTGACATTCGCCGACTCGACCCGGACAAGTGGCGGAGGCGGGTCAGCGTCATTCTCCAGGACTACGTGCAGTACAGCATGACCGCCTGGGAGAACATCTGGCTGGGTGACGTGGAAAGCGAGCCCGACCGGGGTCGTATTGTCAGGGCGGCCGAACTCTCCGGTTCGGACTCAGCGATCCGTAAGCTACCCCAGGGCTATGACACACCGCTGGGCTATCAATTCAAGCATGGCCGGGAACTGAGCATCGGCGAGTGGCAGAAGGTGGCACTGGCTCGCGCGTTTCTGCGGGACTCGGAGCTCGTCGTTCTTGACGAGCCGACCAGTTCGCTCGACCCGTTGGCAGAATCCGAGGTCTTTGAACACTTCCGCAACATCATCCATGGGAGAAGCGCAGTGCTGGTCAGTCATCGCTTCTCCACGGTCCGGTTGGCCGACCGTATCTGCGTTCTCGAGCATGGACGAGTCGTGGAATCCGGCAATCACCGGGAACTTCTCGATCTCGGCGGCATCTACGCCCGCCTCTATTCGGCACAAGCCGCCCGGTACCAGGATAAACCGAACAGCACGGCCGAATCTCCGCGGCACGGTGTTTCTTCACCGGTAGTATTCCCATCAGCGGTTGAGAAGTCGGCGACTGCGGATGGCGATGACCTGCGAAGCGCCGATCGATGGCTGCATCACCATGACCGTTGAACAGTGTCGGGTGGAAGACCTCGGCGGCGAATGGTCAGGCGAGACAACCCCGGCCAAACCCAGCGTGGCAATCGACTTTCGCTCAATCGAATCGGTCATTATCAAGGGAAGACGTTGTGTAGTCTATGCCGGGCCGAGCATGAACCCGACACTCCACGAGCCGGATCTGCTTTGGATTGAGCCCTATTGTGCCGAACGCGTGCGGCGGGGCGATGTCGTATGCTTCAAGTCCGCCGAGAACGGCAGAACCATCGTGCACCGCGTCGTGTCCGTCAGGCGACGGGAGACCGGGGACGGTGGCCCGCAGGACGAAATCCGGACGCGGGGAGACAACAACCCAAAGGACGATCTCTGGACTCTGCGGCCCGCTGATATCATCGGCCGCGTTACGATTGCGCAACGAGGCGCCAGACGCCGGGCCATCTACGGCGGTTGGCGCGGGTTTGCCGCCCTTCGTTGGGTGCGACTTGGTCAGAATCTCTATGGGTTCGGCGGATCTGTTCCTCGCCGGCTGTACCACCTCGCGGCGGGCCTCGGGCCGTTCGACCGCCTTCTTCCTCAAGCTTGTCGGCCGCGGGTCGTGCGCTTCGTCAGTTCGTCCCACACGCACCTGAAGCTCCTGATGGGCAGGTTGCTGGCAGGGCAGTTCGATGCGCACCTCGGGACGTGGCACGTCCGCCCGCCGTTCCGTCTGTTTGTTGATGAGTACGACCTTCCCGATCCGCGCTCATTGCCCCCTGGTCCCCGAACCCCGACACCTAACTCGACATACCCATAAGAAGTCGCACCTCAGCCGCCGAACTGCTCCTCGGTTGTCTGTACGGTGAAGAACCGGAAGCCGGGGACCGGACCTCGACGACGGCTGACTGGGGCGAAGTCGCTGACACGGCCGTCCGCCACGGCCTTGCGCCACTGCTTTTCAAGCGCCTGAAGGGACGCACCGCACGGACTCGCATCCCGCCCGCGGTTTGGACGCAGTTGAGCCAGGCCTACTTCATCAGCGCCGCCAGAAACGGTCGGCTCTATCGAGAGCTCAGGTCCTTGCTTGGCTGCCTGCGCAGTGCGGGCATCCAGGTGATCGTGTTAAAGGGCGCGTTCCTGGCAGAGGCGGTGTACGGCGACATTGCGCTCAGGCCGATGTGCGACATCGACCTCATGGTTCCGAAAGACGACTTGTCAAAGGCCCAGACCATCCTGATCGCCAATGGCGGGGTTCTTCAGCAACGCGGAGACATCGAGCTGTTCCGCGTGGAAAGACATCATCACGTTGCGCCGGTCGTTGTCGGCAACCTCTTTGTGGAGCTGCATTGGACTATCACGCCCTTCACCGGACCGGTGGAGATAGACGCCGTCGGTCTCTGGGCCCGGGCCCGACCGGCAACGGTGGCCGGTGTGCAGCTAACGGCTCTCTCACCCGAGGACCTGTTGCTCCACCTCTGTCTTCACTTCGGCCGAGACAACCGCCTCACTGGCCTGCGCTCCTTCTGTGACATCGCGCAGACCATCAGCCACTACCGCCGCGAGATGGACTGGCAGCAGGTCGTTCGCCTGGCCCACGAATGGGGAGCGACAAGACATGTGGGCTTGGAACTCCATCTGGCAAGGCGCATGCTGAACGCGGCAGTCCCCGACTACGTCCTCGAGGGTTTGGTGCCTGGCGGTATCGACCGGCCCATACTTCAGGCGGCGATGCAATTCGTATACACCCAGACCGACTACCACCAGTGGATGTCACTGTTCGACATGGAAGGTGCAAGGTCAATCGGAGACAAGGTGAAACTGCTGTGGAGACGGGTCTTCCTGTCCCGCGACGAGATGGCCGCGGTGTATCCCGCGGCTCGTAACTCGGGGTTTCTCTGGTCTTACTACCTGCTGCGGGTGAGAGACGTCGTCCGTGCCTACTGGTTCCGGACCGCGAGGCGAGGCCTGCCACTGGTCCGAGGTCCCGAGAAAGACCGGAATGTTTCGCTGGTCAACTGGCTGAAGTCAGGAAAGCCCTGATCGTCCGCTCCTCGCCCGGCAGCGCGCGAAGCCTGCGGTTACAGGCCGTACAAACGCACGATGACTACCGCCGGTTGCAGAATCCCACTGCGGCGTTCTCGTGCTGCCCTTGGTGTTGATTGGAGCCTGAGTCGATGCTCAAAACCTACGTCCCTGGCCGACGGCCTCATCACCCTCGCATAGACCGTAGACCACAGACCGGCCCGAGTCATTAGTCACGGTCTCAGGTCCGATCCTAGGTCTTCGTCGTCTGGTCCTGTTCCTTTGCCGCGGCCGCAGCGTGCTTCGAGTACCGATAGTGATACTTGTAGTAATAGTAGTAGTAACGGCCATAGCGGCCGGAGCGGTTCACGTCGTTGATCACTACTCCACATACTTGGGCGCCGCTGCCGAGCATTGCTGTACGCGCGTGGTCGAGCGCCTCCAGCGCGGTCCGTCCGGCGCGCACCACCATGATGGTAGTATCAACGAGCGCGCCAAGAATCGGGCTGTCAGCCGCTACCAGGACGGGTGGCGTGTCAATGATGACGTAGTCGTACTGCCCGGCCAGCCGCTTCAGAAGGTCACGGGTGGCGTTTAACGTAAACAGGTCTGCCGGGCTCGGCGGCGTCGTCCCGCAAGTCAGACAGTAGAGCCCCTCCAGTCCGGTCGCAAAGATGGCCTGGGCCGGGTCTGTATTGAGAACTATGAGGTCGGACAGGCCCGGCTTCTTGCCGCGTTTGAAGACGTGATGCAGCATCGGATGGCGCAGGTCGGCATCTATGAGCAGGACACGCGAACCGGCCTGGGCCAGAACTGAAGCCAGGTTGACAGCGACTGTCGACTTGCCTTCGCTCGGACCAGGCGAAGTGACGGCCAGGAGACGCACCGGACGCTCCGCGCTGACGAACGCGAGCGCCGTACGCAGCATGCGGAAAGCCTCTGCGCCCGAGGACTCCACGTCGGTGTGGGTAATGAGGTGAGAAGATATTTCCTCACGACGCATTCGCCGGCCCCCGGTCAACAGCTGAGGTATGCTGCCCAGGACTGAGTATCCGTAGTGCTCCAGTTCGCGCGTGCCGTGGATCGAGTTATCGAGGAATTCCGCCGCCCACACCGAGCCCAAAGCCATGACCAAGGCCAGCACCAGCCCGAAGCTGAGGCGTGAATGGACGTTTGGCTGGGTCTGATTGGCGCCCGCGGCCCGGTCGATTATCTGGACCGACGATATTTTCCCGACCTCCTGAATCCGCGCTTCCTCGAAGCGCTGGGACAGCAGGTTGTGGACCTGGCGTCCGGTTTCTACATCTCGAGTCAGCTTGGCCAGCTGGCGCTCGGCCTCAGGCAGGCGAGCAATCCGGGCATCGAAGCTGGACCTGGCCGAGTCCAAAGCGGCCTGACGGGCTTTGGACGCAGCCAAGGTCGTGCCGAGGGTGAGTTCCATCTCGAACAATCCGCTCAGGTGTCCGACCGGGTCGGCCAGTCCCTGCTGGGCAATCAGGACCTGTGTCTGCGCTCGCAGCCGCGTCCGGGTACTGTCAGTCTGGCGGTCGAGACCCTGGACGCGGTCGGAGTTCTTGTCGAATCCGTGGATCAATAGGTTCGTCTTTTCGACCTCGAGCTGGTTCAGCGAAGCCTTGAGGTTCGTGACCAGGGGCGACGAAACGGCGTTCGAGTCCGCCATACTCCTGCCCTCCCGCTGAATCTCGTTACGCACCTGTGCGAGCTGGGCCTCTGTACCCTTGGCCTCGATGATCGCCTCCTGGTATTCGGCCCCGAGCTGGGACTGTCGACCGACCAAGTCCTGAGTTTCCTCGTTTATGTTCGTGAGTTTGTGCGTCGCCTTGAACTCCGCGAGATTGTGTTCGCTCGAATCCAGATTGTTCCCGAACTGAGCCAACTGAGCCTCGATGAACTGCCGGATTGCTGTGACGGCAGTCCGGTTCAGGTCCAGGTCGTACTGCTGGTAGGCATCGACGTAGCCGTTTGCCACCTCGACGGCACCGTTTGCCGTTGGCGCCGATACCACGACTGAGACGAGGTCGGCGTCCTTCATCGGCGCGGCCCTGACCGCTGCAGCGGGCAAGATTGACGGATCGGGCAGGCTCTTGGCTACTCGGTCGCGCATGCTCTGACTCTGCAGCAGCATGACGACGTTGCTGATGTTCGGCTGCGTCGGCCAGACGATGGCGCCGCTGCCGAAGATATCGCTCGGGCTGTTCGTTGACACCATCAGCGTTGCGTGGGCTTCGAAGACCGGCTGGGTACGGACGATGGAGAGAATGACCAGTCCAAGAACCCCCAGAAACACGCCGGCCGCCATCCACTTCCATCTTACGAGTATCTCCAGGTAGTCCTGGAAGCTCGTCCGCGCTTCAGGTGCCGGAGCGCTCGGTCCCGTCAAAGGTCCTAATGCGTTGTTGGTTGGCTCGTTCATCGTTGCTTGCCCGTTCTTTCAGCGCTACAAAAGGGAACGAGTCGCAGACCCGCCGGAACCGGGCTCATCCGCCCCTCGCCCAAGTCATGAATGTAATGGCCAGCGTGGCCAATGAGGCGACCACGGTCACCACGGATATTGCGTCGGTGATGACGTACCAGGCGGAGTTCGGAATCATGACCACGTCCCCGGGCGACAGCTGAATGACCTGCCCGGAGGCGAGCACCTTCTTCAGGTCGATCCGCGTCCGCGTCTGGGTAATTGCCCGGACCAGGACTATGTGCCTCACGTCCGCCGTTGTGGTCGGCCCTCCTGCCGCGGAAAGCAACTCCACCAGGTCCGGATTGACGCTGAGTTGGTATGCGCCGGGCGCCCTCACCTGTCCCCACACGTAGTACTTGACAACCGGATTCAGCGGCTGAGTCTGGGCCGGCGTCCGGCCGGCGAATAGCAGCAGCCCGGCGAGAACCGGTACCAGGAACCGTGGGCCGAGGACTGAGGACGGTGAACCATGGAGACGGAACCGCAGACGTCTCTTCTTGCTGACCGCAGGCGAACCTGATGCGCGCTCTGCTGCGCCCGGCATACTGCAAACGGCGAACTGCAAATCGGTCCTCCTTATCGTAGGTCGTGCGTCATTCATGTAGTGACCCTTGTCCCGGTCGGCCTTTCCATACTCTGCCCCACGTCACGCGCTGCGTCCCTCGTGCCACCAGTTGCCGCCGTAGCTCGATTCCGCAGCCATTACCCTGCAACCACGGACATCGAGCTACGACCGATGGACACGCTTCGCTTGGCTCTACCTATTGCTCCAGTTCAAGCTGGAAGTAGACCGACCGGTGCATCGGCAGCGGCCTGCCCGTCGACACTCCCATGCCCCGTGAGCTCAGCTTGTCAGCCGGGACACCCAGCGATTTGAGATACGCAAGTGCGGCGTTCGCCCTGCGTTCCGACAGGGGACGGTTATGTTCAATCGTGCCCTCTTCGGACGCGTAACCCAGGAGCGTCACCGACTTGATGTTCGGGTGCGACAGGATTACGTCAGCGTTCCTCCGCAGAGTGGCGGCGGCCACCTCCGTGATGTCCGACTTGTCCCACATGAACCAGATGGGATATAGCCTGATGACCGGTGCGATCGGCGGCAGAGTCTCAGGCGGCGGAGTCGGCGGAAGCGGTTGCGGCCGTGTCGGCGGTGTTGGCGCCTTCGGTTGCGCCCATGGGCTGAACTCGTACGTTGCGCCGAGCTCGAAGCGTCCGAACCGGCCTTCGTCCTGGCCGAAGAGCAGACCTTCCATCTTGTTCCACGCAATATTCGCGCAGACCGGGCCGAACTTGGCCTTGACTCCGGAGTTCAGGTCGCGGCTTGACCCTTCGAGCACCAGCGCGACCTTGGGGCTGACCCACACTTCTCCACCTCCGAACAGGGCGAAGTCCCAGCTGTGGCCCTTGCTGGAGAAGACGCCGGTGTTGAAGTACTTGCTGCGCTCGGAGTACCCGACGAAGCGCCCGCGGCCGAGACCGACGTGTATCCGGAGTATGCTCGATACCGGGATACTCGTCACGGCGTACGCCGAGAAGTTCTCGGGCTGGCGATCGTACTGAGGGAGGGCCCGATTATATTTCCAGTCAGGCCAGGCATTCGCGGTGTCGTGGCCGATAGGCGAGATATCGCCGTGAAGCCCTACGTCAAGGACACCGAGTGCCAGGCCGAATCGGTTGGGATCACCACCGATGATCTGGTACTTTGCGTCAAGGACGTAGTCCGCGAACGTGTAGGCAGTCAACGCAAAGTCCAGATGTCTGACCGGCGAGAATCGCACGTTGGCGTCGACTTCCGGGTAGTTTGCGTTCATGTCTGTCTTCAGGAGCGGACCCGTCAAATCAGCTGAAACCGCAAACGTACGCGCCGGCAGTACGTCGGCAGTCGGCGTCTCATACAGAAGCGTCGGGCTGTTGAACCGGGCCGGAGCCGAGCCGGCGAGCACCAGCAGCGCGAGTACGACCAGGCCCGGCAGATTCTTGGTACTCATGATTCCTCCCTTATGTCAATGGAACTCGTGTTCTCCCGGGAATACCGGGACATGACCGCAACGACACCTGGCGCGGAGTGCGTCGCAGTCGACTCTGCAATTTCGGGGCGTGGCGCCAGCCTCCCGGCACCGGGATCTCCTGTCGGCGTGCTCTGCGGCTGCGCCGAGGGATCGGTCGGTTTCGCACCGCTTCGCTCAGCGCCAGACACCCTCTGAGCAGTGGGCGGATACTCCGCCACACCCGAGGCAGTTGGCCGGCCATTCTTATAGCCCGTGTCCGGGCAATAGCTGCTGACTTGCTTGGCGATCTCGGCACGGATCCGCTCCGCGTCCCCGCTCTTGACAACCTGGTCCAGCCGTCGCAAATCGTCGAGCACTTCCGGATAGCCGGATGGTCTCGAAATGCGGGCCCGATAGATTCGCCGATTCACGGTCGCGGTCGTGCCCTCCTCGGCGGTCAGCAGCTCTTCGAGCAGCTTCTCGCCCGGACGCCGGCCGGTGTAGACAATTGGTACGTCGACATTTGGCCGCAGCCCTGCATGGCGGATCATCGTCTCAGCCAAGTCCTTTATTCTGATCGGTTTGCCCATGTCGAGGACGAATACTTCCCCGCCGCGGCCGATCGCCACTGCCTGCATTACCAGCAGGACTGCTTCACTTGTGAGCATCACGTAGCGCTTCATCTCCGGGTCAGTGACCGTGACCGGCTCGCGGCGCATGATGGCGTCACGGAAGATGGTCGTGACACTGCCCCGGCTGTCGAGCACGTTCCCGAACCGCACCGCCAGGAATCGGACTCCGCCGGAGTCGTTCATGGCCGTCACAACCCTCTCCCCGATCCGCTTGCTCGCGCCCATCACGCTGCTCGGGTTCACCGCCTTGTCGGTTGAAATGTAAACGAAGCTCTCGGCGCCGTGGTCAATGGCGGCGCGGGCCACGAGGTGGCTGCCGTGTACGTTGACGCGTATAGCTTCGGCCGGATGGAACTCGAGGATTGGAACGTGCTTGTAGGCGGCTGCGTGGAACACGATGTCCGGCCGGGTCTGCCCGAAGATGCGGGCGACGTCCGATTCGCGGGTGATATCGCCGAGGAACGGCATCACATGGGTTTTTGGGTAGGACGTGCGCAGGTCTCGTTCGACGTAGAACAGATTTGAGTCGTCCCGTTCAAAGAGGACCAGTATTGCCGGGTCGAAACGGGCAAGCTGGCGGCAGAGTTCGGACCCGATCGAACCGCCCGCGCCCGTAACCATGATGCGTTTCCCGCCGAAGACGTGCTGCATCTCGCGCGGGTTGACCCTAACCGGCTGCTGACCGGTCAGTTCGTGGATGGTCTGACGTTCCAGGGCTCCGATGTCCGCTCGGTCATCGATCAAATCCGCCATGGACGGAACCAACCGCACCTCCAGACCGAGGTCGTTGAGCCGCTGATAGAATTCACCGATTGCGAATGTCGGGTCGGAACTGAGAAAGACGAACACCGTGTCGATTCGATGCCGGGCCACGACGTTCTCTATGTCATCGTACGTCCCGAGGACCGGAAGGCCCTGGCTGACTGTGTTCCGATTGTTCGGTTCGGGGTCGATGAAACCGACGACCCGATAGTTGAAACTCGGGGTTCTCCGCAGCGTATCAAGCAGGAAATAGCCCTTGTGCGAGCACATCACCAGCAGCGCCCGCTTGCCGGACTTCGGACGAATCACCTCGGCATAGAAACGCCGGCTGGCGCGGACGGCGACGACTCCGCAGATACTCAGCAGTCCCCACGTGACGGCCGGCCACGGAGACAGGCTGCCGAAAACTCGCGCAGCAGAAAGGCCACCAAGCAGAGACGCGGTGCCGATGCTGGGCAACATGATCCGCGGCACGTCAACCAGCGAGAAAGTAGACCACCTCAGTCGGTAGCTTGAGAAGAGAAACCCCAGAACTGCCTGGCAAGCTATTGCAGCGGCCGTGAATGGCGCCACGCCGTGCTCGTAATAGGCAACACCAGATCCAACGTGGCGGATGACGGCCAGATGGGTCAACACGCTCGCGCAGACGACCACGAGCGCATCGGTGATGACGTAGAACAGGGTGCGCTTCCAGGTTCTCGGCACGAACAGTGACCGAACCCAGCCTGTTGACCTTCGTTCTCCATACTCGTCCGCACGCTCGGCGGCGTTGCAGGGTTTCACGATTGCCGATTCTACCGGCTCGCCGCCTCATGTCAAGCGTTCAAGTGTTGCCTTACCCATGCCACTATCTGCACTTAGCTGATGACATGCGGCTGGCGAGAGAGGGCCGCTGCACGGAAAGGTGCCGGAACTGCTCAAAGGTCACTCGAATGTCGGTCGGCCATGTCGTCCAGGTTCACGCAACTGCCCAATCTGAGCGTGCCTACAAGATCCGCCGGCTGTGAGCCGCGGCGATCCGTGACCTCGGGCGGACACCCTTCTCCTCCTCGGGCTGCCGCCACGACCGCGCCTGCCGGCCAGCAGGCAAACCATATGTAAGCTCTCCGACCTGGTCTCGTGCCCGCTGCGCTTCGAGATACCCAACCCCATGTGGATGGAAGACGCCAAGGCGACGTGAACCGTCCTAACTGGCATCGGGCCAGTCCGTGTGTGAAACGCAGGAAAGAGACCGCTGCGGACACGCATTGAGGAATACTCATGTGGGCAAGAGGTTGATCCCCGACCGCTTCCATGCTGTTTCGCGCGGTTGTCGTTGTCTGGTCATTGACCGGGAACTGCGAACGGTGACTTGGTTCCGGTCGGTCGCGTCCACTTGCGGGATTCCTTCTTGACGCACCACATCTCTTCGCCTATCATCCCACCGTGATGAAAGCGGCCGCTGGAAGCGGACGGGCTGACGCGACGATGGTGTTGTGTACGGCTGGATCGCTCCACGACCCTCGTAAGGGAACGAAGTGACGTGAATGGTCGGCGACACAATCGCCTGACTGGCCCCGCGTCCGATGGCGAAGTGCCACCTGTCCAACGTCGGCGGTGGGGCGACGCACTTCGCGGGCTGCCTGCGTTTGCGCGCCCCAACCGCTACGACGGTACGACTTCGGACTCGCGCGTGCCGCTACGGCTCGGGCGCCGGTACACTGAAGACCTGGAAACGTATAGCAGCGAGCACGTTCGGGTCGAGACCGCGACGCTGCCACTTCTCCAGTAGCACCTGCGCTTCCTTCGCCAACGTCGGGCCGGAGATGGTCCGGCCGTGTGAAAGCCGGAACAACTGCCGGGCGTAGTCGAGGTAGAAGACAATGAACATCGTGTCGATGCCGCTTGCGGATAGCACCTGCTTCGTGTCCGTCTCCATGGCGCACAGGGCAATCAACGAAGCCTGGTAGCGTTCGCTCATTTCGTCATAGATGCGGGCAGTTGTTTGCGCTGCAATCTCGGGCGAGTACTTCGCCTTCCAGCGCGAGAGTCTCCGTGTTACGTCGGACATAGTGGGTCTCCTTTCAGGCCGTCAGGCCTGGTTACTGACATCTCGAACCTTCAAGGCCGTCTTGGTCATTGGGACTTGGGCATTAGTCCTTACTCCATGTGGCCCTCACTAGTATTAGTGAAACCTGAGAGGCAAAACGCAACATGGAACTTCACAGCGCGGTGCAGTCGGGACTTGAACCGGCATCGAGGGGGTCAATCCGGGGGTGACTTCGGTATTCAAAGCCGCACACGATGCGGTTTTCAATGTAGCCGTCAATCAAGGACTTAGCGCGCGTTTCAGCTCCGGGCAGAGCGCCGAACTCAGCGCAGCCCTCAACGGCGCAATCAAGACTGCGACCAACTTCGCCTAGACTCTGGACCTCAACGCCGCAGTCAGCTTGGAATTGAGTTCCGCGGCGAGTCGCGCAACCAGCGCCAGCCTGACTTGCGCGCTCAGCCGTGAGTTAGGTGCGGCGTTCAGTTACGGCTTCAGTGTGACTGCCACTGCCGAGTTCAGGATGGCCTAGAGCCGCGCAATTCCAATGCGGGTGCTTTGACCCGCCTTGCGAAGTCAGGCCATGCCAAAGCCAGGCCGAGACCAAGGTCGACCCAAATGCGGCCGGTAGCCGGCATTCCGAAGGAACGTCTGCACCCCTGGCTTCGGAATCGCGCGGCCCGTAGCGCTTCGGGTCTCGCGTCTCACGCGCAGTTGGGCCTCACAAAGCACCCGCCAAAGCTCGTCGGGAAGTTCGGTTCGAAGCTCGCCGGAGAGCATCGCAGAATGCATACTCGAAAGCTTACTTCATGGCGTCTTCCATCGCTCAGCTCAAACCTCGTCACATCGCATCAAGCATTGCTCGTCTCAAAGCTCAGCGCATCGCTTGTTAGATTGCTTACTTCAAAGCTCCTTCGAAAGCTCGCGTCAAAGCTCCTCTGAAAGCTCAACTCAAAGCTCATTTCAAGGCTTGTTTCATGGCTTCTTCGAACGCTCCTTCGAGAGCTAGCCCGCAGGCGACCCCTATATGCGGACTTTCCGCAACACGATAGGGCTTAACCGACCGAGCGTGATGAAGTTATGCTCGGTCAGAGAGAGTCACTAAACCGTCAGTTCTTTTGGGCTTTGTGTGACCCAGAAATCCGCCCGCGCGGCAGGAAACCGGTACAATTCCAGGCACCTTCTTCACCTCGTCCGGTACTTCAGGACGTAGATGCCGCGCACGCGTGATGAGACGCGGCTGACCCCGATGTCATACGTGGCGCCCTTCTTGTCGAGACCAACTATCGCTCCGGTCCAATCCAAATCGAACAGTCCATCAGGACCCTTGTTCGTCCAGGGCCGCCTCCTCTCCCAAACAGGTCTTCCTTGAGGGTCGTACTTCACGAGAAAGGCGAAGAGGCTGTCGACAGCGGTGCCTTTCCCGGTTCTGTACTCGTCAAGGCCGTCCCCTGTGATGTAGATATTTCCTGAATCGTCAACACTCATGGGGCAGAAACCCGGATGATCCTCATCATATCCTTGTCCGTACCCAAGCTCGAAGTCGCCGTTCCCGTATTTGCTGAGCCAGAGCTGATTGCCCAGGGAGTCGTATTTCACCAGCGTGATCGTGTCCCTGCCGCTGGCGACATAGACACTCCCCTTGTGAAGCAAGAGGAACCCGTCACCTCCCTCATTGTTCTTGGAGTGCGGATACTCCCTTGTCCACATCACCTTGCCGGACGAATCCATCTTCATAGTACTGAATCTCTCAGGCCCGTCGTGTGTGTTGGCGTGCCCCGTAGTGTAGATGTTGGCGTTCTCGTCAACCTGGCTCCACTCTATGTCGTCCCACGTGCTGTCCCCTTCTCTGTAGGTTTTCTGCCAAAGCACTTGGCCTTGACTAGAAAGTCTTACTACCAGCAGGTGGGGAGGCCAGCCTTCGGGGCGGGACGCGATGGTCATGGCAAGGTATGCTCCCCCGTCGTTGAGAATGTGGAACCTGCCGCCCCACGACAGGGACGTGGTCTTGCCGGGCGTGTAACTCATTACGTTCGCTAGCACGCCGTCCGGCCGGTACTTGATGATCCGCACAACCGTGCAGGACGCCGAGTCAGACTTATCACATACGTGGACGTTCTGGCTGTCATCGAGGACTATCGATCCGACATAACTGTACTGATACTGAGGCGGCGGTTCACCATAGCTCTTAGCCCATTCCAAATCACCACTCGGCGTGTATTTCAGCGTGTGGAGCCAACCATCGGAGGTATCGTCCGAGAAGCCGGTGACATAGATATTCCCGGACTTGTCTCTCGCCGCCCCGACCGCAGTGACACCATCGTACGTCCTCTCCCAGACCAGATGGCCGAGTGAGTCAATCTTGAGCAGGAGCAGGTCGGGACGTTCTGGTTTCTTCTGCGACCATCCTGCGACGTAGACGTTGCCCGTATCGTCGAAAAAGGCGGCCAACGGTTGGGACTCTCCAAACTCGCTGGCCGGATATGTGAACAGCCACGCCGTGTCGGGTTGAGCGAGGGAAACGGCGATGAGTGCGAACGCGAGCAGCAGGGATTTGAGCAAGCTACTGGCCGGTTGCGCCCGTCTTGGGTCCCGGTGTGGCTGGGGCCTGAATCGGCACGCTCTGCGTTTGCTTCTTCACAGGCTGTATGGGCACAATCGGCGTGACCTTCGGAACAATCTTGCCTTCGGGCAGCCGGACAATCTGTCTTGCATCGCTGACCTTCTGGAGGGTAGCCTTGAGCGCTTCTCCAGCCGTACCCGTAGAGCCACCTGGGGACTTGGCGAGTGCGACCTGGAGCCCAGCGAGGTCCTGTTGAATGTTGAGCAGGGCATCGGTCATCTTATCGAGCTTTGCCTCGGCCCGCTGCTGGGCCTGCTCGGCCGCGATAGCCCGGCGTTCCTCCACCTTGCCGCTTTCCTGGACGAGCACGACCGAGCCGGCGCCGCCGATGATGATGAGTGCGGTGGTCACGAAACGCATCACCGCGTTGCGCTGGCCGAACAGTTTCACTACGCCCAGCAGGCCGGTTGCCGCCGGGACAGCAATTTTGAGTATTTCCATTATCGCTCCTTGTCTGCCATGGTCTTGAGGATATGCCTGGATTCAGCAACAGTCAAGCCGAGACACAGAAGACTCTCTTTGTGTCTTTGTGCCTTTGTGGTTAGCTCCTGTTTCGATTCTCGCAAGGACAGATGGAAGTTGCAGGAGTCGTTCGCGGCTGTTAGAATTCGTGTCTTATGAAGTACCGCACTCTCGGCGCAAGCGGCATCAAAGTGCCGGCACTCGGTTTCGGCTGCATGCGCCTGCCCATGCTCCCCGGCCGGAAGAACTCGAAGCGCCGCTGCGGCGTTGACGCGGACGAAGCCGTGCGGATGATGCACTACGCCTTCGAGCACGGAGTGAACTACTTCGATTCGGCTTGGGGCTATCACATGGGCTGGAGCGAACCGGTGCTCGGCAAGGCGCTCGCCGGACTGCCGCGAGACAAGGTGATGGTCACAACCAAGATGCCCGTCTGGCTGGCAAAGAAACCCGCCGACTTCAGGCGGCTGCTCTCGACCCAGTTGCGCCGGCTCCGCACCGACTACCTCGACTTCTACTTCCTGCACGCGCTCAACGCCAAGTCATTCGAGCGCGTGCGCCAACTGGGCGTGTTCGACTTTCTGGAGTCAGCCATGCGCGAGGGCCGTGTCCGGCACACCGGGTTCTCGTTCCACGACGGCCCGGCCGCGTTCAAGCCGATAGTGGACGCCTACAACTGGACCACGTGCCAGATTCAATACAACTTCGTTGACACTCGCTACCAGGCCGGCACGGCAGGACTGCACTACGCTGCAAAGAAGGGGCTCGGTGTCATTATCATGGAGCCGCTGCGCGGTGGCGACCTTGCCGGGCGTGTTGCGCCGAGCATCAAGGCGCTCTGGGACTCCTCTCCAGTCAAACGCACGCCGGCCGAGTGGGCGCTGCGCTGGCTCTGGCGCCAGCCTGAAGTGTCGATGGTTCTATCCGGGATGAGCACGATGCAACAGGTGAAGGATAACGTCCGCTACGCGAGCCGCAGCCGCGTCGGGGCGATGTCGAAGGACGAACTCGCACTGGTGTCCCGGGTCCAGCGTGCCTACCGGAAGCTGCGGGGCATCCCTTGTACGGGTTGCGAGTACTGCATGCCTTGCCCGTCGGGCGTTGCCATACCGCGCAACTTCGCGCTCTACAACGACTGGACCATGTTCCCAGGCTCAGACCAGGTGAAGCTCGTCTACCGAACTTGGATGGATGCCGCGAACCGCGCTTCTGCCTGCAAGGAATGCGGCAAGTGCGTATCCAAGTGCCCGCAACAACTGCCCATCCCGGAGCTGCTCAAGAAAGTCCACTCGGCGCTGTCGTAGCGATTGGCGATCGGCGAATAGCGACTTGGGATCGGTGTTCATCAGTGCTGGCCTGTGGCTAGTCTCCGGTCCGCTCCGATTCCGGACCATCTGTGCAATCTGCGTAATCTGCGGTTCATCTCCGGTCCGTTCCGAGCCTGGCCTCAGAGGCCTCGGCTAGCGGGCGAAGATCTGCTCGACTGAGTTCGATTCCACCCAGCCGCCGTCGCCACCCGGAATCTGGATGAGGACGTAGTCCGGTCGCCGCTCGCGTACCATCACCTCAAGCCCGTCGTGGACGACCGCAATCTCTTTGTAGTCCGGGCCCGGGCCGCTGCGCAAAGTCAGCTCAGGTTGAACTACGACCGCATGCGCCGGGTTGGTGACCTCACCCCAGCTTATTGCGGAGATGAAGCAGTAGAGAAAGACGACGCCGAGCCCGATGGCAATCCAGCCGAACAGACGCTGGCCGCGAATCAGGAGCAAGGCCAGCGCGGCCAACGCCAGGAAGAAGAGAAGGCCAGCGAGCACCCGCGCCGACGCCGCGTCGGGTACGCACAGCAAGGCCGTGAACATCCTCATGAGCGGGTTGTCGATGGTGAGAGACTTGTCGGGACGGTACTGCCGCGCGAAAGCAAGGTTGTAGCCGATGTCCTTGTCATGCGGTTTGAGTACGTACGCCCGGTTGTAGTCAGCGATGGCCCGGCCGATTTCCCCGAGTTTGAAATGGGCGTCGCCTCGATTGTACAGCAGTTCCGCGCTGGTCATCCGCGCGGCCGCGCTGTCGTATAGCGTGACCGCCTGCTGGTAGTTGCCCACCTCGTAGGCCGCGTTCCCTCGGCTGAACAAGTCCGCCGGGGAGGCCGATGCCACTGCAAACTGCAAGCTGCAAGCTGCAAAGGTCAAGATGCCGAGCCACTTGACCACTAGACCACTGGACCACTGGACCACTTTCCTTCTCACAGCCTCTCCAAAACCGTTCTCGCCTTTTCCAGCGTCTCCTGCGGCGTGCACCGCGTCATGCCGGGCGAGAACCGGGCCGCGTCGCACGAGGCGATCAGGTCGAGCAGGCTCGAAACCGTGTCCGCGTTGATGTTGCGACTGGACAGCTCTGCCTGAATCTGGTCACCGGTCATGCCGGATGTTTCGAGGTTGAACCGGTCGCCGACGTAGCGCACCACTGCCCGGTTCAGCGCAGCGTGGAACTCCCGCTCGTTCCCCTGTGCGAGGAGCCTGGTCGCCTCGGCCAAGCCCTTCTTCACCAGCCGGCTGGAGCGACTGCGCCGCGCGTAGCCGCGGTCCTGTTCGAGACGACGGCGATGCCGGCCCATCATGACGCCGACGCCGAACACGACAATACCGGCCGGGTAGAAGAACCACCCGAGATTGGCCAATGGCGAATGGCGATTGGCGATTGGCGAGACCGGACCGAGACCGGGCTTGATGTGCAGGATATCGGTGCCCAGTGTCTTGACGCCGGTCTCGGTTTCCGCGAGCGGCGTCTTGCCGGTGGCGCCGGTCGCCACGAACTCAAGGCGCGGCGTCGTCTGGGTGTAGTAGCTGCCGGTCTTCGGGTTGAAGAAGCCCATCTCAATCTCGGGAATCACAAACTTGCCGTCCGCGGTCGGAATCAGCGGGTAGTTGAAGATACGTTCGCCGGCAATCCGTCCGTCCTGTGTGCTCGTGTTCTGCTTCGTCTCCGGACTCAGCACCTTGACGCCGGGAATGGCTGCGAGTTGCGGCTCGCCCACCAGCCCGATGTTGCCGGTGCCGGTAACCTTGACGGCCAGTGTGATGGGCTCGCCGCCGACCGAACTGTCACCGCTCAAAGAGGCGGCGACCTTGAAGTCACCTACCCCGCCGCTGAAACCCTGCGGCTTGCCCGCCTCGGGTAGCGGCTTGACGTTTATCGTAATCGGGTCGGACGACGCCTCGAACGGCTCGGCCGACTGGAAGATGAACCCGCCGACGACTACCTGGCCGCTGACCGTCATCTTGTCGACCTTCACCTCGCCGGACTGCGTGGGGAAAAGCGCGACCTGCTTCAGCGTCGCGGCGTTGTAGCGCTGACCGTTGTAGGTCGCGGTACGCCAGTTGAGTTCCTTGGCGTCAAAGAGCGGCTCGGTCCAAGTGCCGGTGAAACCGGGCATCGCCTTGACACCGAGGTCACCGATCTGGGCCTGCGTGTAGAGGACAAAGGTGACCGTCACCTGCTCGCCCTGATAGACCGTGGTCCGGTCAGTGGATGCCGTCAGGTGGACGCCGCCACGGCCCGAACTGCTGGGTTCGGGGCTGCCGGGAAAACCGAAGGGCGATTGCTGTTGCTGCTGCTGGCCTGGGGGCGGGGCCTGACTCTCTTTTGTGACCGTTATTGAGATGGGCTGCGTCTGGTAGGTCGTTCCTTTGAGGGAAAGTTTGAAAGGCGGGATGGTGAGGCTGCCGACCCGCTTCGGGGACAAAAAGTAGATGAAGCTGATGCTGTTCTGCTGGCTCATTCGTCCGTTCACGAACGAGATGTTGGTGGACTGGGACGACGTGCTGCCGAGTTGGTCGAAGTCATCAAGCGCAGGGACCTCCGGACGCGGTGCGCCGATGTTCGTGCCCTCAACCGTTACCGTAAGCTGGAACTGCTCGCCCAGGCCGACCGTGGTCCGGTCAGCTTCAGCGGAGAAGTTAAGTTCTGCGGCAACTGTCGCCGACAATAGGACCGATAGGACCAATAGGACGGATCCGACCGAGAACCAGCGACTCACCAATCCTGCTCCACCTGCTTCTTGCCGCCGGCCTGGTGCTGCTTCTTCTGCTGGTCCTTTTCCTTGTTCTCGACTGCCTGGACGATGCGTTCGGCCTGATTCCGGTCCATGCCTTGCTTCGGCTGCTGTTGTTGCTGGTTCTGCTGTTGTTGCTGTTGCTGTTGTTGGTTCTGCTGTTGCTGCTGATTCTGCTGCTTCTGTTGGGAGCTATCCGGCTTGTTCTGCTGTTCCTGCTTCTTCTTCAGGCAGAACTCGAGGTTCTGTTTTGCCTGCCTGTCGTTCGGGTTGATGGCAAGGGCGCCGGCGTACGCCTTGATTGCCGGGTCGAGCTGACCTGCTTTGAATGCCACGTTGCCGGTATTATACATCGCATTTGCCCGGCGTTCAGGTTTCTTGTCGATCATCACCAGCTCAAGCTCGCGTGCAGCATCCTGATAACGGCCGAGCCGGAAGAGGGCGTTGCCCAGGTTGAAGTGAATGGCGGTCGCGTCCGGCACCAGCACCTCGGCCATCTGATAATGAGAAAGCGCCTCGTCGTATTTGCCGCGGTTGTACAGACCGTTTCCCTGCCGCATGAGGCCACCGACATCAGCCGCGTGCGCGGCAAGGACAAAGGACAAAGTACAAAGGACTAAGAACCGAAGCCTATGCTGCTTCTTCATCTTGCATCTTGCCTTTTGCATCTTGCACCTTGCCCTTTGCGCGTAGCCATTTGACCTGCGCCCACGCTCCTCTACGGTTACTCAGCCCGAGCCCCGCGATGAAGAGGACGAACGCCACCATGAGGAACAACTGGTAACGCTCAACGTAGTCGGTGAACTGGCCGCCGCCGATATCTTTCTTACGCATCTGGTCGAGTTCGGCAAGGAGTCGGTCGCTCGAGAACCCTTCAACCCGCAGGAACCGGCCGCCGGTCGCCTGCGCCATCACGATGAGCTCGCGCTCGTTCATCCGCGACATCACGACCTGCCCGTTCTTGTCCTTCTTGTACGCGGTGAGATTGCCCTGCGCATCGTAGTCGGGAATCGGCGAGCCCTCGGCGGTGGCGAAGGCAACGGGGAATATCCGCACATGCTGCTCGGCCGCCCTTTGGATTGCCTGTGCCGTGTTCTTGCCAAGGTCCTCGCCGTCGGTCACCAGCACCAGCGCCTTGTAGTTATTCTCTTTCGGGTTCAGGAGCGAGAGCGAAGCGTCGATCGCCTTGCCGAAATCGGTACCGGGCACGGGCATCATGTCCGGGCCGATGATGTCGAGGAAGAGCTTGGCCGCATCCGCGTCCGTAGTCAGCGGGCACATGACGTAGGCGTCCCCGGCGAATCCGACCACGCCGATGGCGTTGCCGGTCAGGCCATCGATAAAGGATTCGAGTTCGGTCTTAGCCCGGACCAGCCGTGAAGGCTTCACGTCCTGGGCCAGCATGGACTGCGAACCGTCCAGAGCAATCACGACGTCAATGCCCATGCCCTGGTACATCTGCAGCTTCTCTCCCCACTTGGGTCGGGCCGCGGCCAGCAACAGGAACGCAAGCGCGGCGAGCAGGAGCAACTGTTTGAGCGTGGCCAGGCCCGGGGACAGGGACGGCGTCAGCCGGTCGACCAGTTCTGCGTCAATCGCCCGCGACAGGACCCGCCGCCGGTTCACCCCGCGGAAGATGAGCAATGAAATCCCCAGCGGGACCGCGAGCAGGAACCAGAGGTAGATGGGCTCGCCCCACTTAATCACAGGCACCCCCGGATAATGCAGAAGTCAGAATGCAGAAACCAGAAGTCAGAAAGTCCGGAGCCCGAATTCTGCATTCTGGTCTCTGACTTCTGAATTCTGATTTCTCCGGTTCCGCTCATGGCAGCCTCCGGAATACGGTCATCGCCAGCGCGGCTCCTGCACCAAGGGCAAGGACGGAGAGCAGCAGCCAGAGGCCCGCGAGTTCATTGTACACGGTGTACTGCTTGACCTTGAATGTGGTCGGCTCCATCCGGTCGATCGCGTCGTATATCTGCCCGAGCGCCTGGGCATCCGAGGCAAGGAAGCTCTTGCCTCCGGTCATGTCAGCTATCTGCTGTAGGGTCTGAGTATCAAGGTCAATCTGCACCTGCACGTAGCGGCGGCCAAACATCGGGTCATTCACCGGGTATGGCACGAGCCCCTTGCTGCCGACGCCGATGGTGTAGACCTTGATACCAAAACTGGCCGCGGTTTGGGCCGCGGTAATCGGGTCGATGTCGCCCGTGTTGTTGACGCCGTCGGTCAGCAGGATAATCACGCGGTCCTTGGCCTTCGAGTCCTTGAGCCGCGCCACGGCGCTGGCAAGCCCGAGACCGATGGCTGTGCCGTCTTCGAGCATCCCGAAGTCAACGCGGTCAATAAGGTTCTCGACTATCTGGTGGTCGTTGGTCAACGGGCACTGGGTCAGGCTGGTCGCGGAGAAGATGACAAGGCCGATGCGGTCGCCATTGCGCTTCTCGATGAACTCCTTCGCGCGCTGCTTGGCCACGGCCAGACGATTCTGGGGCGAAAAGTCCTCGGCCTGCATCGAGCCCGAGATGTCGAGGCAAAGCATGATATCGATGCCACGCGTTTCGACCTCCTGGAACTGGCGGCCACGCTGCGGCCGAGCCAGAGCGATTGTCATAGTTACCAGCGCAAGCGAGTAGAACGTGTGGACGATGATTCGCCCGTAACTGCCGCGCGGCGTTGAGCTGCGCAGGAATCCGATGTCGCTGAACACCACTGCGGCGCGGCGCTTGATCAGTTGCCACCAAACGTAGGCCGGCACCAGCAGCAGGAGCAGGAAGAACCAGGGATGGGCGAATCTCATGGCTTGACGTTCTGACTGGTCTGACCCGTCGGACTTGTCTGACTGGGCTCGGGCTTCGGAGTGGTGACTTTGACCAGCTCGCGCGCCGTGGCGATGACCTCCGCTGCCTCCGTGGCGGGCGGCACGAACTTGGCGTACTTCACCATGTCCGCTCGCTGGAAGAAGTCGCCGAAGCCCTCGCGCTCCGGTGTTTTCGCTGCCTTCATCGCCCGCAGAATCTCGGTGGTCGTCTGGTCGAGGGCCGGGAATCCGAACCGGCGGGTCAGGTAGCGCTTCAACACTTCCGAAACCGTATAGTAGTAGCGCTTGAAGTGACCTGACGCAAGCCAGTCGTCGGCCGGCACCTTGTCGAGCGCGGCCAGCGCCTCAACCCAAGGGTCGGGTAGCGGCGTGCCGTACAGCTTTATCCGGCGGTAGCGCTGGTAAAGACGCCAACCCACGTAGCCCAGACCGGCCGCCGCTAGTATCCCCAGGATAATCCATATCGGCAGGAAGTTCGGGAACTGCACCTGCGGCTTCAGGTCGTTGATGTCCTTCATGTCCTTGGGCATCACGCTTGCGACCTTGACCGGTATCGAATCCGAGGCAGCGGCGACGACTTCGCCCTCTGCCGGGTAAGGCACGATGAACGGCGGCATCTTGGGCTCGCCGGTCGCGAACGCCGCCATCGTCAGCGTGTGGACATCGACAATCGTGTCGCCCACGTACCGGGTGATGCTCTTCCGGTCGAGAATCATGAACGGGTCCAGGTTCGAGCTGAACGGCTCGCCGACCTTGGTGTTGCGGTAGTGCCGGACTGTCAGCTCCAGCTTGAACCGGTCCCCGACGGTCAGGTCCCGCTTGGGTCGGGGCAGAAGCTTCGCGCTCACTGACACCGGCCCGCCGGCAACAATGCGGTATGTAGGCGTGGTATCGCGAGCAACGGTATCACGGACGGTCGTGTCCCGCGCCGCAGCAGAGTCAGGCGCAGGCTGCGCCAGGGTCGGTCCGGGAATCAACCACAAAGACACCAAGACACTAATAGTCCAGAATCCGACTCGGACTTTGTGCCTTTGTGTCTTAGTGGTGAGATTCCGTGCCGGTCTGTGCATTCGACCTCTCCTACCTGTATCTCCGCGCCCGCTTCTGGAAGAACTGGTGCAGCTTCTTGGTGAAGTCCTCGGCAGTCGAGACCGGAATGTGGTCGATGCCGAGCTGCCGGAACAGCTTCTCCGCCGCCTCCTGCCGCGAAGCCTGAGCTGCGGCAAAGCGCTTCCGGAGTACGGGGTCGGATGTATCCACAGTGGCGAGCTCGCCCGTCTCGGCATCCTCCATCTCAACGAGCCCCAGTTTGGGCAACTCCTTCTCAGCCGGATCGCTGACTGAGACCACGACGAGGTCGTGTTTGCGGGCGACGATGCCGAGCGGCTGCCGGATTGTCTCGGGTCGATATGATTCTCCCATCAGGTCGGAGATCAGAAAGACAATCGACCGGCGCTTGAGTACGTGCATCAGGAATTCGAGAGCCTGTTTGGCGTCCGTGCCGCAGCGTTCCGGCTCAAAGTAGAGGATGTCACGAATCAAACGGAGAACGTGAACCCGGCCCTTCTTGGGCGGCACGTACTTCTCGATATGGTCGGTGAAGAAAACCAGCCCGACCTTGTCGTTGTTGCGGATGGCGGAGAAAGCAAGCGTGGCCGCCACCTGCGCGGCCTGCTCCAGCTTGAACAGCCGCTTCGTCCCGAACCGGTCCGAGCCCGATGCATCCACGAGCAGGATGACAACCAGCTCGCGTTCCTCGGCATACTTCTTTACGTAGGGCCGGCCGAATCGCGCCGTCACCTTCCAGTCTATCGTCCGCACGTCATCTCCGGGCAGGTACTCGCGCACGTCGAGGAACTCGATGCCCCGGCCCTTGAAGGATGACTTGTAGTCGCCGGAGAAGAGAGTATTGACCAGCCGCCGCGTACGTATCTCTATCTGGCGAATATGCGAGCGACCAGCAGTATCCGGCCGCTTCACGTTACGGCCGGTCTGCTTTGTTGGTTTTCCTGGGCCGGGCCTCACGGCACTTCGACGCCTTCGAGCACCCGCTTCACGACGTCGTCGGTCGTCAGTTCCTCGGCCTCGGCCTCGTAGCTCAGAATCAGGCGGTGCCGGAGGACATCCGGCGCCAGTTCCTTGATGTCCTCGGGAATCACGAACCCGCGCCGGCGCAGGAACGCCATTGCCCGGGCGGCGGTCAGCAGGTAGATTGAAGCCCGGGGCGAAGCACCATACCGAAGCAGCGGCGCGAGGTCGGCGAGGTTGTAATCCTTCGGCTGCCGGGTCGCGAAGACGATGCTCAGTATGTAGTCCTTCAGCTTCTCATCCACGTATATCCGCGTGCAGAGCGACCGGGCGCGGATGATGGCGGCCGGCTCGACAACGGGCGATGCCGTCGGCTCTACGCCGGTTGTCATCCGGTCAACGATCTGCTTCTCTTCTTCCTTGCTCGGGTAGCCGACGCGCAGCTTCAGCAGGAACCGATCCGTTTGTGCCTCAGGGAGCGGATAAGTGCCTTCCTGCTCGATCGGGTTCTGGGTAGCCAGCACGAGGAACGGATCCTCAATCTTGAACGTGTCTTCACCGATCGTGACCTGACGTTCCTGCATCGCCTCCAGCAAAGCGCTCTGCACCTTGGGCGGGGCGCGGTTGATTTCGTCTGCCAGCACGAGGTTGGCGAACACCGGACCCTTGCGCGAGGTGAACTCGCCGGTGCGCTGGTTGTATATCTGGGTGCCGGTGATATCGGCAGGAAGCAAGTCGGGTGTGAATTGTATCCGGTGGAACGTGGTGGCAATCGCTCGGGCCAGCGTCTTTACCGCGTAGGTCTTCGCCAGTCCCGGCACGCCCTCGATGAGCACGTGACCATTCGCCAGCAGCCCAACCAAGAGCCGGTCGACCAGATACTTCTGGCCGACAATCACTTTGCCGACCTCGTTCGTGATTGCCTGGACGAAGAGGCTCTCGCGCTCAATCTCTTCGTGCACTCGCTTGATGTCGTCTTTCAATTCTTCCATAGACTCAGGTTCCTTTCGGGTTGCGCATTAACATAGACTTCGCACCCGCTCTTGGGGTTGCAGGTAGTCGTGCGGTGCCGGGCATCCATAAATCACTAGACACCACAACCGGCAGAGCACCTCGCCGACCGGACAACGCTCCAGGCAACAGCGCTCTCGGCGACCTCGCTAGCGACGTCGGTCAGCGGTTGAGCGTCCGGAGCGGCATCAGGTCTTGCTCGTGGTTCTTCACTATCTCCTTGTTTGCAGCCGGCACGCTGGCGCACACCGCCTTTATGTTCAGCATGTCCGGATAGGCCTTCTTGGCGCCCGCGCTTGTGTCCTTCTTCACTTGGTCAAGAAAACCCGGGGGCCATGCGTCAACCGCCGAAGCGGTATGTGCGGCCATTATCTTGTACAGAATCAGTCGCACCGACTTCCAGTCCGAGCCAACCTTCTTCAACGACTCATCCATGCCCGCCACGTTCATGCCCTCGACCAAGGGAGCGAGCAAACCGACTGCGCCCTCGTTCCCCTTGGCGGGCGGCTTCCAAGCCGCCGCCTTCGCGGCGGCGCTGAACGTCGGCAGAATCTTGATAAACTGGGCCATTTCGGCCTCAGTCAAGTTACCGTATGCCTCAGCCGGCCACTTCGCGGACGAAGTCGTCGCCTTGCGAGCACAGCCGAAGAGCGTAAGGACCGCGGCTAACGTAAGTAGTGTTGCTTCTCGCATTGTTACTCCTTTCTAACAAACCGGACAGGATAGAGGGATTCCGGCCACTGTCAAATCGCTGCGGACGAGCCAAGTCGAGACAGATCGATCACGAGCCGACCGGACCAAGCAAACTGCCCCCAGCGGCCGCGCCCGGCCGAGTGCGAGCTGGTGCAGGGACCCCGCGTAGGGGGGCGTTCGATCGTTCTGCATGCGCGCAGTAGCACACAGCATGTTCTTCGAGTTGTCAGGCAGAGGCATAACGATGCCGAGACCGAGTCAGTTCCGGGATGAGGCACTCGGTTGGAATCCAAGGCCCGCAATGGCGGCTACGCGATTGCTGCACGACGCGCATTCTAGTTCTGGCCCAAGTGTAACCTTCTAGAATTGCCGGTCGGCTTCTTTCGTGTTACGCAATAACGACCGGAGTGGGTACTCGCCATCAAGCCCGCAGCCATCACCGCGCAGCTAGTATCTATAAATTACTAG
>Ga0335071_10000406_pt1 | contig 48751 bp, 22 predicted proteins | sample Lox_Sample_15_FD_206724 | JGI IMG/M metagenome (GOLD analysis project Ga0335071, IMG submission 206724) | Soil microbial communities from Loxahatchee National Wildlife Refuge, Florida, United States - Lox_Sample_1.5 | ecosystem: Environmental > Terrestrial > Soil > Wetlands | place: USA... | reverse complement strand
CGCAGATCACCGCCGAGCCTTCGGCGATGTTCCCCGGCGACAACGGCCCGCAGCCGATCACCAACCAGGATGAGCTGTTGCAGCGCTACCCCGGCGCGATCGGCGGCAAGACCGGGTTCACCGACGCCGCCCGCAAGACCTTCGTCGGCGCCGCTGCTCGCGGCGGCCGGCGGCTGGTGATCGCCATGATGTACGGGCTGGTGAAGGCGGGCGGGCCGACGTATTGGGATCAGGCCGCCACGCTGTTCGACTGGGGTTTCGCGCTCAACCCCGAGTCCGACGTGGGCTCGTTATAAGGGCCGCTGTAACTGGTTGTCACGCAACAGAGTTGGGCTGCGCTCGGTCAGCAGCGCGGTGAGCATCGGAATCCGTCGCTCCGCGATGTCCGGTTGCGGAAGTACCCCCTCGACCACGGCGGCGCCGTCGAAAACATTGGTCAGCAGCGCCACCAGGACCGGGAAAGTCTCCTCCGGGAAGCTTTCGGCGCCGGGCAGCGCCCGGGCGGCGTCGTGAATCTTCGCGGAGTACTGCCCCAGCTCGTGTTGCAAAGTCTCTCTGAGCTTTTCGTCGGTGCGCGCGGCGACCAAGAGTTCATACAGCACGGCGTTGGTGGGCCCGCTGGTGATGTCCCGCAGGATGGCCAGGGCAGCTTCCAGCGCCGGCTGATCCGCCGGTATTTCGGCGACCCGTTTGGTGAACGACTCTAGCTGGCGGCGTAGCACCTCCGACGCGGTGGCCGCCATGAAATCGCCCATGGTCTCGAAGTGACGGAACAGCGCTCCCACCGACACCCCGGCACGCTTGGTGATCACCGCGGCCGACGCCCGAGCGTATCCCACTTCGATGATGGTGGCGATGCAGGCCTCGAGCAGCCGTCCCACGGTTTCTTCGCGTCGCTGCTGCTGGGTTCGCGCCATGATCAAACTCCGACTTTCGGGGCACTGTGCCGCTCGCCTGCCCGCAGGTAGCGGCCCGACTTTACGGTCTGGCCGTAGCCTGGGCAAAACTCGCCCCGGCGGAAGACGACGGTGCCGCCCACCCCGGTCGCCACGACGGCGTCGTCGTTGCGATTGACCATGCGCCGCAAGCCCCCGTAGAACGGCACTTCGTCCTCGTAGTAGCCGTCGACGGCTTCGTTGAGGCCGGCGGGGTCGATCACCACGAAGTCCGCGCGGTCGCCCTCGCGCAGCGTCCCGGCGTCGATTCCGAACCACTCGGCCAATTCACCGGTGAGGCGACGCACCGCCTGCTCGGTGGACATGAACGGCGCGCCGGCCCGGTAGGCGTCGCGGGTCCGCTTGAGCATCCGCAGCGAAAAGTTGTAGAAGGCCATGTTGCGCAGGTGTGCGCCGGCGTCCGAAAACCCCATGTGGATGCTGCCTTCCTTGGCAAGCGCATCGAGCAGCTTGGGGCGGTGGTTGGCAACCGTGGTCGTCCACCGGACGTTGCGCTCACCGTTTTCCACGAGCACGTCTAGGAACGCGTCGAGCCGGTGCAGCCTGCGCTCGTCGGCGATGGCGCCAAAGCTCTTGCCCACCAATGACTTATCGGGGCATTCGACGATGACCGCGTCGTGGAAATCGCGGTGCCACAACGACGGCCCGAGTTTGATGCGGTCGAACTCGCGCCGAAACTTCCGGCGGTATTCCTTGTCGGCCAGTAATTCGTTGCGCTCCAACTGCTCACGCAGGTGCAGGGCGGCCGTTCCGGCGCCGAACTCCTCGAAGACCGGCAGGTCGATTCCGTCGGAGTACAACTCGAAGGGCACCGGCAGATGCTGGAAACGCACGCTGGCGCCCAGCAGCTTGTTCAGCAGGCGGGTCGCGGGACCGAAGACGTACACCGAAAACGGCATCGACTTGGCGTCGGCGGACACCAGCATGCTCATGCGAACGTCCTTGCCCCGGTTGAGGATTCGGCTGCTGGCCAGGAAGAAAAGCATCCCGGTCGACGGCTTGGCCACATTGGGGGCGCTCTGCAGCATCCGGCCACGCTTGCGCAAGACCTTGATCAGCTTGCGCCGCTCCCGCCAGGTCGCGAAGGTCGAGGGCAGCGCGCGCGAGCGGAAGCGGTCGCCGTCGAGCTTGTCGATGGCCGCGTCCATCCCGGACATGCCGAGCATGCCGGCCTCCAGCGCCTCGTGTAGCAATGCCGCCATTTTCTGCAATTCGGCGTCGGTGGGCCGGACCGTGGCGTCGGTGGCCCGATCAAGGCCCAGCACCGCGGTCCGCAGGTCCGAATGGCCAAGCAGCGAGCCAACGTTCGGGCCGAGCGGCAGGCTTTCGAGCGCCTCGATGTATTCTGCGGCCGTCGACCAGGTCTTGTTGGAGCGCAAGGCGCCGTAGACGTATTCGCGCGGGACGGCCTCCACCCGGCTGAAGAGGTCGGCGGCGTCCTGCGCGTCGGCGTAGACCGTGGACAACGAGCAGTTACCCAGCAACACCGTGGTGACGCCGTGGCGCACCGACTCCCGCAGACCCGGGTCCAACAGCACCTCGGCGTCGTAGTGGGTGTGCACGTCGATGAAGCCGGGCACGATCCACTTTCCGCCCGCATCGATCACCTCCGGGCAACCGGTCTCGTCCAGCGGCCGGTCAGCCACCGTGGCCACCACGCCGTCGCGGATGCCCAGCGTGCGGGTTTGCGGCACGCTGCCGGTGCCGTCGAACCACAGCCCGTTGCGGATGATCACGTCGTAAGCCACTTCTGCTCCAGTCTGTCGGGGTGCCACAGACCGTAACATAGATTGCAAGCGCTCGCAATCTTTTCTCGGGTCAGGCGTGTCGTCAGTGCTGGTTGGCGGTTGTCGCCTCTCAGTGATGCAGCCGGAACGGCGCCAGCGTCGGAGCGGCGCTCGACGTGGGGGCCCCGGGGCTCGTGGCGGGATCGGGCACCTGCACGGCCGGTGGTACGTCGCCGCCGCGGCTGGCCACCGTGGGGATCCGGATGACGGCTGATTGCTGGTCGCATTCGTTGGTCTGCACGGTCACGGTCTCTTCACCGACGAAGTTGCCCTGCGGCTGCGACCGCAGCGACAGCACCAACGACGTTGTTTGGGTTGCTTGCGACCCATCCCGCCCGACACACGGGAATTCGATGGACACCGGATCGGACAGCCATACGCCGCCGCTGAACTCCAGGGAGAGGGATCCGCCACCCGGCGACATCACCTGTGTGTGGTCGTTGTCGTCGAGCTGTATGGCGGCGGCCTTGCATGCCTCCGGTGTGCACGACGAGCGGAACGCCCACCAGGTTTTGACGTCCGGAGGCTGGGGGTCGGCAACGTAGTTGTAGGTCTGTTTGCTGCGCTGCACGTCGAGGCCATAGCTGCCGTCGAGTTGAACGGGCGCGGGTGCCGGGGCGGAGGTCGGCGCGACGGCGACCGGCGACGATGCCGGTGCTGGGCGGGCCTGTTTGTGCATGGAGTCAGTCGCGCGTCCGATCACGATGCCGATCCCCAACACGCCAAGCATGAGCAGCACCGCTGCGCCCCAGCGGACGATTTTTCGAAGCCTGCGTCTGGGTGGCACGGGCGCCGGCGCTGGTCCGGTCAGTGAGGTCGGCGCGGTCGCCACGGTGGGAGAGTCCTCCGGCCGCCGCGGCAGCGCCGCGGCAGGCGCGGCCCTGCGCCGAGCCCGCGGAGCGCGTCGGTACATCTCGTCGGCATCGGACCGCAGGTGAGCCCGGTGTTCGGCGACGAGCACCCGTTCCGGGAGGCTCTCGGCCACCGAGATGCCCGCCTGTTCGTTCGCCGCTTCGGCGAACTCACCACAGGTTTCGAACCGGTTGGCGGGTCTCTTGGCGAGAGCTTTGGCGAACACGCCGTCCAGGTGTGCCAGCTCCGGGCGCTGGTCGCTGAGCCGGGGCGGCGCGCCGTCGAGATGTTCGCTCAGCGCTGCGACCAGTTCGGCATGCTCTGTCGGCGGCGCACCGGTTAACAGATGGAATGCGGTGGCCGCCAACGCGTACTGGTCGGCGCGGTCGTCGATGTCGGCGCCATTCAGCTGTTCGGGCGCGGCGTACGCAACCGTGCCGACCGGGACGTCAGTCGCATCGGCGGTGACCTCCACCAGGGGCGCCGCGATGCCGAAGTCGGTCAGCAGGATCCCTTGCTCACCCTCGTCGCGACCGGTCAGCAAGATGTTGGCGGGTTTGACATCGCGATGTGTCAGGCCGCGCCGGTGGGCGTAATCCAGCGCCCTGGCCGTGGCTGTCACGATGGCAAGCACGTCGCCGGCCGGTGAAACCGCCGGGAATCGGTCGGCGATCAGCTGCGCGGCATTGATGCCGTCGACGTAATCCATCGCGACATACAGTTGGCCCTCGAACTGACCGCGCTCACGCACCTCGACGATGTGCGGGTGGTTGAGATTCGCCGCGAGCGGGGTGTCCTCCCGGAATCGCCGAGCCAATTCGCCGTTAGTCGATATCGCGCGAGACAGAATTTTCAACGCCTGCCAGCGCGAAGAACGGGGATCTTGGACCAGGTAAACCTCACCCGTCACACCAGAACCCAGCCTTCGCGCCACAATGTAACCCGCAAAGGTCGCGCCGCTGGGCAACGCCATTCCCCGATCCTATCCGCCTGCGTGACGCGGCGCCTGGCTAAGACGGTGAATGAAAGATCTTGCCGCGCAGGATCACCAGATCGGGGCGGTTCAGCACAGCGGGACCCGAGCGCGGGTCCCGCGAGTAGCACACCAGATCAGCTGAGACGCCGTGCTCGAGCCCGGCCCGGCCCAGCCAGCGACGCGCATCCCAGCACGCTGCGCCCAACGCCTCGGTCGGGCTCATCCCGATGCCCTTGAGCGCCTCGACCTCGTCGGCGATCCGGCCGTGGGCGATCATGGTGCCGGCGTCACTTCCGGCGTAGATGGGCACGCCCGCTTCGCGGGCCGCGGCGATCTGCGCGGGACCGCGCGCATACAGGTGGCGCATATGCGCGGCGTACGTGGGATGGCGTTTGGCGGCCTCGGCGATACTCGGAAAGTTTTCGACGATGTTCACCAGCGTGGGGACCAGCACGGTGCCGTGCTGGAGCATCAGGGCGATGGTGTCGTCCGTCAGCCCGCTGCCGTGCTCGATGCAGTCGATGCCGGCGTTGATCAAACCGGGCAACGCGTCCTCGCTGAACACGTGCGCGGTGACCCGGGCGCCGTGAGCGTGTGTGGCATCGATAGCGGCCTTGAGGACATCGTCGGACCACAGCGGTGCTAGGTCACCAACCTTGCGGTCGATCCAGTCGCCGACCAGCTTGATCCAGCCGTCGCCGCGCCTGGCCTCCTCGACCACGGCTGCCGGCAGCGCAGACTCGTCCTCGAGCTCCAAGGCGAATCCCGGCGAGTAGCGCTTGGGTCGGGCCAGGTGTTTTCCGGCCCGAATGATGCGGGGCAGATCGTCATGGTCATCGAGGCTGCGGGTGTCGGTCGGCGAGCCGCAGTCACGCAACAGCAGCGCGCCGACGTCACGCTCGGTCTCGGCCTGGGCAATCGCCTCGTCGAGCGGGATTTCGCCGTGCTGGCCAAGCCCGACGTGACAGTGCGCATCCACCAGTCCGGGCAGAATCCAGCCGCCGTCGAATACGGTGTCGGCCCCGGCGACGGGTTCGGTGCTGATGCATCCGTCGACGATCCAGAGCTGAATCTGGGTTTCCTCGGGCAGCCCCGAACCTCGCACGTGCAGGCGCACGGTGCGCTACTTCTTGTTGCCTGGGTTGCCCGGGAACTTCAGCTTGGAAAGGTCGAAGTCGGCCAGCCCGGGCGGCAGCTCGTTGAGGCCTTCCGGCATCTGCGAGAGATCGGGGAATCCCGGCGGCATGCCCTGCATGCCGGGCATGCCCGCCCCGAGCGGGCTGCGGACCTTCGGCGGCGTCGGGCCCCGTCCCGCCTTCTTGCCTTTCTTGCCCTTTGCTCCCTTGCTCCTTCGGGTCGCCGACTTGCGACCCATGCCGGGTATGCCCATGCCGCCTAGCATGGTCGACATCATCTTGCGGGCCTCGAAGAACCGGTCGACCAGCTGGTTGACGTCGGACACCGTGACACCCGACCCATTGGCGATGCGCAGCCGCCGCGAGCCGTTGATGATCTTGGGGTCGGCGCGTTCTTCCGGCGTCATCCCGCGGATGATGGCCTGCAGTCGGTCGAGTTGCTTGTCGTCGACCTCAGCCAATGCTTCCTTCATCTGACCGGCCCCGGGCAGCATGCCCAGCAGGTTGCCGATCGGACCCATTTTGCGGATGGCGAGCATCTGTTCCAGGAAATCCTCGAGGGTCAGCTCGCCGGAGCCCATCTTGGCCGCGGCGGCCTCGGCCTGCTCGGCGTCGAAGACCTGCTGGGCCTGCTCGATCAGGCTCAGCACATCGCCCATGCCCAGGATGCGGCTGGCCATCCGGTCCGGATGGAAGACGTCGAAGTCTTCCAGCTTCTCGCCGGTGGAGGCGAAAAGGATTGGCACGCCGGTGACCTCGCGCACCGACAACGCAGCCCCGCCGCGGGCGTCGCCGTCGAGTTTGGTCAGCACCACGCCGCTGAAGCCGACGCCCTCGCGGAACGCTTCGGCGGTGGTGACCGCATCCTGGCCGATCATCGCGTCCAGAACGAACAGCACTTCGTCGGGGTCGATGGCGTCCCGGATGGCGGCGGCCTGCGACATCAGTTCCTCATCGATGCCCAGGCGCCCGGCGGTGTCGACGATGACCACGTCGAAGTGTTTGGCGCGGGCCTCGGCAAGCCCCGCGGTCGCGACGGCGACCGGGTCGGGGGGCCCAGCGTCGGGCCCCGGTGCCCCGGCACCGGGGTGCGGGGCGAACACCGGAACCCCGGCGCGCTGCCCGACGACCTGCAGCTGGTTCACCGCGGCGGGCCGCTGCAGGTCGCAGGCCACCAGAAGCGGCGTGTGCCCCTGGCCGCGCAGCCATGTGGCCAATTTGCCGGCCAGCGTCGTCTTTCCGGAACCCTGCAGGCCGGCGAGCATCACCACGGTCGGCGGTGTCTTGGCGAAGGCCAGTTGGCGGGTCTGGCCCCCCAGAATGCCGATGAGTTCTTCGTTGACGATCTTGACGACCTGCTGCGCCGGATTGAGGGCAGCGGAGACTTCGGCGCCCCTGGCCCGTTCTTTGATGCGGCTCACAAAGGCGCGCACCACCGGCAGCGAAACATCGGCTTCCAGCAGCGCCAGCCGGATTTCGCGGGTGGTGGCCTCGATATCGGCGTCGGTCAGTCGACCCTTGCCGCGCAGTCCCTGAAGGGCACCGGTCAACCGGTCAGACAGCGATTCAAACACCCCGCCAGCCTAGTGGTACCGCAAGCGCGGCGAAGCCGGGCGCAGCGGGTACCACGCATCGGGCCAGTGGTACCGCAAGCGCGGCGAAGCGACGAGTGTGAAGCCGCACACTCGTCGGCGTCAATGCTTGACGGCACCGGTAGCTACAACCAAGGTCAGGCTCATGCTCGAGGTGATCGACAAGGGGTCCTGCACCGATGCGCACCCGGTGCCGCTGCTCTTCGTACACGGCGGCTGGCACGGCGCGTGGTGCTGGGAAAACTTCCTGGACTTCTTCGCCGATGCGGGCTACCGCGCAGTCGCCGTGAGCCTGCGCGGGCAGGGCGCCAGCCCGACGGCGAAGCCACCGTCACCCCGGCCGGCAGCGACGAGGAAGCCCACTACCTCGGTCTGCCGGGGTTGCTCGACGCGGATCAGATGCGGGCGCTGCTGCACCGCCGCCAGGACGAACAGCTGCAACGGCGGGCCGCCAGCGGCCAGGGAGTGCCTTCGGCGCCGCCGTCCATGCATGGCCAGCTGCGCGAGCTGCGCCGCGAACTCAACACCCTCGTGTCGGCCACTCAGCACCGCACCGGCAAGCCGCACGGCTGGATTCACAGTGAGCTTCGCCGACGGTGCGGAGGGCCGCCGATCGCCGCGCCGACCCGCGAGCAGATCCAGGCGCGCATCGAAGCCCTGCGGCGGCTCAACGCCGAGCACTCCTGACGCCCCTCTAGTCGCCGACCGGTTCCTCGAGCACCTCGACGGCGGGGCCGCCCAGCACGGCGAGCAGGTTCTGTTCGACCGCGGCGCGCGCGTCGTGCTCCCCGTCTGCCGGGACCGACACACAGAACACATCGGCCGCCGTCGACCCGAACGTGTTGACCTTCGCCCAGACGATGTCCGCCCCGGCCCGTTCCATCGCCCGGGTCAGCAGCGCCAGCAGGCCCAATCGATCCATGGCACGAACTTCCAGGAGCAACTGTCCGGGAGACGCCGTGTCGAGCCACAGGATGCGCGGTGGCGCGGTCGAATGAGTGACGGGTACCCCGACCTGTGGCTCGCCGGCCCGCGCGGTCGCGGCGATGACGGCATCGCTGTCGCGCTTCTCCAGCGTGCCGAGGACGTCGAGGTCGCCGGCCAGCGCGCCGGTGAACTGTTGGCGCAGTAATCCCGCTTCGGGCGGTGAACCAAACACCGGTGACACCACGAATTCGGTGATCGCGACACCCTCGTGGGTGTTGACCGACGCCGAATGGATACGCAGCGAATTCAATGCCAGCACCGCGGCGGCTTTCGATACGAATCCCCGCTGGTCCGGCGCGAGCATCACCGCCTGCATGCGTTCACCGTCGCCGGGGTTGATCTCCACATGTACCCCGTGCTCGGCCGCCAGCGAAAGATAATGGGGCGCGGTGGGTTCCGCTTGCGGCAGCGGCTCACCGGCCATCACCATCCGGCATCGACGGACCAAATCGGCAATCAGCGACGCCTTCCAATCGCTCCACACCCCGGGCCCGGTGGCCTTCGAGTCGGCCTCCGCCAGCGCGTGCAGGAGTTCGAGCAGTTGCGAATCCCCGTGCAGCGCCTCGGATACCGACTCGATGGTCGTGGGGTCCTTGAGGTCACTTCGGGTGGCGGTCACCGGCAACAGCAGGTGGTGGCGGACCATCTCCGAGAGCGTGTCGATGTCCTCAGGGGCCAGCCCCAGCCGCTTGCCGATCGGGATCGCCAAATCGGCACCGAGCACACTGTGGTCGGTGCCCCGGCCCTTACCGATGTCGTGCAGCAGCGCACCGAGGGCCAGCAAGTCCGACCGCGCGACGCGGGTGCTGAGCGGGGCGGCTTGGACCGCGGTTTCGACGATATGGCGGTCGACGGTCCATTTGTGGGACACGTCGCGCGGCGGAAGGTCGCGGACCGCGTCCCATTCCGGAAACAGCCGACCCCACAACCCGGTGCGGTCCAGTGCCTCGATCGTGTTCACGCTGGTGGGGCCGGCGAACAGCACCACCAGCAGGTCATCCAGCGCCTCCCGCGGCCACGGCGACGGCAGGTCCGGCACACTGTCGGCCAGCCGTCGGAGTGTGCCGGCGCCGATGGGCAGGCCGGTGTGCGCCGACGCGGCGGCCACGCGCAGCACCAAACCCGGGTCCCGTTGCGGTTGGGCGTCGCGGGCGAGCACAATCTCGCCGTCATACTCGACGACGCCCTCGTCCAACGGTCGGCGCTTCGGGCGCCGCACCAGGGTCGCGATGCCGCGCCGGGGCAGCGCGTTCTGTGCGGTCCGCAGCCCGGTTTCGGCGTGGTAGGCGATGGTGCGGGCGGCGCTGGAGAGTATGCGCGCCAAGGCAAATCGATCACCGACGCCCAAGGCCGCGCTCACCTCGTCGGCGAATTGGGCCATCAGCTGATCGCGACCGCGGCCGGACACCTGGTGCAGTTCGGTGCGTACATCGAGCAGCGTCAGATACGCCGCGTCCAGCGAGCCACCCGGCGCGGACGGATGGCCCATGCCGCGGCGGTCGATGAGCTGGGCGACCCCGAGCGCGTCAAGCAGTTGAACATCCCGCAGGCCGCCGCAACCCGATTTCAGGTCCGGCTCGGCACGCTGCGCGATCCGCCAACAGCGTTGCCAGCGCTCATGGGTGATCTCGACGAGCTCGTCCATTCGGGATCGAATTGCGCTGCGCCACTGGCGTCTCGCCCCGTCGATCAGTTCGGCCGACAGCTGCTCGTCCCCGGCGATGTGGCGTGCGTCCAACATGCCCAGGGCAGCCAGCATGTCGGTGTTGGCCACACTCAAGGCGCCGGACACCGTCCGCACGCTGTGGTCGAGCCGAATGTTGGCGTCCCACAGGGGATACCAGAGCTGATCGGCGATCCGCTGCAGCACCTCGTCAGACTTGTTGTCGTACAACAACATCAGGTCAAGATCAGAGTAGGGCAACAGCTCCCGGCGACCCAGGCCACCGACCCCGACGATGGCGAAGCCACTGCCATCGGTGATCCCGATCTCGTCTGCCCTGGCGACCAACCAGGACTCGTGCAAGTTCAGCCAGGCCTGCCGCAGCTCGGCCGCATCCAGCTGCTGACCCTCCGAGAGCAGTTGGCGCCGCGAGGCAGCCAAATCGGTTGCCCCGCAGGCGCTTCGTGTCCCCGATCCGGACAAGCCGGATGGGTCGGGTGGGTTAGATCTCATACCCTCCCGGCCCGTCGGCCTGGTTCAGCAATGTCCGGCTAGGGTCAGAGGGCATCGGTTCCGCGTTCACCGGTGCGGACTCGCACGATGGTTTCCACGGGGCTGACCCAGACTTTGCCGTCACCGATCTTGCCGGTGCGCGCCGACCGGACGATGCTGTCCACAACTTTGTCGACGATGGAGTCGTCGACCACGACCTCGATTCGCACCTTCGGCACGAAATCCACCGAATATTCCGCACCCCGGTAGACCTCGGTGTGGCCCTTCTGCCGCCCGTATCCCTGGATCTCGCTGACCGTCATCCCCAGGACGCCCGCCTCCTCAAGGCTGGTCTTGACGTCATCGAGGGTGAACGGCTTTACGATCGCGGTGATCAGCTTCATGACTGCTCTGCCTCCACTTTTTCGCCCGCCCGGTCCTCCAGGCCGTTAGGACTTTTCTCCACGCTGGAGCGGTGCGGAATGGCCGAAGCCCCAACGGCTGCGAATTCATACGCACTCTCTGCGTGCTCAGACTCGTCGATGCCGCCGGCTTCTTCCTCAGCCCCCAACCTCAGCCCGATGGTGTACTTCAGGATCAGAGCCAGGATAAGCGTGACGATGCCGGAGTAGAAGAGCACGGCGAACGCGCCGACCGCTTGCCGCTCCAACTGGGCCCAGCCGCCTCCGTAGAACAATCCCTTGGACACGCCGGCCACGCCGTTGATGGCGGTGCTCTCCGGGGCGGCGAGCAGGCCGACCAGCAGCGTGCCGGCCAGACCACCGACCATGTGCACCCCGACGACGTCGAGCGAGTCATCGAAGCCGAACCGGTATTTCAGCCCCACGGCCAGCGCGCACACCACGCCGGCTACCGCCCCGACGACGATGGCGCCCAGGATGTTGACCGACGAGCAGGACGGCGTGATGGCGACCAGCCCGGCCACGATGCCCGACGCAGCTCCCAGCGTCGTCGGCTTCCCGTCGCGAATGCGCTCAGTGAGCAACCAGGCCAGCATCGCCGTCGCGGTCGCCACCGTGGTAGTCATGAACGTCGACCCGGCCGAGCCGTTGGAGCTGGTCGCCGATCCGGCATTGAACCCGAACCAGCCGAACCACAGGAGTCCGGCGCCGAGCATCACGAACGGCAGATTGTGCGGCCGGAACAGCGTCGTGGGCCAGCCTTTGCGCTTGCCCAACACGATAGCCAGCGCCAAGCCCGCCACACCGGAGTTGATATGGACCGCCGTTCCCCCGGCGAAGTCGATCGCATGAAGCTTGTTGTTGATCCAACCGCCGTGCTCGGACGCGAACCCGTCAGCCGCGAACACCCAATGCGCAACCGGGAAGTAGACGAGCGTCGCCCACAGTCCGGCGAATACCAGCCACCCGGTGAACTTCATGCGGTCGGCCACGGCGCCCGAGATCAGCGCGACGGTGATGATCGCGAACATCAGCTGGAAGGCCACGAAAACGGTCGCAGGCATGGTGCCGGCCAGGGGAATGTCGACCTGGGTGACGCCCTTGGTCGGATCGGCTTTGATGGCGTTGCCACCGATGAGACCCCTCAGCCCCCAGTAATCGCCCGGGTTGCCGACGACCCCCCCTTTGTCGTTGCCGAATGACATCGAATAGCCGTAGAGCACCCACAGCACGGTCACCACGCCCATCGCGCTGATGCTCATCATGAGCATGTTGAGTACGCTTCTGGCGCGCACCATGCCGCCGTAGAAGAACGCCAGTCCCGGCGTCATCAACAGCACCAGAGCGGAACTCGCCAACATCCAGGCGGTATCGCCGGTATCGGGTTGGCCCAATTGCGGAAAACTCACTCGCCCTCTCCTCCGGTCGGCCCACAAGTGGCCGTCAGACGACAGTCCGACGACCTAAGCGAGAACCATGCGCAATGGTTGTTTCGGCGATGGGGCCACCGTGTTTCAGCGCGATTAACGTCCCGCTCGCCGTGTAAGGCGTTTCAGCCGAGCAGCGCGTCGACGAACGCGGCCGGTTCGAACGGGGCGAGATCGTCGGGTCCCTCCCCGAGTCCGACCAGCTTCACCGGCACCCCGAGTTCTTGTTGGACTCGGAAGACGATGCCGCCCTTGGCCGTTCCGTCCAGCTTGGTGAGCACCGCGCCGGTGATGTCGACGACTTCGGCGAACACCCGGGCCTGGGCCAGTCCGTTCTGTCCGATGGTGGCGTCCAGCACCAGCAGCACCTCGTCGACCGCGGCGCGCCGGGTCACCACGCGCTTGACCTTGCCGAGCTCGTCCATCAACCCGACCTTGGTGTGCAGCCGACCCGCGGTGTCGATGAGCACCACGTCGGCACCCGCCGCGATGCCCTTGTCGACGGCATCGAACGCCACCGATGCCGGATCGGCGCCTTCGGCCCCGCGCACCACTTCCGCGCCCACCCGGGCCGCCCAGGTCTGCAGCTGATCGGCCGCCGCGGCCCGGAACGTGTCGGCGGCTCCCAGCACGACGCGCCGTCCGTCGGCCACCAGCACCCGCGCCAATTTGCCGACAGTGGTGGTCTTCCCGGTGCCGTTCACGCCGACGACCAGCAAGACCCCGGGATGGTCGGCGTGCGGCAGGGCGCGAATCGAGCGATCCATGCCCGGCTGCAGCTCGTTGATCAGCACGTCGCGCAGTACCGCCTTCGCGTCGGCCTCAGTGCGGACATCGCTGCTGGCCAGGCGGGTGCGCAGCTGCGCGATCACCGATTCGGTGACCACCGGGCCCAGGTCGGCGACCAGCAAGGTGTCCTCCACGTCCTGCCAGGCCTCTTCGTCGAGATCGCCGCCGCCGATCAAGCCCAGCAGGCTGCGCCCCAGCGCGTTCTGCGACCTGGCCAGCCGGCCGCGGAGTCGCTCCAGCCGGCCTTCGGGCGGCGCGATGGCCTCGATCTCGCCGACCTCGGGTGCCGGCGGGGCCAGCGCAGGTTCCGGGACGACGGGCGCTGCCTGCGGCGGTTCGGCAGTGACGGGCCGCGGTTTGAGGGTCTCGGGCTCGGGGAGTTCAACCTCGGAGATGGTGCGCTTCGGCGCGTCGCGCGGAATGGTCGCGTCGTCGCCTACCGCCGGCAGCCCGGTGGTGTCGAGCCGGTCGGCCGGTGCGGTCTGGGTGAAGGTGATGCCGGACGACGCGGTATAGCCGCCGGAACGGTCGATCGCGCCGGGTTGCTTCCCGGCCGAGAAGCTGATCCGTCGCCGGCGGTGCCGCACCAGGCCCGCGACCAGCGCGGCGATGACGACCAGGACGACCACGACCGCTACGGCGATCCAAGCACCTTGGGACACGCTGACATTGTTTCAAGCGCTCCGGCGCCGGTCGGCGCCGGCCCGCTCGATGGCGGCGGCCCGCTAGCTGGAGACGAGTTGCTCCACCCGCTGACCGTGCATCCGCTGGGAGATGACGGCGGTGATGCCGTCGCCCTGCATGGTCACGCCGTAGAGCGCGTCAGCAACCTCCATCGTCGGCTTTTGGTGGGTGATGATGATGATCTGCGACTTGGCGCGCAGTTGCTCGAAGAGGCGGATCAGGCGCCGCAGGTTGGTGTCGTCGAGGGCAGCCTCCACCTCATCCATGATGTAGAACGGCGACGGGCGGGCCCGGAAGATCGCCACCAGCATCGCCACCGCCGTCAGCGCCTTTTCGCCCCCGGACAGCAGCGAGAGCCGGGTCACCTTCTTGCCGGGCGGACGGGCCTCCACCTCGATGCCGGTGGTGAGCATGTCGTCTGGATCGGTCAGCCGCAGCCGGCCCTCCCCGCCGGGGAACAGGGAGGCGAACACGTCGCGGAACTCGCGCTCCACGTCGATGAAGGCGTCGCTGAACACCTGCAGGATGCGGGCGTCGACATCGGCGACGACGTCGAGCAGGTCCTTGCGGGCGGCCTTGACGTCCTCGAGCTGGGTGGACAGGAAGTTGTACCGCTCCTCGAGTGCGGCGAACTCTTCCAGCGCCAGCGGGTTGACCCTGCCCAGCTCGGCCAGCTCCCGCTCGGCCCGCTTGGCCCGCCGCTCCTGGGTGGCCCGGTCGTAGGGAATCGGCGCGGGCGCGAACACCTGCTCGCCGCGCTCGCGGGCCTGCTCGAACTCGGCCATCTCGAGCTCGGTGGGCGGTAGCGCGACGTGCGGACCGTATTCGGCGATCAAGTCGGCCGGGGCCATTCCGAACTGCTCGAGCACCATCTGCTCGAGCTGCTCGATCCGCATCGCGGCCTGGGCGTTGGCCACCTCGTCGCGGTGCAGCGAGTCGGTGAGGGCGGCCACCCGGGCGCTCAATGCGTTCACCTCGTGACGCACCGCCGCCATCGCCGCCGAGCGGTCCTGGCGTTCCGCGGCCAGCGCGTCGCGGATCGTCGACGCCGCATGGACCACGCGGTCCAACCGCTGCCCCAGTTGCCGCCCGGCATCGGCTACCGCTGCGGCGACGGCGACCGTGCGCAGTCTGGCTTCGCGCGCCTGCTGGGCGCGCAGCCGGGCTTCGCGTTCGGCCGCCGCCGCACGGCGCAGCGAGTCCGCCCGGCCACGCACCGCGTTGGCCCGCTCCTCGGCGGTACGCACCGCCAGCCGGGCCTCCACCTCGACGCTGCGGGCGGTCTCGGCGGCCGCGGCGATCCGCTGGCGGACCTCGGCATGACTGGGCTCTTCGGCCTGCACATGCTGGCTCTCTTGGGCGTTAAGCAGCCGGTTATCCAGTTCGGTGACTTCTTCGACGGTCTGCGCACGCCCCGTTTCGAGCTCCTCGCGCTGCCGCAGCAAGCGGCTCCACTCGCTTTCGGCCGTCCGGGCGTCCAGGCCGAGCCGGCCGAGTTGCTCGTACATGGCCGAGATCGCGGTGTCGGATTCGTTGAGCGCGGCCAGCGCTTGCTCGGCGGAGTCCTGGCGGGCGGCCTGCTCGGTCAGTGCGCCGGAGAGCGCCGCGTTCAGTTGGGCGACCTGGGCCTCGGCGGCGGCCAGCTCGCGGCCGGCCTTGTCGATTTCCGAGGTCACCTCCAGCGTGGACAGTTTGCGGTCAGAACCGCCGCTCACCCAGCCGGCGCCGACGAGATCCCCGTCGAGCGTGACCGCCCGCACCTGCGGACGCACCGCCACCAGCTGCAGCGCTTCATCCAGGTCGTTGACCACCGCGACACCCGAGAGCATCGCCGCGATGGCGCCGCGCAGCCGCTCGGGTGCCTCGATCAGGTCCAGCGCCCAACACACGCCGCCGGGCAGGGCGTCGCGCGGCCCGTGTTGGTCGTCGGGCCAATCGCCCAGCACCAGCGCCGCACGGCCGCCGTCGGCCCGCTTGAGGGCGGCGACAGCGGAACGGGCCGCGCCGAAGTCTTCGGCGGCCAGTGCGTCGGCCGCTGACCCCAGCACCGCTGCCAGCGCCGCTTCATAGCCGGAGCGGACCTTCACCAACTGGGCGATCGGCCCCAACAGCCCCGGACCAATGTGATTTTGGGTAAGCCAGGCCGCGCCGTCCTTGCGTTCCAGGCCGACCGACAGGGCGTCGATGCGGGCCCGCAACGAAGCCACCTGGCGTTCGGCGTCCCGCTCGGCGGACTGCAGTTCGGCGACGCGTTGGTCGGCCAACCGCAACGCGGTCACGGTCCGCTCGTGGTGCTCGTCGAGGCCCATTTCGCCTTGATCGAGCTCACCGACGCGACCCTGTACGGTTTCGAACTCCGCTCGGGTCTGTTGCGCGCGGGCGGCGGCCTGTTCGATGCGTTCGGACAGGCGCGCGACACTGTCGTCGATCGATTCGACGCGCGCCCGCATGGTCTCCACCTGACCGGCCAGCCGCGCCAGACCCTCACGCCGGTCGGCCTCGGCCCGGACCGCCGCCAGATGGGCCCGATCGGCCTCGGTCGCCTCGCGCTCACGCTCGGCCAATTCGCCGCGGGCGGAATCCAGTCGGGTGCGCGCCCCGGCCAGTTCGGCCAGCAGTTGCTGCTCGGCGGCCGTGACCCGCTCGGCTTCGGCCTCCAGCGCGTCGGGGTCGGTGTCGCTGGCTGCCAGCGGCTCGACATCGAGATGGTGTGCGCGTTCGGTGGCGATGCGCACCGTCGCACCCACCCGCTCGGCCAACGCGGACAGCGCGAACCAGCTGTGCTGGACCGACTCGGCGCGACCGGAGAGCTCGGCCAGCGCCGTCTCGTGCGAGGTCAGCTCCTCGGATGCCACGGCCAGGCGGGCCGCGGCCTCATCGTGCTCGCGGCGCATCAGCGTCTCGGCCTCGAAGATGGCGTCACGCTCGATCCGCCGGCTGACCAGGTCGTCGGCGGCCAGCCGCAACCGGGCATCACGCAGATCGGCCTGGATGGTCTGGGTGCGCCGCGCCACCTCGGCCTGGCGGCCCAACGGTTTGAGCTGGCGGCGCAGTTCGGTGGTCAGATCGGTGAGCCGAGCCAGGTTCGCCGACATCGCGTCGAGTTTGCGCAGGGCTTTTTCTTTGCGTTTGCGGTGTTTGAGCACGCCGGCGGCTTCTTCGATGAACGCGCGACGGTCCTCGGGCCGCGACTGCAGGATCTCGTCGAGCTTGCCCTGCCCAACGATGACATGCATCTCCCGACCGATCCCCGAGTCGCTCAGCAGCTCCTGGACGTCCATCAAGCGGCAGCTGCTGCCGTTGATTTCGTATTCGCTGGCGCCGTCGCGGAACATCCGCCGGGTGATCGACACTTCCGAGTATTCGATGGGCAGGGCGTTGTCGGAATTGTCGACGGTGACGGTGACCTCGGCGCGCCCCAGCGGCGCACGCGACGACGTGCCGGCGAAGATGACGTCTTCCATCTTTCCGCCGCGCAGCGTTTTTGCGCCCTGCTCCCCCATCACCCAGGCCAAGGCGTCGACGACGTTGGACTTGCCGGAGCCGTTGGGCCCGACGACGGCGGTGATGCCCGGCTCGAAGCGCAGAGTCGTAGGCGATGCGAAGGACTTAAAGCCCTTCAGCGTCAGACTCTTGAGGTACACGGCCAGCCAGACTACCGCTCAGATCGCCCGGCTCAGCCTCACCGAGGGGTTTTCGGGCTGCAGGAAATATGCTGGTTGACGCACGAGCCACTTGTGTCACGTCCGTCACTGAAGCGTTGGCATACCCATGTCTCGAATCTGATCGCGCCGGCGCTAGCACGTCGCGTGTTACCGCTCGACGAAGCCGTCGAATCGCTTGTGCGGCTCCGACCAGTCCGCGACGACCTTGTCGACGCGGCCGGGTCGGGAAGGCCATGAAGCGCCGCCCTCCAGCGCCTCCAGCAGCTTCTCGCAGCCCCCACGCGGCCCCTGGGCGACCACCAGAACCCGGCCGTCGGCCTGGTTGGCCGCGTATCCGGTGAGGCCCAGCTCCAACGCTCGGCAGCGCGTCCACCAGCGGAAACCAACCCCTTGCACCCGCCCGTGCACCCAGGCGGTGAGCCGCACGTCAGGATCCGACGTTGGATTGGTCACTGACGACCTCGAAGTTGATTTGCGTTCCGGACTTGAGCGTGCGCCCGACGGTGCAGACCTGCTCGATGGCCCGGTTGACCACGACCAGCAGGCGTTCCTTCTCGTCGGAAGGCAACGCGGACAGGTCCAGCTCGAGGGTCTCCTCAAGCAGTGGATAGCGCTCCTGTTCCCGATCGGCGGCGCCGGACACCTTGATCACCGCCCGGTAGTCATCGCCGAGCCGTCGGGCGAGCGGCAGGTCGCTGGACATGCCGCTGCACGCGGCGAGGGCGATCTTGAGCAGTTCGCCCGGGGTGAATACGCCGTCGACGTCCTCCGAGCCGACGAGCACCTGCGCGCCACGGGAGCTGTATCCGGTGTAGCGGCGAGATCCGGTGCGCTTCACCCACAGTTGCGTCATGGCTCATTTTTACCGGGCGATGGTTGCCTGTGTCGGCAGGCATACTGCGACCCACCGCCCCATCGATTGGGCATCCCGGGCGGTGCCACCCGGCGTGTCGCCACCGTAGACGCACACTCAAAACCCTGGGCGCACACTCACTGTCGAGGCCGCGGCTGACATTTCGGGCAGTAGAACGAGGAACGGTTCATGAACTTCTCCCGGCGCATCACCGCTCCGCAGCGGCGGCAGCTTTGCCCTTCGCGGCCGTAGGCGTCCAGCGACCGGTCAAAGTATCCGGATTCGCCATTGACGTTGACGTACAGGGAATCGAACGAAGTCCCGCCCTTCGCCAGCGCATCGCGCATCACGTCGGCGGCCGCGTCCAGCACAGCGGTCAGCTGCTTACGGGTCAGCGTGGCAGCGATCCGCGCGCCGTGCACTTTGGCCCGCCACAACGCCTCGTCCGCGTAGATGTTGCCGATCCCCGAGACCACCTGTTGGTCGAGAAGCTGTCGCTTTAACTCGGAATGCTTGCGCCGCAACACCTTTACCACGGCGTCGACGTTGAACAGCGGGTCCAGCGGGTCGCGCGCAAGGTGGGCGACGGGCGCCGGAACCACGCTTTCGTCCACGCACACCAAGTCGGCCAACATCCACCCGCCGAAGGTGCGCTGATCGGCGAAGCTCAGCACCGTGCTGTCGTCGAGCAGCGCGGAGATCCGAACATGGTCGGCGCGCGGCACCTCCCCGAGCAGCATCTGCCCGCTCATGCCGAGATGCACGACAAGGGCGGTGTCCGACTCCCCGGCCGGCGGCTCGGTGTCCAGCAACAGCCACATGTATTTTCCGCGCCGATCGGTGCCGGTGATTCGCGCGCCGAGCAGCCGGGCGGTCAGGTCGGCCGGCCCAGCCTCGTGGCGGCGCACCGCGCGGGGATGGTGCACCCGAACCGCCGTGATCGTTTTGCCCACCACGTGAGCCTGCAAGCCGCGGCGCACCACCTCGACTTCGGGCAGTTCGGGCATTCAGTGATGATCGCAAGCGCGGCGAAGCCGGGCGCAGAGGGTCATCACCATGGATTCAGACCCGCGTGTTCCCCGCGGTGTCGAGCACCTCGAGCGCCTTCCAGGTCGCCGCCGCGGCTTTTTGCTCGGCCTCCTTCTTGGAGCGGCCGACCCCGGTCCCGTATTCGGTGTCCATCACGGCGACGACCGCGGTGAATTCCTTGTCGTGGTCGGGGCCGGTGGAGGTCACCACATACGAGGGCGCACCCATGCCGCGAGCCGCGGTCAGCTCCTGCAAGCTCGTCTTCCAGTCCAGCCCCGCCCCCAGCGTCGGTGCGGCGTCCAGCAGCGGGCCGAACAGCCGCAGGATCACCGCGCGCGCCGTCTCGATCCCGTGCTGCAGGTAGATGGCCCCGAGCAGCGATTCCATGCCGTCGGCCAGGATGCTTGACTTGCCGGCGCCACCGGTGTTTGCCTCGCCACGCCCCAGCAGCAGGTGAACGCCGAGTCCCTCGTCGGACAGGTGTCGCGCCACGTCGGCCAACGCTTGGGTGTTGACGACGCTGGCGCGCAGTTTGGCCAAGTCACCTTCGGACCGGTCGGCATGGCGGTGATAGAGCTCGTCGGTGATGGTGAGGCCCAGAACGGCGTCGCCGAGAAATTCCAGACGCTCGTTGGTCGGGAGGCCGCCGTGCTCGTAGGCATAGCTGCGATGTGTCAGCGCCAACTCGAGCAGCTCGTCGGGCAGCTCGACCCCAAGCGCATCGAGCAGATCCTGGCGGGAGCTCACCGCTCACCCCGCAAAGTTTCCGGTTCGGCGGAGAACATGCCGGCCAGCTTGGCCCAGCGCGGGTCGATGCGGTCATGGTGGTGGCCGGGTTCGGCTGCCAGGGGAACACCGCAGTCGGGGCACAGTCCGGGGCAATCGGGCGTGCAGACCGGTGAGAACGGGAGATCGAGCCCCACCGCGTCGATGACGGATTGCTCGAGGTCGATGGTGTCGTCGACGATGCGTCCGACCTCGTCTTCTTCGGTGGTCGCCTCGGTGGTGCTGTCCGGGTAGGCGAACAGCTCGGTCAACCGGACTTGCACGCGCCCCTCGACCGGGGTCAGGCAGCGCGCGCATTCGCCGACGGTGGGCGCCGAGACCGTCCCGGTCACCAATGCTCCTTCGGACACCGACTGGATTTGCAGGTCCAGTTCCAGGGGAGCACCGGCCTCGATCCCGATCATGTCCAGGCCGATGCGCGACGGGCTGAGCACGGTTTTCCGCAAGGTGACCATCGCGCCCGGCCGTCGTCCCAGCCGGGAGATGTCCACGGTCATCGGCGCTGTGCCGCGGGTCGCTGGTGTGCCGTGTTGCCGCGTCATAACCGAAATCCTACGGCGCCGTGCGCGTAAGAAAAGGGCGCGGACGCCGGGCCGACGGGCTGCTAGCGGGTCGCGTAGTCGTGCGTGCCGGCCGCCGTCCGGAGTTGGTGGCGGCCACGCCCCACCGACCGAAGCGTGCCGTTGAGGAATTCCTCGAACTCGGCGAGCTTGTTGTCGACGTAGATGTCGCACTCCCCCCGCAGCCGGTCGGCTTCGGCGTGCGCCGTGTCGATGAGCCGGGTGGCTTCGGCATTGGCCGATTGCACCACCTCGTTCTGCGACACCAGGCGCTGCTGCTCTTTGATGCCCTCTTGCACGGCCTTCTCGTAGGAGATGTTGCCGTTTTCGATTAGCCGCTCGGCTTCGGCTTGGGCGCGGCTGACGCTGGCTTCGTATTCGCGTTTCGCCGCCGTGGCGATGCGAATCGACTCCTCGCGGGCCTCACCGACCATCCGTTCGCTGTGCTGACGCGCCTCACTGACCATGCGATCGGCCTGCGCTTTCGCGTCGGAGAGCAGCCGGTCCGCCTCCGCACGAGCGTGGTTGAGCATCGACTCGGACTCGGTGGTCGCCGAGGAAACCATGGATTCGGCGTGCGCCTTGGCGTCTTGCAGCATGGAATCCCGCGCGTCGAGCACATCCTGTGCATCATCCAACTCGCCGGGGATCGCATCTTTGATGTCGTCGATCAGCTCCAGCACGTCGCCGCGAGGGACTACACAGCCGGCCGTCATCGGAACGCCACGGGCTTCCTCGACAATGGCGCTCAATTCATCCAGCGCTTCAAAGACTCGGTACACGGCCATACCCTCCTGGCGTCGTTGTTGTTACCAGTGTGCCTGGTGTTGCCTTTGTGACGGTGGTGGCGAGGCCGGTGTGTCGGGCATTGGCGTGGAGCGGGCCCGCAGAAGACTCCCACGCAGCCTGCTACAACGTACCGCCGAACGGGCCGCAGCAGGAACCCCAGACCCCGCCCCAGTCATTCGCAATGTCCTCATCGCCATCTGGCGTTGCGTCGGCGAGTCGTCATCTCCGCGACGGTGCGCGTATCTTGTACACCACGGTATGCTGACCCAGTGAATGGGCGCTCGGACAACAATAAAATCGATCAGAAGTCGACTACGCCCACGTTGTATATTTTCCCGCATGCCGGTGGAGACGCGAAATTTTATGTCCCATTTTCCCGCGCGTTTTCCGCCGACCTAAAGCGTATCGCTGTCCAGTATCCCGGACAGCGCGATCGGTCTGGCCTGCCGCAGCTTGCCAGTATTCCCGCCCTGGCCGACGAAATCTTTGCGATGATGAAGCTGTCGACTCGAACTGACGATCCAATCGCCTTCTTCGGTCACAGCATGGGGGGCTTGATAGCCTTCGAAGTAGCGTTGAGATTCCAATCAGCAGGACATCCGCTCGCCGCTCTCTTTCTGTCGTCCTGTTCAGCCCCAGGTCATATCAGATATAAGCAACTGCAGGGTTTTTCTGATCGCGACATGTTGAACTTGGTCGCCAAAATGACCGGCACGAATCCGGATTTCCTCGCTGACGAAGAATTTCTCGTAGGGGTGCTGCCTACATTGCGGGCCGTACGCGCCATAGCCGGCTATACCTGCCCATCAAGGACGACGGTGTCGTGTCCAATTTATGCGTTTACCGGAGATAAGGATTGGATCGCAACCCAGGAAGACATGGCGCCGTGGTGCGACCGAACGACCGGAGAGTTCGCGATCCGCGTCTTTCCTGGCGATCATTTCTACCTCAACAGTAATTTGCCGGAGCTCGTAAGAGACATAGAAGACAGAACGTTCGATTGCAGTAACGCAGTTTAGCTGTGCTGCAGCTCCTGCGGCTCTTGAGTCGGCGGTGACCATCCAGGTAGTCACTGGTGGTAAGTTCGCTGTGCCTGGCACCGTGAGTCCCCTCCGCACACATTTCCGGCCCCGGATAACCGGATAACCAGGCGGACGGACCGGCGCCTGCGCAGAGCCACGCAAGAAGCATCACCAGTCATGCAGGCAGATGGATCGCTGCTGATGTAAACGGTGCGCTGGCGCCAAAACAGACTGGGTCCGTCACCCGCCGGGACATAGCAAGCCTCATCGCACTCTATTGATCATCCGTCACCTGTGCATCACGAGTCTCATGAAACCACAGTGGCTCACAATGAATATCGCCTGGCAAGAACGCAATCGAGGCCCAAAGCTGTGATGGACGACACGATCATGCTGATCGACCGCCTTGGCGAAGATGTGGATTTCTTAAATCGCGTTCCTTCCCGGCTAAACAGTGACTACCTTAGTAGAGGGCCTGGTTGTCAGGGCGCCAGATCACATCACCCCGGACCGTCTAACTCGTACGCACACGACGGCTTGGACCAATAGGTGCTGTGCGCCACGGACCGCGCAAGGTTCTCGCTTAGCTCAAACCGGCAGGATTAGGACTCTCCTGGGGTGTCTGCAAAGCGATTTCGACATGCGTCGCACACGGTGCGCCCACATACTGAACTCCGACAACCGCAACGGAAAGGCAATGCCAGTGCCGGTGACCGACTCTTCCATCACCGCTTTGCTACAAGCACGCTCCGACGAGCAGCCGGATGCCGCCGCGTTCACGTTCATCGACTTTGACCAGGACCCAAACGGGTTTGCTGAGAACCTTACCTGGTCGCAGGTCTCACGGCGTGCGCGCATCATTGCCGAAGAACTCGCTCTCTGCGGCTCGCCGGGCGATCGGGCGGCGATATTGGCGCCACAGGGACTGGAATACGTCGTGGCCTTCCTCGGGGCCCTACAGGCTGGTTTCATCGCGGTTCCGCTCTCAGTACCCCACTACGGTATCCACGACGACCGGGTTTCCTCCGTGTTGCGGGATTCGATGCCAGTCGCCATTCTCACGACTTCCGCCGTGGTCAGCGACGTGAACAAATACGCATGCGCACAGAATGGTCAGCCTTCACCATTCGTCATCGAGGTCGATCTACTCGACTTGGATTCGCCGCGCGAGCTGCCGCGCACTTGTCAATTCTCCTCCGGCGCGGCCTATCTCCAATATACGTCCGGATCGACGCGCACGCCGGCCGGTGTCGTCGTGTCCCATAAGAACGTCATCGCCAACCTGACCCAAGCATTGGATGACTATTTTGAGGATTCCACAAAGGTTCCGTCAGGAACCGTGGTCTCGTGGCTTCCGCTCTACCACGACATGGGCCTGATCCTCGGCGTTTGTGCGCCGATGGTAGCTAAACGCAGCGCAGTGCTATTGAGCCCGATGTCATTTCTACGCCGACCAGCCCGCTGGATCCAACTGCTCGCCAAAAGCTATCGGTCCTTCTCTGCCGCACCGAATTTCGCATTCGAATTGGCTGTCCGGAGAACGTCTGACGAAGATATGGCCGGGCTCGACCTCGGCGAAGTGCTTGGAATCGTCAGCGGTAGTGAGCGAATCCATGTCGCGACGGTGAAGCGTTTCACCGAGCGTTTCGCTCGTTTCGGACTGCGCCCGACAGTGGTACGACCCTCTTACGGGCTCGCGGAGGCGACCCTGTACGTGGCCACCCCCGAAGCCGGCCTCCCGCCAAAGACAGTGCGTTTCGACTACGAACACTTGTCCGCAGGCAAGGCGACGCCCGGCGGAACCGAAGGCACAGTCGGTACCGACCTTATTAGCTACGGTTCGCCCCGCGCGTCGTCCGTGCGAATCGTCGACCCGGAGACCATGACCGAGAATCCATTGGGAACCGTCGGTGAGATCTGGGTGCATGGCGACAACGTGGCCTTGGGATATTGGCGCAAGCCAGAGCAGACGGCGCGCACGTTCAACGCAAAGCTCGTCGATCCCGCACCAGGAAGCCCGGAGGGGCCGTGGCTGCGGACCGGCGACCTGGGCGTCATGTCCGACGGCGAACTGTTCATCATGGGCCGCATCAAAGACCTTCTCATCGTGGACGGGCGCAACCACTATCCCGACGACATCGAGGCGACGATCCAGGAGATCACCGGAGGCCGGGTCGCGGCGATATCCGTGCCGGACGACATCACCGAGCAACTGGTGGCGATCATTGAACTGAAACGCCGCGGAACTTCCGCGGAAGAGGCAATGCTCAAACTTCGCTCGGTGAAGCGCGAAGTCACATCGGCGATATCGAAGTCACACAGTCTGCGGGTCGCTGACGTTGTTCTGGTCTCACCCGGTTCGATTCCGATCACCACCAGCGGCAAGATCCGGCGTTCAGCCTGTGTCGAACGTTATCGAAGTGACGGATTCAAGCGGTTGGACGTGTCTGTATGACATCGAGCGTTAACGACGAGGCCGACTTACGACACTGGCTGGTCGACTACCTGGTGACGAACATCGGCTGTACGCCGGACGAGGTCGATCCCAATCTGTCGCTGGCCGATCTCGGTGTCGGATCCCGCGACGCGGTCGTACTGTCCGGTCAACTGTCGGAGTTGTTGGGCAAGACCGTCTCGCCGATCGACTTCTGGGAGCACTCGACGATCAATGCGCTCGCAGCTTACCTCACCGCGCCGGAGCCCGACCCTGAGTCGGATGCGGCGCTCAAGTGCCCGGCTCGGAATTCAGTCGACGAGCCGATCGCCGTCATCGGAATGGGGTGTCGCTTCCCAGGGGGGATATCGGGGCCAGAAGCGTTGTGGCAGTTCATCTCTGAGCGCGGTTGCTCCATCGGGCAGGTCCCACCCGAACGGTGGCAGCCGTTCGACGACGGCTCACCCGAGATAGCGGCAGCGCTGGCCCGCACGACGCGGTGGGGCTCATTCCTGCGCGACATCGACGCCTTCGATGCGGAGTTCTTCGAGATCTCCCCCAGCGAAGCGGCCAAGATGGACCCCCAGCAACGCCTGCTGCTGGAAGTGGCCTGGGAAGCGTTGGAAGACGCCGGAATCCCGCCCACCTCGCTGCGCCGGTCGCAGACAGGAGTATTTGCAGGATCTTGTACGAGTGAATACGGAGCTATTGCTTCCACTGATCTTTGCGAAGTCGACGGGTGGAGCAACACCGGGGGCGCGATGAGCATCATCGCGAATCGCCTCTCGTATTTCCTTGACCTGCGTGGTCCCTCCGTGGCAGTGGACACCGCATGTTCGTCGTCGCTGGTCGCCATACACCTGGCCTGCCAGAGCCTTCGAATGCAGGAGTCCCAGCTGGCAATCGCAGCTGGAGTGAACTTGTTGTTGTCCCCGGCGGTTTTTCGCGGTTTCGACCATGTCGGCGCGTTATCGCCGACGGGTAAGTGCCGCGCGTTCGATGCGACGGCCGACGGGTTTGTGCGTGGTGAGGGTGCCGGGGTGGTGGTGCTCAAGCGGTTGACCGACGCGCAGCGCGACGGGGATCGGGTGCTCGCGGTAATCTGCGGTTCGGCGGTCAACCAGGACGGTCGCTCCAACGGGCTGATGGCCCCCAACCCAGCCGCCCAAATGGCGGTGTTGCGCGCGGCCTACAACAACGCTGGGATGCGGCCGAGCGAGGTCGACTATGTCGAAGCTCACGGCACCGGAACACTATTGGGCGATCCGATCGAAGCGCGCGCTCTCGGCACGGTGCTTGGTCGCGGACGTCCGGAGGATTCTCCTCTTCTCATCGGCGCCATCAAGACCAACATCGGTCACACAGAGGCGGCGGCCGGTATCGCCGGCTTCATCAAGACAGTGCTGGCGGTGCAACGCGGCCAGATTCCGCCGAATCAGCGATTCGAGAGTCCGAATCCACATATTCCCTTTTCCGACTTGCGGATGAAAGTTGTTGCTACACAAACTGATTGGCCTGATACCGGGCACCCGCGCCGGGCCGGCGTGTCGTCGTTCGGGTTCGGCGGGACCAACGCGCACGTGGTACTCGAGCAAGGCCAGGAAGTGGCTCCGGCGCCTCAGCGGGACCCTGTTTCTGGGGTGTTGACATTGGTGGTGGCGGGCAAGGCACCGCAGCGGGTAGCGGCGACGGCGTCGGTGCTGGCCGATTGGATGGAAGGCCCCGGTGCGGAGGTGGCCCTGGCCGACGTGGCCCACACCGTCAATCATCACCGCGCCCGGCAGGCCAAATTCGGCACTGTGGTCGCCCGGGGACGCGCTCAGGCGGTGGCCGGGTTGCGGGCACTGGCGGCCGGCGAGCACGCCCCCGGCGTGGTCGGCCCCCACGAGGGTTCGACCGGGCCAGGCACAGTGTTCGTCTACTCCGGGCGCGGGTCACAGTGGGCCGGAATGGGCCGCCAATTGCTGACGGATGATCCCGCCTTCGCACAAGCGATCGCCGAACTGGAGCCGGTGTTTGTCGAGCAGGCCGGATTCTCGCTGCACGAGGTGATCGCCGGCGGCAAGGAATTGGTCGGCATCGAACAGATCCAGTTGGGGCTGATCGGCATGCAGCTGGTGCTGACCGAGCTGTGGCGTTCCTACGGGGTGCAACCCGACATGGTAATCGGCCACTCGATGGGTGAGGTGGCCGCCGCGGTGGTGGCCGGAGCGCTCACCCCCGCCGAGGGGTTGCGGGTGACCGCGACCCGATCGCGGCTGATGGCCCCGTTGTCGGGACAGGGCAGCATGGCCCTGCTGGAACTCGATGTGGCCGCTACCGAGGCGTTGATCGCCGGCTACCCACAGGTGACACTGGCGATCTATAACTCGCCGCGCCAAACTGTGATCGCCGGACCATGCGAGCAGATCGACGCTCTGATCGTCGAGGTGCGCGCGCGGAACCGTTTTGCCAGTCGGGTCAACATCGAGGTGGCCCCACACAACCCGGCGATGGATGCACTGCAACCCCAGATGCGTTCGGAATTAGCCGATCTGGCTCCACGGACACCGACCACTTCGATCATCTCCACCACATACGAAGACCTCGACACCCGCCCGGTATTCGACGCCGAGCACTGGGCCACCAACATGCGCAACCCGGTGCGTTTCGAGCAGGCCATCACCGTCGCCGGAACCGATCACCACACCTTCATCGAAATCAGCGCGCACCCGCTGCTGACCCAAGCCGTCAGCGAGACCCTGCACAACGCCCAGCACAGAAGCAAATACACAAGTATCGGGACCCTGCAACGCGACACCGACGACACCATCACCTTCCGCACCAACCTCAACACCGCCCACACCACCCACCCGCCGCACACACCCCACCCGCCCGAACCACACCCCCAGATCCCCACCACCCCCTGGCAGCACACCCAGCACTGGATCACCACCACACAGCGGGCGAACTCCGTGGGATCAGCACCCAAGGCGGGCACACTGCTCGGCCAACACACCACGGTGTCATCCAGTCCGCCCACCCACCTCTGGCAAGCGAGGTTGGCGCCGGAGGCCAAGCCGTACCCGGGCCGGCATCGATGCCACGGGGTCGAGTTAGTCCCCGCATCTATTGTGCTGCACACAATCCTTTCTGCCGCAGCCGAATTGGGTTATTCCGCGCTATCCAGCATCCGATTCGGGCAACCCAGTTTCGCCGACCAGCCACGCCTTATCCAAGTGGTCGCCGACAACCAGTCGATCAGCCTGGCCTCGAGTCCGGCTGCCGACGCAACCGCAGAGCGGTGGACGCGGCATGTGACCGCGCTACTTTCGTCGTCACCGTCCGGGTCAGCAATACGTTCGAACGACCCCTATCAGGGCAACGGGCACCAACGCGAGAATGGTCACAGCGAGACGAATCCGGGCCCGATACCGGAAATCGACAAGATGCTCGCGCGGCGTGGGATCGAGGGCTTGCCCTTCAAATGGTCGGTGGATTCGTGGACGCTCACGCCTACCGGCCTGCGGGCCGCGATCGCTCTTCCGCAGTCTCTGCCCTCGGGCTCGGCCGCGCCGTTACTCGACGCCGCAGTCCACGTCGCTGCGCTGGCGGACATCACCGATTCGCGTATCTACGTGCCGGCAAGCATCGAGCAGGTGTGGATTAGCGATGCTGTCACCGAACCGCGCGGTTCGGTTTCGGTGAACCACACCGCCCGTGACAGCGATGGGGTCACCGTCGACATCACCATCGGGGCCCATACCGGCGTGCCTTGCCTGTCGATGCGGTCACTTCGGTACCGGGCGCTGGACTTTGGCGAGGGGCAACCGGCTGGATCAGGGGTTGCGGGCCAATCGGACTCCGACGCCAGGAAATTCGTGCACACGATCGAGTGGCAGCCGCGGCCCGGTCCGGAAGATGCGGAGGCCCTTCCAGTCACCGGTCCGCGTCCCGTCACCGTAATTGGCGATGACGGTACCCAGCTCGGGACGCGTCTAGCGGACGCCGGCTATGTGCCGGCGGCGGTGTCCGATGCGCGCCATGTACTGTACGTCGCGGATTCCCAGCCAGCGGATGCCACCGAGACCGATGTCGACTTCGCCGTCCGGATCTCAGCCGAGCTGGCACGTCTGGTGCGCAACCTGGCGGAGCGGGACGCGGACAACCCCGCCGCGCTGTGGATCGTCACGCGCGGGGTCCACGAAGCGGTGACCCCGTCCGCACTGCGCCAGAGCTTCTTGTGGGGACTTGCCGGCGTCATCGCGGCTGAGCATCCCGAGTTGTGGGGCGGCCTGGTCGATGTCGCTGCCGACACCGACCTCGCCGCTGCCGCACCGGCGCTCGCCGATGTGCTTCAAACACCGAGCAGATCGATCTTGGTGTTGCGCAACGAAGTGGTCCTCGCCCCGGCGCTAGCGCCTGTGAGAGGCGAGCCGGTCCGTAAGTCCTTACAGTGCAGGCCCGATGCGGCCTACCTCATCACTGGCGGGATGGGCGCACTTGGCCTGCTGATTGCGGGCTGGCTCGCCGACCGCGGCGCGCGTCGATTGGTACTGACGGGCCGTACGGCGTTGCCGCCGAGGCGGCATTGGGAGTTCGGCACCATCGATGCCGGACTGCGCGAGAAGATCGACGCGATCCGCGCACTGGAAATGCGCGGTGTCGCGGTCGAGGCGGTCGCGGCCGACATCGGATCCCACGACGATGTGCAAGCCCTGTTGGACAAGCGCGATCGCGATGGAGCCCCGCCGATTCGCGGGATCATTCACGCGGCTGGCGTCACCAACGATCAACTGGTGACGAACATGTCCGAGAATCCGGTGCAGCAGGTCATGTGGCCGAAGATCAGCGGCAGCCAGGCGTTGCACGCGGCGTTTCCGCCCGGCAGCGTGGACTTCTTCTTCTTGATCGCCTCGGCGGCAGCCATATTCGGCATCCCGGGGCAGGGTTCCTATGCGGGCGCCAATTCCTACCTGGACGCATTGGCCCGGTTCCGCCGCCAACGAGGCTGCCACACCCTGAGCCTCGACTGGGTAGCCTGGCGGGGGCTCGGATTCGCCGCTGACGCCCAGGTCGTGAGCCAGGAGCTGCAGCGGATGGGCTCGCGGGACATCACGCCGTCGGAGGCTTTCACGGCTTGGGAATACGCCGATTCCTACGACATCGTGCAGGCGGTTGTGGTGCCTGTGCCAACGCCCGCCGGCGGCGATGGATCCGGTGTCGCGGACACGTACCTGGTGCCGGCCCAGAACTGGTCGAATATGTCGGCAACCGATGTTCGCAACCAACTCGAGGAGGGGTTACGCCGGATCATCGCGGCAGAGCTCCGATTGCCTGAGGCAGAGTTGGACACCGACCGGCCGTTCGCCGAATTGGGACTCAATTCCCTTATGGCAATGGCGATTCGGCGCGAGGCTGAGCACTTCGTGGGCATCGAGTTATCCGCCACGATGCTGTTCAATCATCCAACCGTCGCATCACTGGCCAGCTATCTCGCCAAACTTGTTGCACCATATGCTGATTCGGAAGAAGACACGATGGCCCTGCTGTCCGCCTCGGCCGGAAGCGTGTTGGACAGCCTGTTTGACCGTATCGAATCGACCTCACCCGAGGCCGATGGGTCCGCGTGATGCGAACCGCTTTCAGCCGGATTTCCGGTATGAGCGTGCAGCAGCGCGCCACCCTGGCCGAGGAGTTCAACAAGGTCTCTCGCATCGCGGTCGCTGAGCCGGTCGCAGTGGTGGGTATCGGTTGCCGTTTTCCGGGTGATGTCACCGGGCCGGAGAGCTTCTGGGATCTGCTGGTGGAAGGCCGCGACGCGATCTCGCGGGTTCCGGCCGATAGGTGGGACGCGGATGCATTTTACGATCCCGACCCGTTGACGCCGGGGCGGATGACGACGAAGTGGGGCGGTTTCGTGCCCAACATCGCGGGGTTCGACGCCGAGTTTTTCGGCATCACTCCCCGCGAAGCCGCGGCGATGGACCCGCAGCAACGGATGCTGCTCGAGGTTTCCTGGGAAGCCCTCGAAAATGCAGGCATTGCACCGGATTCCCTAGGTGGCACGCGAACGGGCGTCATGATGGGCGTCTACTTCAACGAATACCAGTCCATGTTGGCCACCAGCCCGGAGAATGTAGACGCCTACAGCGGAACCGGAAACGCACACAGCATCACGGTGGGCCGGATCTCGTACCTGCTGGGGCTTCGCGGTCCGGCGGTGGCGGTAGACACCGCGTGTTCGTCGTCGTTGGTGTCGGTGCACCTGGCCTGCCAGAGCCTGCGTCTGCGGGAAACTGATTTGGCTTTGGCCGGCGGGGTGAGCATTACTCTGCGCCCGGAGACCCAAATCGCTATTTCAGCATGGGGATTGCTGTCCCCGCAGGGCCGGTGCGCCACCTTCGATGCGGCGGCCGACGGGTTTGTGCGTGGTGAGGGCGCCGGGGTGGTGGTGCTCAAGCGGTTGACCGACGCGGTGCGTGACGCCGACCCGGTGCTGGCGGTGGTGCGCGGCTCGGCAGTCAACCAAGACGGCCGCTCCAATGGCGTCACCGCGCCGAATACGGCGGCCCAGTGCGACGTGATCGCCGATGCTTTGCGATCCGGCGATGTGGCGCCCGAGAGCGTTAACTACGTCGAAGCTCATGGAACCGGCACGATGTTGGGGGATCCGATCGAGTTCGAGGCGCTGGCGGCCACGTATGGCCGCGGTGACGGCGAGTGCGCGCTGGGGGCGGTGAAAACCAATATCGGCCATACTGAGGCGGCGGCCGGTATCGCGGGGTTCATCAAGGCGGCGCTAGCGGTGCAACGTGGCCAGATTCCACCGAATTTGCATTTCTCGCAATGGAATCCGGCGATCGACGCGTCGCCGACCCGGTTCTTCGTTCCCACTGAGAACAGCCGGTGGCCAACCGCAGAGGGTCCGCGCCGGGCGGCAGTGTCATCGTTCGGGTTGGGCGGGACCAATGCCCACGTGGTGATCGAGCAAGGTCCCGAGTTAACGCCAGTAGCCGAGCGCGGCTCTCACCCTGGGGTGTCGACGTTGGTGGTGACGGGTAAGACACCGCAGCGGGTGGCCGCCACGGCGTCGGTGCTGGCCGATTGGCTGGAGGGCCCCGGCGCCGAGGTGGCCTTGGCCGATGTTGCCCACACGGTCAACCACCACCGCGCCCGGCACGTCAAATTCGGCACCGTGGTCGCCCGCGAACACGCCCAGGCCGTAGCCGGGTTGCGAGCCCTCGCCGCCGACCAGCACTCCCCCGGCGTGGTGGGCTCACAGGACGGCTCTGCCGGGCCTGGCACGGTGTTCGTCTACTCCGGGCGCGGGTCGCAGTGGGCCGGGATGGGCCGCCGACTGCTGGCCGACGAACCCGCATTCGCCGCTGCTGTGGCCGAGTTGGACCCGGTGTTTGTCGAGCAGGCCGGGTTCTCGCTCCACGAGGTGATCGCCGGCGGTAAGGAACTGCTCGGTATCGAACAGATCCAGCTGGGCCTGATCGGCATGCAGCTGACGCTGACCGCATTGTGGCGCTCCTACGGGGTGCACCCCAACCTGGTGATCGGCCACTCGATGGGCGAGGTGGCCGCCGCGGTGGTCGCCGGAGTTCTCACCCCCGCCGAAGGCATACGGGTGACCGCGACCCGGTCGCGACTGATGGCCCCGCTGTCCGGACAGGGCGGCATGGCACTGTTAGGACTCGACCCTGCGGCCACCGAGGCGTTGATCGCCGACTACCCGCAGGTGACGTTGGCGATCTATAACTCGCCGCGCCAGACCGTGATCGCCGGTCCGACCGAGCAGATCGATGCCCTCATCGACACGGTGCGCGCGCAAAACCGTTTCGCCAGCCGGGTCAATATCGAAGTGGCCCCGCATAATCCGGCCATGGACGCACTCCAGCCCCTGATGCGTTGGGAATTGGCCGATCTGAGCCCGCGGCCCCCGACGATTCCAATCATCTCCACGACTTACGAAGACCTCGACAACCGCCCGGTTTTCGACGCCGAGCACTGGGCCACCAACATGCGCAACCCGGTGCGTTTCCAGCAGGCCATCAACGCCGCCGGAACCGACCACCACACCTTCGTCGAAATCAGCGCGCACCCGCTACTCACCCAAGCGGTGATCGACACCCTGCGCAACGCCTCGTACACGAGCAAATACGGTGTCAGTTTCCGGAGCATCGGGTCGCTGCAACGCGACACCGACGACACCATCACCTTCCGCACCAACCTCAACACCATCCGCGCCACCCGACCGCACACCCCCCACCCACCCGAACCACACCCACAGATCCCCACCACCCCCTGGCAGCACACCCAGCACTGGATCACCACCACCACGCACGCGAACGCAGCAGCACTGGCGCATCCGGGCCGCAATTGGGTTGCGGTGAACGGACAACGGAAATCCGAACACGGCGGCGATGCGCTCGAAGACTGGTGCTATCAGCTGGCCTGGCCGGTCCGCCCGGCACCGAGCGCCGACACCTCAAGCAGCGGTACCTGGCTCGTGGTGGCGGACAACGGACTTTCCGCCGAACTGGTCCGTGTCGTCGGTGCGGAATCTCGGGTCGACGTCTTCGCGCCGTCGGCGCTCGCGGAGGACGGCGATCCCACCGCGTTGCTCGACGCGCTGCGCGGTGTGGACAACGTGCTCTACGCACCGCCCGTCTCCGGTGAACTCCTCGATGTCGGGGCGGCGTACGAGGTATTCCACGCAACACGAAGGCTTGCCGCTTTGATGGTCGCGAGCCCTTCGCGGCCGAAGTTGTTCATCGTGACGCGCAATGCGCAACCCGTTTCCGAAGGCGATCGAGCCAACCCCGGGCATGCGGTGCTGTGGGGCCTGGGCCGCACACTGGCACTCGAACATCCCGAAATATGGGCCGGTGTGATAGATCTCGACGAGTCGATGCCTCCTGAGCTGGCCGTGCGGCACGTGCTAGACGAAGCCGCCGGCATCGACGGGGAGGACCAGGTCGTCTACCGGTCGGGTGCACGCCATGTGCCCAGGCTGCGGAGGCGAGCTGCGCCCGCGGCGTCGCCGGCGACGCTGAGTGAGGACACCAGCCAGCTCGTCATCGGGGCCACCGGAAACATCGGGCCGCACCTGATCCGTCAGCTCGCGCAGATGGGGGCCAAGACGATCGTTACCGTGTCCCGCAATCCCGGCACACGGCTGGCGGAGCTGGCCGAAAGCCTCGCCGCACCCGCGACAAACCTCGTCCAGGTTGCCGCGGATGCGACCGACCCGGCCGCGATGAACGCACTGTTCGACCGCTTCGGGGCGGACTTGCCGCCGCTTGAGGGAATCTACTTGGCGGCCTTCGCCGGCCAGCCGGTATTGCTCAGCGAGATGACCGACGAAGATGTGGTCGCCATGTTCCGGCCCAAGCTTGACGCCGCGCGGCTGTTGCATCGGTTGTCGCTGAAACAGCCTGTACAGCACTTTGTTTCGTTCTCCTCAATCTCGGGTCTCATCGGTTCACGGTGGCTGGCCCACTACACCGCGACCAGCGCCTTCCTGGATACCCTGGGCTATGCCCGTCGCCTTATGGGGCTACCGGCCACTGTCGTGGCCTGGGGCTTGTGGAAGTCGCTGGCCGACGCGCAGCAAGACGCGAGTCAGGTGAGCGCTGAATCCGGACTACAACCCATGGCTGACGAAGTGGCCATCGGTGCGCTGCCGCTGGCGATGAGCCCCGACGCCGGAGTGCATTCGGTTGTGGTGGCTGCGGATTGGCCGCTGTTGGCCGCTGCATACCGGACGCGCGGGGCACTGCGCATCGTCGACGACCTGCTGCCCGCGCCGAGCGACGCACCGATGCCCGAAAGCGAGTTCCGCAAGGCTCTGGGCAAGTGCCAGCCGGAACGCCGACACGACATGTTGCTCGACGAGGTCGGCGCGCTGGCCGCCAGGGTGATGGGAATGCCGCCCACTGAGTCGCTCGATCCGTCGACCGGCTTCTTCCAACTCGGCATGGACTCGCTGATGAGCGTGACGCTGCAGCGTGCGCTGTCGGAGAGCCTCGGCGAGTTCCTGCCGGCCTCTGTGGTGTTCGACTACCCGACGGTGTACAGCCTCACCGACTATCTGGCCACCGTTCTGCCGGAACTCATCGAACCAGCAGAGGAAACGGTGGACCAAAAGGTCGCTGACTCCTACGACGATCTGACCGAGGACGAGTTGTTGCAACAACTTTCGGAGAGGCTGAGCTGAGCCCGATGACTGTCCCGAATCCTGATCGCCGGGCGATCATCACCGAGGCGCTGCACAAAATCGATGACCTCACGGCGCGCCTGGAAATCGCCGAAAAGTCCAGCACCGAGCCGATCGCGGTAGTCGGAATGGGGTGCCGGTTCCCGGGAGGGGTGCACAACCCGGAACAATTCTGGGATTTGTTGTGCGCCGGCCGAAACGGCATCGTCCGGGTTCCCGCCGAACGGTGGGACGCGGACGCCTTCTACACGGATGACCACACCGTACCGGGGACGATATGCAGCCGGGAAGGCGGCTTTCTCACCTCCTGGCAGCCGGATGAATTCGATGCGGAGTTCTTCTCGATCTCCCCACGCGAAGCAGCGGCAATGGACCCGCAACAGCGTCTGTTGCTTGAAGTTGCCTGGGAAGCGTTGGAGGACGCGGGACTGCCACCGCAAACCATTCGCGGGACTCAGACCTCGGTGTTCGTCGGCGTCACCGCCTACGACTACATGCTCACGCTGGCAGGCCGGTTGCGACCCGAAGACCTCGACGCCTACATCCCCACCGGAAACTCGGCGAACTTCGCCGCCGGACGGCTGGCCTATATCCTCGGGGCTCGGGGACCCGCGGTGGTCATCGACACGGCCTGCTCGTCGTCGTTGGTGGCGGTGCACCTGGCATGTCAAAGCCTGCGCTGGCGGGAAAGCGACACAGCGTTGGTGGGTGGAACCAACCTGTTGCTCAGCCCTGGGCCGAGCATCGCGTGCTCGCGATGGGGAATGCTATCGCCGGAGGGACAGTGCAAAACCTTCGATGTGGGCGCCGATGGGTATGTGCGCGGCGAGGGCGCCGGGGTGGTGGTACTGAAGCGGTTGGATGACGCGGTGCGCGACGGCAACCGCATCCTGGCCGTGGTGCGCGGTTCGGCGGTCAACCAGGATGGTGCCAGCAGCGGAGTGACCGTCCCGAACGGGCCGGCGCAACAGGCGTTGCTACGCAACGCATTGGCGTTGTCCAAGTTGAAGGCTGCTGACATCGATTACGTCGAGGCCCATGGAACCGGTACGCCGCTGGGCGATCCGATCGAACTCGATTCGCTGAGCAAGGTTTTCAGCGACCGAGAGAGCTCCCCGCCGTTGGTGATCGGGTCAGTGAAGACCAATCTCGGTCATCTGGAAGCGACAGCCGGTGTCGCCGGGCTCATGAAGGCCGTGCTCGCCGTGCGCAACGGTTGCATTCCACGGCACCTCAACTTCCATCAGTTGACAACGCATGCGAGTGAGGCCGCAGCTCGGCTGACCATCGCGTCCGAGGGCATGGAATGGCCGACCACCGGTCGGCCTCGCCGGGCGGGGGTGTCGTCGTTCGGCGTCAGTGGAACGAACGCCCACGTGGTGATCGAGCAGGCGCCCGATCCGGTGGCTGTTCCGGGACAGGCGTCCCAGCGGGGCCCAGAGCCGGCGGTGTCGACCCTGGTGGTGTCGGGCAAGTCGCCGCAACGGGTGGCCGCGACGGCATCGGTGCTGGCCGATTGGATGGAAGGCCCTGGCGCCGAGGTGGCGCTATCCGATGTCGCGCACACGCTCAACCACCACCGGGCCCGGCAGGCCAAGTTCGCCACGGTGGCTGCGGTTGATCGGGGCCAAGCAGTGGCGGGGTTGCGCGCGCTGGCCGCGGGTCAATCCGCCCCCGGCGTGGTGGCTCCCCGTGAAGGCTCCATCGGACCGGGCACGGTGTTCGTCTACTCGGGACGGGGATCTCAGTGGGCCGGAATGGGACGCCAAATGCTGGCCGACGAGCCAGCATTCGCCGCAGCCATCGCCGAACTGGAGCCGGAATTCGTTGCTCAAACGGGGTTTTCGCTGCACGAGGTGATCGCCGGCGGCAAAGAGCTGGACGGCATCGAACAGATCCAGCTGGGACTGATCGGAATGCAGTTGGCGCTCACCGCGCTATGGCGCTCCTACGGGGTGATACCCGATGCGGTGATAGGTCACTCGATGGGTGAAGTTGCCGCCGCGGTGGTGGCCGGGGCGCTGACCCCTGCCGAGGGCCTGCGGGTGACCGCGACCCGGGCGCGGCTGATGGCGCCCTTGTCCGGGCAGGGCACGATGGCGTTGCTCGAACTCGACGCCGCGGCCACCGAGGCGTTGATCGCCGACTACCCGCAGGTGAGCTTGGGGATCTATGCCTCCCCGCGCCAAACCGTGATTGCCGGGCCGCCGGACACGATCGACGCCCTCATCGACAAGGTGCGCCAACAGAATGGCTTCGCGACCCGGGTCAACATCGAGGTGGCCCCGCACAACCCGGCCATGGATGCGTTGCAACCCCAGATGCGTTCGGAATTGGCCGATCTCACCCCGCGGCCACCGACCATCCCGATCATCTCCACCACCTATGCCGACCTCGACAGCCACCCGGTCTTTGACGCCGAGCATTGGGCGACCAACATGCGCAACCCGGTGCGCTTTCAGCAGGCCGTCGTCGCCGCCGGGGCCGATCACCACACGTTCATCGAGATCAGCGCACACCCGCTGCTGACCCACTCCATCACCGACACCCTCAGCAGCAGCTACGAAGCCGCCAACTATCTGAGCATCGGCACCCTGCAACGCGACGCTCACGACACCCTGACCTTCCACACCAACCTCAATACCGCCCACACCACCCGCCCACCCCAAACCCCCCATCCCCCCGAACCGCACCCCGTGCTGCCCACCACCCCCTGGCAGCACACCCACCACTGGATCAGCACCACATCGGCCGCCTACCACGCGGCCGACACCCACCCGCTGCTTGGCATCGGTGTCACCGACCCCACCAACGGCACCCGGGTATGGGAAAGCAAGCTCGACCCGGATCTGCTGTGGCTCGGGGATCACATCATCGACGTTCTCTGCGTTCTGCCGGGCGCGGCCTACGCCGAGGTCGCGCTGGCCGCAGCGACGGACGCATTCGCGAGCGAGCACGATCAGCCTTGGATGATCTGCGAGCTCAACCTTCACCAAATGCTGCACGTGAGCGAAGGCACTGTCCTTGTCACCACGCTCACCGGCGACGAGCAGCGGTGCCGGGTCGAAATACGCACCCGCAGCGGCTCTTCGGGATGGACCACCCACGCCACCGCCACCGTCGCGCGGGCGACGCCGCCGGATCACGAAGGACCGCAACCCGACTTCGGCGATCTAGCGGACGAACTGGACCCCGACGACCTGTATCAGCGGCTGCGCGGCGCCGGCCAACAGCACGGACCGGCGTTTCGCGGGATCGCAGGGCTCGCCATCGCGCAATCCGGTGCGGCCCGCGCGCAAGTGCGGCTACCTCCATCGGCCCGGGCGGGTTCCCGCGACTTTCTGCTGCACCCGGTGATGATGGATATCGCGTTGCAGACACTGGGTGCCACCCGGATGGCGACCGACCTGGCCGGCGGGCAGACCGCCCGGAAGACCTTAGTGCTGCCGGTACGTTTCGCGGGCGTGCACGTGTACGGCGATATAACCGACGGTGTCTGCGCGGTTGGCTCTCTCACCGCAACCGATAGTTCGGATCGGCTCGTCGGCAAAGTCGTCCTGACTGATCCGGATGGCCAACCGCTACTCGTCGTCGAGGAAGTCGAGATGGCGGTGCTTGGGTCCGGTCGCGGCGCAACGGAACTCACCAATCTCCTATTCACGTTGGAGTGGGAGCCCGCGCCCCTCGACAAGCCGGCCGGCGATCTGGGTGGCCTGTTGTTGATCGGTGACCTCGCCGCGGGCGACCCGCTGCTGCCCGCGCTGCAGTCAGCGCTGCGGGACCACATCTCCGAAGTCGAGGTGGTCTCCCCCAACGACGAAGCGAAGCTGCGCGCGGCGATCACCCGCGTCAGCTGGGACAGCATCGTCGTGCTCTGTCCGCCCCGAGGCGTCGACGAGTCGTTGCCGGATCAGGCTCAACTGGAGCTGGCGCAGGCGCGCACGCTGCTGATCGGCAGCGTGGTCGAGCCCGTGACACGAATGGGTGCCCGGAAGAGCCCGCGGCTGTGGATCGTCACCCGCGGCGCTGCGCAGCTCGATCCCAATGCGTCAGTCACGCTGGCACAGACGGAGCTACGTGGAATCGCGCGGGTGCTGACATTCGAGCATTCGGAACTGAAAGCCACGCTCGTCGACATCGAACCCGAAGGCAGCGGCTCACTCGCCGCCCTGACCGAGGAGTTGCTCGCCGGCTCGGACCAGGATGAGGTCGCCTACCGCGACGGACAACGCTATGTCAATCGGCTGGTCCCTGCGCCCACCACGGCGAAAGGTGATCTCGCCGTCGAATCTCGCCGCACGGTCGTGAAGGTGGATGGCTCAAGCGCTGTCCGGCTGCAGGTCGATCAACCTGGACGACTGGACGCACTGGCCGTGCACGAAGTGAAGCGGATCAGGCCGCAAGCCGATCAGGTCGAGGTTCGTGTCGTCGCAGCGGGGCTCAACTTCAGCGACGTGCTCAAGGCGATGGGCGTGTATCCAGGACTGGACGGTGGAGCGCCGGTGATCGGTGGCGAGTGTGTCGGCTACGTGACGGCCATCGGCGACGATGTTGACTCCGTCGAGATCGGGCAGCGCGTTATCGCCTTCGGCCCCGGCACATTCGGAACGCACCTGGCGACGATTGCCGATCTCGTCGTCCCAATCCCCGACGAGCTGCCCGATAACGAGGCGGCCACGTTCGGCGTCGCATATCTCACCGCCTGGCACTCACTGTGCGAGGTCGGGCGGCTGTCCCCTGGCGAACGCGTGCTCATCCACTCCGCCACAGGCGGCGTCGGACTGGCGGCGGTTTCGATCGCTCAGATGATCGGAGCCCGCATCTACACGACAGCCGGCTCGGATGCCAAGCGCGAAATGCTGTCCGAGCTCGGTGTCGAGTACGTCGGCGACTCGAGAAGCGTGGAATTCGCCGACGAAATACTCGAGCTCACCGACGGCTACGGTGTGGACGTCATTCTCAATTCGCTTCCGGGCGAAGCAATTCAACGCGGTGTGCAGATACTTGCTCCCGGCGGCCGGTTCGTCGAACTAGGCAAGAAGGACGTCTACGCCGACGCCAACCTGGGATTGGCCGCACTGGCAAAAAGCGCGTCCTTTGCCGTGGTCGACCTTGACCTGAATCTGAAGCTGCAGCCGACACGGTACCGCCAACTTCTGCAACAGATCCTCGGTCACGTGTCGGATGGCAAACTGCAGGTGCTGCCCGTCACCGAATTCAGCCTGCACAATGCGGCCGACGCATTTCGGCTCATGGCGTCTGGTAAGCACACCGGCAAGATCGTCATCTCGATACCGGGCTCCGGCAGCATCGGGGGCAGCATCGAAGCGATCGCGTCCCCGCCGCCGCAACCACTGGTAAGCCACGACGGCGGCTACCTCATCGTCGGCGGCATGGGCGGTCTCGGTTTCGTCGTCGCGCGCTGGCTGGCCGACCAAGGCGCGGGATTGATTGTCCTGAACGGACGTTCGGCCCCCAGCGATGATGTTCGCGCGGCCATTGCGGGCCTGAACGTCGCGGGTCACCGGATCGAGGTGGTCACTGGCGACATCGCCGAGCCCGGCACGGCCGAGCGGCTGGTGGAAGCGGTCGAAAACGCCGGTTTCCGCCTGGCCGGAGTCCTGCACAGCGCAATGGTTCTCGCCGACGAGATCATGCTGAACATGACGGATTCCGCCGCCAGGCGGGTGTTCGCCCCGAAGGTCACCGGCAGCTGGCGGCTTCATCAGGCCACCGCCCACCTGGACGTCGACTGGTGGCTGATCTTCTCCTCGGCCTCCTCCCTTCTCGGCACGCCCGGGCAGGGTGCGTACGCCGCCGCGAACTCGTGGGTTGACGGCCTTGTTGCGCATCGCCGCTCGCTTGGACTTCCTGCCGTCGGGATCAACTGGGGCCCTTGGGCCGAGGTCGGGCGTGCCCAGTTCTTCGCCGATCTCGGTGTCTCGTTGCTCACCACAGAGCAGGGGCTGGCCGCGATGCAGTCGGTGCTCGCCGCCGATCGTGCACGCACCGGTGTGTTCAGCATGGACGCGCGGCAGTGGTTCCAATCCTTCCCCGCGGCAGCGGGGTCGTCGTTGTTCGCGAAGTTGCAGGAGTCGGCAAGCGTCGAACGGCGCGGCGGGGGCGCGATTCGTGCGCTGCTGGACGCCCTCGACCCGGTCGAACGCCCGGGGCGCCTCGCATCGGCGATCGCCGATGAGATTCGGGGGGTGTTGCGCTCGAGCGATCCAATTGACCACAATCGGCCGCTGGAGACGCTTGGCCTCGACTCACTGATGGGCCTCGAATTGCGAAACCGGCTGGAAGCAAGTCTCGGCATCGAGTTGCCGGTGGCGCTGGTGTGGGCGTATCCGACGATCACCGATCTCTCGGCCGCGCTGTGTGGACGAATGGACTATGCGCTGCCGCCCGACGCGCAGGCGACTTCCGATGCGGAGCCGGAACTTTCAGAAGAGGAGATGGACCTGCTCTCCGATCTGGTCGAGGCCAGCGAGCTGGAAGCCGCGGCGAGAGGCGAGTCATGACAAGCTTGGCGGAGCGCGCGGCGCAACTGTCGCCGAACGCGCGAGCGGCCTTGGCGCGCGAGCTTGTTCGTGCCGGGACCGCTTTTCCGACCGACATCGCGGAGCCGGTGGCGGTGGTGGGCATCGGTTGTCGTTTCCCGGGGAATGTGACTGGGCCGGCCAGCTTTTGGCAGCTGCTGGTCGACGGCGTAGACACGATCAGCGAAGTGCCGGCGAATCGGTGGGATGCGGACGCGTTCTACGATCCCGATCCGTCGGCGTCGGGGCGGATGACGACGAAATGGGGCGGTTTCGTTCCCGACGTTGACGCATTCGACGCCGATTTCTTCGGAATCACACCTCGCGAAGCCGTGGCGATGGATCCACAGCATCGGATACTGCTCGAGGTTGCCTGGGAAGCGCTCGAGCACGCCGGCATTCCACCGGATTCCCTGAACGGCAGCCGAACCGGTGTGATGATGGGGCTGTCGTCGTGGGACTACACGATCGTCAACATTGAGCGCAGAGCCGACATCGACGCGTACCTGAGCACCGGAACCCCGCACTGCGCGGCGGTGGGGCGGATCTCCTACCTGTTGGGATTGCGTGGTCCGGCCGTCGCCGTGGACACCGCGTGTTCGTCGTCGTTGGTGGCAATCCACTTGGCGTGTCAGAGCCTACGGCTGCGCGAGACCGATGTGGCATTGGCCGGCGGGGTGCAGCTCACCTTGTCACCGTTCACCGCCATCGCGCTGTCCAAGTGGTCGGCGCTTTCGCCGACAGGGCGGTGCAATAGCTTCGACGCCAACGCTGATGGATTCGTGCGCGGCGAGGGCTGCGGAGTGGTGGTGCTCAAGCGGTTGGCCGACGCGGTGCGCGACCAGGATCGGGTGCTGGCGGTGGTCCGTGGTTCGGCAACCAACCAGGACGGTCGATCCAACGGCATGACCGCACCTAACGCGCTGGCGCAGCGCGACGTGATCACCTCCGCCCTGCGGCTCGCAGATGTCACCCCCGACAGCGTGAACTATGTCGAAACACACGGCACTGGAACGATCTTGGGGGACCCCATCGAGTTCGAGTCGCTGGCCACCACGTACGGCCGCGGAGAGGGCTCGTGCGCGTTGGGCTCCGTCAAGACCAACATCGGCCATCTGGAGGCGGCTGCCGGTGTGGCTGGATTCATCAAGGCGGTGCTGACGGTGGAGCGGGGGCACATTCCACCCAATCTGCACTTCACCCGGTGGAACCCGGCTATCGACGCGTCGGGGACGCGTCTGTTCGTGCCGACCGAGAGCGCCCCGTGGCCAGCGGCAACGGGTCCGCGTAGAGGAGCGGTGTCGTCGTTCGGCCTCAGTGGCACCAATGCGCATGTGGTGATCGAGCAGGCGCCGGACACACCAGGTAAAAGGGTGCCGGCGGCCGTTGGGACGCCGGACGTTTCGGCCCTGGTGCTATCGGGCAAGACGGCTGCGCGGGTGGCCTCCATGGCCGCGGTATTAGCCGACTGGATGTCAGGGCCGGGCATGGGTGCACCGCTCGCCGATGTGGCGCACACGCTGAACCATCACCGGGCCCGGCACGCCAAGTTCGCCACCGTAATCGCGCGCGACCGCGCGGAGGCGGTCGCGGGGTTGCGAGCACTGGCGGCTGGCCAGCCACGCGTGGGGGTGGTGGGTTGCGATCAGCATGCCAGTGGGCCGGGCCGGGTATTTGTGTATTCGGGTCAGGGCTCGCAGTGGGCCGGGATGGGCCGGCAACTGCTGGCCGATGAGCCGGCGTTCGCCAAGGCGGTCGCCGAGCTAGAGCCGACATTCGTCGCCCAGGTTGGCTTTTCGTTGCAACAGACACTTATCGACGGCGACGAGGTGGTGGGAATCGACCGCATCCAGCCGGTGCTGGTGGGGATGCAGTTGGCGCTGACCGAGTTGTGGCGGTCCTACGGCGTGACACCGGATGCGGTGATCGGGCATTCGATGGGTGAGGTTGCTGCGGCCGTGGTGGCCGGCGCGTTGACGCCCGAGCAGGGCTTGCGGGTGATCGCTACCCGGTCGCGGTTGATGGCGCGGCTGTCGGGGCAGGGCGCGATGGCGCTCCTCGAGATGGACGCCGATGCCGTCGAGTCGCTGCTTGCCGAGTATCCGCAGGTGACGCTGGCGGTGTACGCGTCGCCGCGCCAGTCGGTGATTGCCGGGCCACCGGAGTCGGTGGACGCGGTGATCTCGGCGGTGGCGGCGCAAAATCGGCTGGCGCGGCGCATCGAAGTCGATGTGGCGTCTCATCACCCGATCATCGATCCCGTACTGCCCGAGTTGCGAAGCGCGCTGGCCGATTTGACTCCGCAGCCGCCGAGCATCCCGATCATTACCACCACCGTCGAGGCCTCCCGGCCCGTGATGGACGCCGACTATTGGGCGGCCAACTTGCGCAACCCCGTGCGATTCCACCAGGCCGTCACTCATGCTGGTGGCGGCGCCGGCGGGCCCAACCACGCCTTCATCGAGATCAGCCCCCACCCTGTGCTCACGCACGCCATCACCGACACCCTGGACGGGGCCGGCAGCCATATCGTCACGTCGGCGATGAATCGCGACCAAGATCAGACGCTGTTCTTTCACGCCCAGCTCGCCACGCTCGGGGTGACCCCCTCAGACGCCACCAACGGTCGCCTCGTGGACCTGCCACCCACACAGTGGCAACAGTCGCGGTTCTGGGTCGCGGATCGATCGGCGATGTCAGAGCTGGCCGCTAGCCACCCGCTCCTCGGCGCGCACATCAAGATGCCTTGCAACGGAGACCATGTCTGGCAGGCCGATGTCGGAACCGACGTATGTCCCTGGTTGGGCGACCACAAGGTGTTCGGCCAACCCATCATGCCAGCCGCGGGGTTTGCCGAGATCGCTTTGGCGGCCGCTGGTGAAGCGCTCGGCGTCGCCGCTGACGCCGTAGTGATCAACCAGTTCGAGATGGAGCAGATGCTTCCCCTGGACAGCCATACCCAGCTAACGACGCAGTTGATTCACAACGGGGACAGCAAGATTCGGGTCGAGGTCTATTCCCGCTCGCCCAACGGTGAGTTCTCTCGGCACGCCACAGCCAGGGTTGAGCTCTCTCCGCGTGATGTTGCGCACACGTACCAGGAAGCGCATGGTTCTTCGAACGGGGCAACGGTGTCGCCGGCCGATTTCTATGCCCTACTACGCCAGACCGGTCAACACCATGGTCCCGCCTTCGCGGCATTGAGCCGGATAGCGCGGCTGCCCGACGGTTCCGCGGAAACCGAGATCACTGTTCCCGACGAGGTTGCCCGGCATCCCTGCTATCGACTTCACCCCGTCGTGCTGGATGCGGCATTGCAAAGTTTGGGCGCCGCGGTACCCGACGGCGACGCCACCGGGTCAGCGGAAGCCAGCTACCTGCCGGTGTCGTTCGAGACGATCCGGGTGTACCGCGACATCGGTCGGCACCTCAGGTGCCGTGCGCACCTGACAAACCTCGACGCCAGCGCCGGCAAGTTGGGCAGGATCGTCCTGATCGACGATGCCGGATACGTAGCGGCCGAAGTGGATGGCATCTACCTACGACGCGTCGAACGCCGTGCGGTACCACTGCCGCTGCCACAGAAGATGTTCGATGCCGAATGGATCGAAAACCCAATCGCGACCGAAGTGACACCGGCGGCCCTGGAGGCGGCACGCGAGACGGCGTGCGGAAGCTGGTTGGTACTCACCGACGCGTGCTTGGATGAGCAGGCCAGGGTGATGGCCGACGACTTCATCGCGCGGTGGCGCTCACCGATGCGGAAGGTGCACACCGCCGATCTCGACGACGAATCGGCGATGCTCGCCGCGTTCGCGGAGGCGGCTGGCGATCCCGATCATCCGCCTGTTGGCGTGGTCGCCTTCGTCGGCGGTGCCTCAACAGGACTCGACGACGGGCTCCTGCGGGCGCTAGATTCGGTGTGGTCGATCTCGACCGTCGTCCGTGCGGTCGTCGGCACATGGCACGGCCGAGCGCCACGGCTGTGGTTGGTCACCGGGGGCGGTCTTTCCGTCCGCGACGACGAGCCGGGAGCCCCTGCGACGGCCGCGTTGAAGGGTCTCGTGCGAGTCCTCGCCTTCGAGAATCCGGACCTGCGCACCAGCCTGGTCGATCTGGATATCACGCAGGATCCGCTCGCCGCGCTCACTGCCGAACTGCACAATTCCGCGATTGGGTCCAGCACTGACGATGTGATCGCGTGGCGGGGTGAGAGCAGATTCGTCGAACGGCTGTCTCGCGCCACCCTCGATGTACGCAACGGCCATCCTGTTGTCCGCCGGGGAGCGTCGTACGTCGTCACGGGTGGTCTTGGCGGTCTCGGCCTGGTCGTCGCCCGATGGCTGGTGGACCGCGGAGCCGGCCGAGTGGTCCTCAACGGCCGCAGCGATCCCACTGACGAGCAGCGCAAAGTGCTGACTGAATTGGAAACCCGCGCCGAAATCGTGGTTGTTCGCGGCGATGTGGCATCGCCGGGCGTGGCCGAAAGCCTCATCGAGGCGGCAGGACAAGCGGGGTCCGAGTTGCGCGGCGTCGTGCACGCCGCGGCGGTCATCGAAGACAGCATCTTATTCTCCATGAGCAGAGAAAACCTGGAGCGGGTGTGGGCTCCCAAGGCCGCCGGAGCGCTGCGGATGCACCAAGCCACCGCTAACTGTGAGCTCGACTTGTGGCTCGGATTCTCTTCCGTCGCTTCACTATTGGGCTCTCCCGGGCAGGCGGCATACGCTTGCGCGAGCGCGTGGCTCGACGCTCTGGTCACGTGGCGCAGGGCGTCCGGTCTGCCGGCGGCGGTGATCAACTGGGGGCCGTGGTCGGAGGTGGGCGTCGCCCAAACCTTGGTAGGCAGTGTTCTCGACACGATCACCCCGGCGGAGGGGATCGAGGCTCTAGACTCGTTGCTGGCCGCCGACCGGACACTCACCGGTGTTGCCCGGCTGCGGACCGATAGGGCTCTGGTCGCATTCCCGGAGATCCGCAGCATGGGCTATTTCACCCGGGTGGTCGAGGAGCTGGACACGGCGGGCGACCTAGGCGACTGGGGCGGGCCCGACGCGCTTCGGGACCTCGATCCCGCCGAGGCCCAGCGCACGGTGACCGAGCGGATGTGCACGCGTATCGCGGCGGTGATGGGCTACGCCGACCGATCGACCGTCGATCCCACCATGCCGTTGACCGAGCTGGGGCTGGATTCCCTGATGGCCGTGCGGATCCGCAACACCGCGCGGGCGGACTTCGGCGTGGAGCCGCCTGTGGCACTGATATTGCAGGGCGCGTCCCTGCAAGACCTGGCGGTCGACATTATGCGCCAACTCGGGGTCTCGGACCCCGACCGGAAGCTCGACAACCTAAAAAGCATGGACACTGTTCGCGACCGGGCGCAGCAGCGCGCGGCAGCGCGACACGGAGCCGCGCTGCGGCGGAAACGAGGACAAAACTAGTGAGCATCCCCGACAACGCGATTGCGGTGGTCGGCATGGCCGGCAAATTTCCGGGCGCCAACGATGTATCGGCGTTCTGGAGCAATCTTCGGCGCGGCCGGGAGTCAATCGTCACCCTGTCCGAACAGGAACTGCGCGACGCCGGGGTCAGCGAGAAGACACTGGCTAATCCGGCGTACGTGCGTCGCGCCCCGCTACTCGACGGCATCGACGAGTTCGACGCCGACTTCTTCGGGTTCCCGCCGCTGGCCGCGCAGGTGCTGGATCCGCAACACCGGTTGTTCCTGCAGTGCGCGTGGCATGCGCTAGAGGACGCGGGCTGTGACCCCGCGCGGTTCGACGGCTCGATCGGCGTGTACGGAACCAGCTCTCCCAGCGGCTATCTGCTGCACAACCTGCTGTCGCATCGCGACCCGAACGCCGTTCTGGCCGAGGGACTCAACTTCGACCAGTTCAGCTTGTTCCTGCAGAACGACAAGGACTTTCTGGCAACACGCATATCTCATGCGTTCAACCTCCGGGGCCCGAGCATCGCGGTGCAAACCGCGTGCTCGTCGTCGCTGGTCGCGGTTCACCTGGCCTGCATGAGCCTGCTCAGCGGCGAATGCGACATGGCACTGGCCGGCGGGTCATCGCTGTGCATCCCCCACCGCGTGGGTTACTGGAACTCGCCGGGATCGATGGTGTCGGCGGTCGGCCACTGCCGGCCCTTCGACGTGCGAGCCGACGGCACGGTCTTCGGCAGCGGTGTCGCGATGGTGGCCCTCAAACCGCTGCAGGCCGCCATCGACGCCGGGGACCGCATTCACGCCGTCATCCGCGGCTCGGCGATCAACAACGACGGGTCGGCGAAGATGGGGTATGCGGCACCCAATCCGGCCGCTCAAGCCGATGTCATCGCGGAAGCCCATGCAGTGTCTGGCGTCGATTCGTCGACCGTGAGCTATGTCGAGACCCACGGAACCGGCACCCCGCTCGGTGATCCCATCGAAATCCAAGGGCTCCGAACGGCGTTCGAGGTGTCTCAAACACCCCGGCCAGGCCCCTGTGTCCTGGGGTCGGTCAAGTCGAACATCGGCCACCTGGAAGTCGCCGCCGGGATCACGGGTCTGATCAAAACGATTCTGTGCCTGAAGAGCAAAGCGATTCCTGCGACGCTGCACTACACCAGCCCGAATCCGGAACTGCGTCTGGACCAGAGTCCGTTCGTCGTGCAAAGCAAGTACGGCCCATGGGAGTGGGACGGAGTGCTTCGGGCCGGGGTGAGCTCGTTTGGGGTAGGGGGTACCAACGCGCACGTCGTGGTCGAGGAGGCACCGGCGGTTCCAGCGCACACGGAGCCGACCGGCCCCCAGGTGCTGCTGCTGTCGGCACAAACCGCCGCGGCGCTTGGGGAGTCGCGGATCGCCCTGGCCACCGCGTTAGAAAGGCCGGACGGCCCGGACCTGTCCGACGTCGCCTATACGCTCGCCGGGCGCCGCAAGCACCACATCACGATGGCCACTGTCGTTCGCGACCGGGAGCAGGCGGTCAGCGTCCTGCGGGCGGCCGAGCACGACAATGTTTTCGTCGGCGAATCGACCACCGACGGTGAACGCGCTGATGCGACCACATCGGCCTCAGACCGCGTCGTTTTCATGTTTCCCGGGCAGGGCGCTCA
>Ga0335071_10000405_pt1 | contig 49061 bp, 48 predicted proteins | sample Lox_Sample_15_FD_206724 | JGI IMG/M metagenome (GOLD analysis project Ga0335071, IMG submission 206724) | Soil microbial communities from Loxahatchee National Wildlife Refuge, Florida, United States - Lox_Sample_1.5 | ecosystem: Environmental > Terrestrial > Soil > Wetlands | place: USA... | reverse complement strand
GGCAGATGGCTCCCCTCGAGCGGCGGCCCGCGCGCATCGCGGTGGAGCTGCAGGCCGCCAAGCTCACGCGCGCCGTCTCCTCCGAGCGCCAGCTCCAGGAAGTGATGGTGGACTTCTGGTTCAACCACTTCAACGTCGATGCGCGGAAGGGCGCGGTGAAGTGGATGATCGCCGACTACGAGCGCACCGCCATCCGGCCGCACGCGCTCGGCAAGTTCCGCGACCTGCTGCTCGCCACCGCGCAGCATCCCGCCATGCTCTTCTACCTCGACAACTGGATGTCCACGAAGGCCGACCTCGTCGTGCGCGCCGGTCCGCAGAAAGGCCGGCAGATGGGCCTCAACGAGAACTACGGGCGCGAGATCATGGAGCTGCACACGCTGGGGGTCGACGGCGGGTACACGCAGAAGGACATCATCGAGGTGGCTCGGGCCTTCACGGGCTGGACCATCGACCGACCGCGCGAGCACGGGACCTTCCTCTTCCGCGCTCCCGCCCACGACCAGGGCGAGAAGCGCATCCTCGGCCACGTCCTCGTGCCCGGAGGCGGCATGGCCGACGGCCTGCGGGTCATCGACATCCTGTCACGCCATCCGTCGACCGCGCGCTTCGTCGCCGCCAAGCTCGTCCGCCGCTTCGTGAGCGACGAGCCGCCGCCGGCTCTCGTCGACCGCGCCGCCCGGACCTTCCGGGAGACCGACGGCGACATCCGGCAGGTGATGATCACCATCGTCTCGTCGCCGGAGTTCTTCTCGCCCGAGGCCTATCGGGCCAAGATCAAGTCGCCGCTCGAGATCGTGGCCAGCTCCGTGCGCGCGCTCGACGGCGAGCTCGTGCTCCCCGCCGCAGCGGGCGGGCGGCAGGCCGGCGGAGGATTCTCGCTCGCGCAGCAGGTGGGCAAGCTCGGCGAGCCCCTGTACCAGCAGCAGCCGCCCACCGGTTACCCGGATGTCGCCGACGCGTGGGTCAACACCGGCGCGCTGCTCAACCGCATGAACTTCGCGCTCGGCCTGACCGCGAACCACGTGCCGGGCGTCCGGGTCGACCTCGGCCGGGTCGTCGGCGCCGCCGATCGTGCCCAGCCCGAGAAGGTGCTCGACGTCCTGCTGGTCTCGGTGCTGCACGGGCAGGCCACGCCGGAGACGCGCCGGGTGCTCGTGGCGCAGCTCGACAATCCGGAGATCATCCGCGCCACCGCCGACGATCGCGGCCCTGCCAACACGGATGTCGAGAAGCTCGCGGCCCTCGTGCTGGGGTCGCCCGAGTTCCAGAGGAGATAGCCGGTGGGCTGCGGCACGCGCCGCTCGTTCATGAAGGGAGGGGCCCTGGCGCTCCTCGGCCTGGGCTCGGTGCCGCGGTTCCTCGTGCGCGCCGCGCATGCTGAGGGCGCGGCGGCGCGGTCCAAGGTGCTGATCGCCGTGTTCCAGCGCGGTGCCGTGGATGGGCTCACCATGGTGGTGCCGCACGGCGATCGCGACTACTACGGCGCCCGCGGCAGCATCGCGGTGGCGCGTCCGATCGCCGGCAACCTGGAGACGACGATCGATCTCGACGGCTTCTTCGGGCTGCATCCGGCCATGGCCCCGCTCAAGCCGCTGTGGGACGCAAAGCAGCTCGCCATCGTGCACGCGTGCGGCTCGCCGGACACGACCCGCTCGCACTTCGATGCCCAGGACTACATGGAGTCCGGCACGCCCGGCGTGAAGACCACGCAGGACGGGTGGCTCGCGCGCGGGCTCCTCGCGGAGCCGGCGGGATCGGCGTCGCCCTTCCGCGCGGTGGCCATGGGCTCGCAGCTGCCCCGGTCGCTCCGCGGCGAGATCGGCGCCGTGGCCATGGGGGCCGTGGCCGACTTCGACGTGAAGCAGGACATGGGACGCATGGCGGGGAGCGGCACCGTCAACGCGCGGCGCGGGTTCGAGTCGCTCTACGAGCAGGGCGTGCAGGACATTCTTCACGGCACGGGCCGCGAGACGTTCGACGCCGTGAAGATGCTGAAGGCCGCGAATCCGCAGCGCTTCGCGCCCGAGCACGGCGCCCAGTATCCGCGGGGGAAGCTGGGCGACAGCCTCAAGCAGATCGCGCAGCTCATCAAGGCGAACGTGGGGCTGGAGGTCGCGTTCGCCGACATGGGCGGCTGGGACACGCACGCCAACCAGGGCAACGAGAAGGGGCAGCTCGCGCTGCGGTTCGCGGAGTTCTCGCAGAGCCTGGCGGCGCTTTCGCGCGACCTCGGCGACCGGATGGCCGACGTCGTCGTCCTGACCATGTCGGAGTTCGGCCGCACCGTGAGGGAGAACGGCAACCGCGGCACGGACCACGGCCACGCCACGGCCATGCTGGTGCTGGGGGGCGGCGTCAGGGGCGGCCGGATGGTGGGGGGCTGGCCGGGCCTCGCGCGCGAGCAGCTCTACGAGGGTCGCGATCTCGCGGTGACCACCGACTTCCGACACCTCTTCGCCGAGGTGGCCGTGCGGCACCTGGGCGTGCCGCCGACCGCGCCGCTCTTCCCCGGCTTTCCCACGAATCCCGCGAAATACCCCGGGGTGCTCGTGTAGACTCGCCCGCATGTGGGTCGCCCTGGCACTGATCGCCGCCCTGTGCCAGGTGCTCCGGAACACCGTCATGAAGCGCCTCGGCCACGAGCTGGACGAGTACATGGCCGTGTGGGGACGCTTCACGTTCCTCCTGCCCTTCGCCGCGCTGTTCGTCCTGTGGCGCGGCGTGCCGGAGATCAAGCCGGGCTTCGTCTGGGCCTGCCTCCTCTTCGCCGTCTGTCAGATCATCTCGACCATGGCCTTGTCCAAGGCGCTCAAGCTCTCGCCGATCTCCATGGTCACGGCCCTGTGGAAGGTGAGCCTGCTGATTCTCGTGGTCCTCGGCTACCTCACGCTGAAGGAGAAGCCGGGCCCTCTGGGCATCGCCGGCATCCTGATCAGCATGGCCGGCGTCTATCTCCTGAACGTGAACCGCGCGCACATCTCGTGGTGGGCGCCCCTCGCGGTGCTGTTCTCGGATCGCGGGCTGCGCTACACGCTCCTGGCTGCCCTCTTCTTCGCGCCGTCCGTGGTGACCATCAAGCGGGCCATGCAGCTCTCCGACCCGTACATGGGCACGCTCGGCGGCTACCTCGCCTCCAGCCTGCTCGTCACGCCCGTGGTGCTGGTGACCTCCCGGCGTTACTTCGCCGCGGTGCCGCGCCACTGGCTGGCCTTCGTGTCCTTCGGGCTCTTCGCCGCGCTGACCACGGTGACGCAGGGGCACGCGTACCTGATGACGCTGTCGTCGTACGTGGAGGCGGTGAAGCAGGTGGAGATCCTCTTCGCCCTCGCCATCGGGGTGCTGCTCTTCCAGGAGAAGCAGAAGGCCCGGGAGATCGCGCCGGGCGCCCTCGTCATGCTGGCGGGCGTGGTGCTCCTCTCGCTGGCGAGCTGAGCGGACTAGATCTCGGGCCGCTTGCCGTGGCTCGCGCGCACGACGGTCTTGATACCCCCGCGCACGCTGAAGTCACCCACCACCTCGATCCAGCGCGGCGCCGCCACCTCCACGAAGTCGTTGAGGATGCGGTTGGTCACGTCCTCATGGAAGGCGCCCTCGTCGCGATAGGACCAGATGTAGAGCTTGATGCTCTTGAGCTCGACGAGCAGGCGGTCCGGCACGTAGCGCACGCGGATGGTGGCGAAGTCGGGCTGGCCCGTCTTCGGGCAGAGACAGGTGAACTCCGGGATCTCGAGCGCTACCTCGTAGTCGCGCTCGGGGTGCGGGTTCGGCACGACGTCGAGCGTGCGGCTGGGGCGGCTCGGCATGCGGCTATTCTACTCCGGCGCGCCGACGGAGCGCGCGCGCCAGAGCGCGTCGCGGGCCCGATCCAGCGCCGGCGGCGGAAAGTGCTCGAGCAGCACGACGCTCGTGCCGCGGCGCTCGACGGCGAAGGCGTGCCCGTCCTCCAGCCACGTCACGAGGCCGCCGCCGGCACGCACGTGACCCTTGCCGCCCAGGGCGGGGTGCCGCCGCTCCACCGAGGCCTTCAGCTGGTCCGCGAGCGCGCTGGCGGCCGCGAGATCCGCGACGACCACGCGGTACGCGATGGTGAAGCGGCCCGCGGCATCCTCCCAGATGCGGTACCGGTCGCCGCGCCAGCCCTCGGCCGCGCGGGGGCCTTCCTGATCGCCCAGGTGCAGGGCGAGCACGGCCCCCAGCGAGGACTCGCCGAGATCGTCCTCGGCCACGAAATGCATCCCGGGCAGGAGGCTCGACAGATCGGGAACGGCGACGGTCAGCGGATCCTCGCGAGCGTCGAGATACTTCGCCGGGTGGAGGATCTGCGTGGTTGATCGCGGCGGGTCCTTGTACACGGCGCTCAGCGTCGACCACGGCTGGCGCTTCCGCAGCTGGTAGAGGAAGCCGAGTCCCTCCACGTAGGGGAAGAGGAGGAGGTCCCGCACGAACTTGGGTGCCTTGGCGATGACGGGTCCGCCCGCGCTCGCGGCGATCAGGCCGCGCGTGGCCGCGAGGTCGGGGAGGCGGCTCATGTCCGATCCCTGGGGCTTGAGGAGGAGATCGAAGGAGAGGGCGACGGCCTCGCCCTCGACGAGCGCCTGGCGCGCGAGCAGGCGATCGCCGCGGCCCGGATCGGGCGCGACGAAGGCGTCGAGCGAGAGCTCGCGATCCTGGAGCGCGTGGACGAGCTCGTGCATCAGGGCGGCGCGCTGCTGCTCGGGCGGGAGCCAGTCGCCCACGACCATGATCTTGCGGAGCGGGTCGTAGTAGGCCGAGACCTGCTCCTCGAGCAGGTCGAGGAAGAGGCGCTGCAGATCGTAGCTCGCCGGGAGGACGCCCCAGGCGACCATGCTCTTCCGCTCCGCCTCGAGCTGGGCGGGCGAGTAGCGCCGGTTGATCTCCTGCTCGATGAAGCGCCGGTTGTCGGCGCGAGACTGCACGAGGACGGGCGGCGGCGGTCCCGGCGCGGCCATGCCCCGGAGCTCGGCCAGCTGGTCGAAGAGCGGCGCGGCCACGGCAGCGAGTGCAGCCTGACGGTCGGAGTCCGTCTGCGACTGGACGCGGACCGGGCCGATCCAGGCGAGCCCGGCCGCCAGGACCAGGAGCAACAGGAGAGCGGCGCGGCGCATGTGTTGATGGTACCTCAGCGCGCCAGCATTGCCGGTGGTTCGCCGCACGGCTCACCGGCGCGCCGTCAGCGCGATGCCCGCCACCACCAGGAGCGCCGAGAGCACGAGCTCCGGGGTGAGGGGCTCCCGTCCGAGGGCGGCGGCGACGAGCACGCCCCAGATGGGGGTGGTCAGCGACACGGCGGCAAGGGCGCTCGGCCGGTAGACCTGGAGCAGCCGGGCGTTCAGGAGGAAGTTGAAGCCGCCGATGACGGCGCCCTGGAACGCGATGGACAGCAGGAGACCCAGCGTCCAGCGCGTGGGCCGGCTGGTCTCCGTGGCGAGACCGATGAGGAGGAAGCCCGCGCTGCCGATGAGGGACTGATAGAGCATGAGGCGGACGGGATCGAGGCGCTGCACCGCGCGCGCGATGTAGACGATGCGCTCGCCCAGGAGGAGGGCGGACACCGCGACGATGAGATCGCCCGCGAGAGTGGCGCTCGACATCGAGAAGCTCCGCACGAAGAGGATGACGATCCCGCTGTACGCGACGAGCACGCCGGCCAGCTTCGCCGGGGTGAGCCGGTCGCCCGGGATCAGGAAGTGGGCGAGCACGACAGTGTGGACGGCGTAGGTGTTCAGCACGATGACGCCGTGGGCGGCGGTGGTGCGCTCGAGCCCGTAGTTCATGAGGGCGACCTGCGCCACGAAGAGAAGGCCCAGCGACCAGATGGGGCTGGCCTCGCCCCGCCGGATCACCAGCACGTCGTAGCGGCGCGTGGCCATGGCGTAGGAGAGGATGACGACGGCGCTCAGCGCGAAGCGCGCGAGAGCGAGTCTCAGCGGAGGCATGTCGGCGAGACCGAGCTTGATGGCGACGGGATTGGCGCCCCACAGCGCGGCGAGGAGCAAGGCCAGGAGGGCGCCGGTGGAGTCGAGCGGACGGTGCTCGGGCACGGAGGCGCTATGGTAGCATGAGCCTGCATGAAGATCGGCCTCGTCGGGCTTCCCAAGAGCGGAAAGACCTCGTTGTTCAACCTGCTGACGGGCGCCTCGGTGGCCACCTCCTCGTTCGGCGCCTCGCGCGGCGAGATGCACTCGGGGGTCGCGCGTGTGCCCGACGAGCGCGTGGAGCGCCTGACCGGGCTCTTCAAGCCCAAGAAGACGACGCTCGCCACCTTCGAGGTGGTGGATCTCGCGGGCATCAGCAAGGGCGATCGCGAGGGGCTCGACGCCAAGGAGTTCCGGAACGCCGACGCGCTCCTGCACGTGGTGCGGGCCTTCCCGGACGCGGCCGGCGCGGCGCCCAATCCCCGGGGCGACATCGCCGATCTGGAGACGGAGCTGATCCTGGCGGATCTCGAGGTGGTCGAGCGGCGGCTCGAGCGGCTCGAGGCCTCGATCAAGAAGAAGCGGATGGAGAGCGAGGTCAAGGAGCAGGCGATCCTCCTGCGGCTCAAGCCCGCACTGGAAGGCGAGACGCCCATTCGCGCCGCATCGCTCACCGAGGAGGACGCGCGCGCCCTCCGCGGCTTCACCTTCCTGTCCCAGAAGCCGATCCTCCACTGCCTGAACCTGTCCGAGAAGGAGCTGGCGCGCGGCCAGACGCTCGTGGAGAGCTTCGGCCTTGCGGAGGTGGCGAGCCGTCCGGGCACGGCCGTGGGCTGGGTGTCCGCGGTGATCGAGGCGGAGGTCGCGCAGCTCGCGGGCGAGGAGCAGGCGGCCTTCCTCGCTGATCTCGGCCTGGCCGAGCCGGCGATCAAGCGAGTGCTGCGGGACTGCTACGCGCTCCTGGGGCTCCTGTCGTTCTTCACCGTGGGCGAGGACGAGGTGCGCGCGTGGTCAGTGCCGCGCGGCACCCGCGCCCAGGACGCGGCGGCCGCCATCCATTCCGACATCGCGCGAGGCTTCATTCGGGCCGAGGTCGTGGGATACGAGGAGCTCGTCGCCGCCGACGGCTCCATGGCTCAGGTGCGGGAACGCGGGCAGTTCCGGCTCGAGGGCAAGGACTACATCGTGCAGGATGGAGAGATCTGCCACTTCCGCTTCAACGTCGCCAAGTAGCGATCAGGGCGGCGGCGTGCGCGGCACCCCTCGCGGCAAGTGTCCCCACACGACCCAGTGGCGATCGCTGGCGAGCTCGCACACGAGCCCGCCCAGCCCGCGCGACCGGATCTGCGACCGGATCTCGCGGAGCGTGAAGGCGGCGCAGAGCGAGTTGTAGAAGTCGTCCTGCATCACCTTCGCCTCGCTGGCGGCGTACTTCTCCACGATCTCGCGCGCGCGCGCCGGCGACTCGGGCCGGAAGAGATCCATGATCAGCACGGTGGCGCCCGGCCGTCCCAGGCGCACCACCTCGTTCCAGAAGACGTACGGGTCGGGCATGTGGTGCACGAGGCTGTTCGACACGATGGCGTCGAAGCTCTGGAGCGGCAGCGGCAGCATGGGCAGCCGCGCGTGGCGCACGTGCACCCGGTCCTCGACTCCCGCGGCCTTCACGGCCTGCTGCGCCAGGGCCACCATGGGCGGAGCGCCGTCCACCGCCGTGATGGTGACGCCGGGCAGCGCGCGCGCGAAGCGCACGGCGATGTCGCCCGGACCGCAGCCGAGATCGACCATGGTGCCGGCCACGGCCCTGGGAAACGAGGCGACGTAGCGATCCACGAAGCCCTGATTGACCTGCTCGAGATCCGCCTGCGCATAGGCGAGGGCCTGCGCCTCGTTCGCCATGAGCTCCGGCTCGAGCACGCGGTCCATCCGCTACCGCCAGCGCACCCAGCGCAGGCAGTGCACGGGGAAGGTGAGGACGAGCCGGTCGGTCGGGTACGCGCGATCCGCATCGTAGCAGCCGTCGGCGATGGCGAGCGGATCCTCCGTCCCGACGAAGTCCCCATCGGCGTGCGAGTCGCAGGGCGTGGTGCAGAGCTCGAGGTGCACGTGAGGCGTCTCGCTCGTGCTGCCGGTCTTGCCCACCTCTCCGATCTGCTCCCCGCGGGTCACGGCCTGCCCCGGCTCCACCCAGGCCGCCTGCAGGTGGCAATAGACCGTCCAGCGATCGAAGCCGGGGTGCTCGATCACCACGCCGAGGCCGCAGCCGACCGACGACTCGATGAGATGGCTCACGATGCCGTCGGCCGCCGCCAGCACCGGCGCCCCGAGCCGTTCGGCGAAGTCGACGGCGGGGTGGCTGTTGCGCCGCGGCAGCATGTTGGCGCCCGTGTACGAGCGGTATCGCGAGAGGATGATCACCTCGTCGATCGCCGCGGCGGGCGGGCCGAGGGCCAGCGGAACGACGAGCGCCGCGCCGAGCGCGAGCCACCGGAGGAAAGCGCGCCGGGCCATCCTATTGCGGTTTGACTCCCATGAGCTTGACGGTGCCGCCGAGCGACTGCACGAGATCGATCAGCGTCGCGTCCGCATGCTGCGAGAGGAGCACGCAGCCGGCCCCCAGGATGAGCCCGGTGCCCTCCACCTGCGCCATCGCGTCCTGCGCTTCGGCCTGGGCGTCGGGCCCCGTGCCGTCCTTGAGGGTCGTCCCCTGGTTGAGCCCGCCCTGCACGGCGCCGGACACGAGCGCCTTGCCCTCCGCCAGCGAGGGGCCCGCGCGCCGGTCGTCCCAGTTCCACACGTCCGCGGGCAGCGCGGCCAGCCGGTCGAACATGAGCCGCTCGCCGTGGCAGTGCAGCACCGTGAGGCGGGAGGGCCCGCGCACGGCCTCGAGGATGCGGCGGTCGTACGGCTCGCCGAACCGGGCGTACTCCGCTTCCGTGTGGAGGGCGTGGCTCGCCGCCTGCACCGAGTAGAAGATGCCCTCGGCGCCTTCCCGGAAGCAGGCCTCCATGAAGGCCAGGATCGTGTCGGTGATGGCCTCGAGCGCGTCCTCGACGAGCCGCGTGTTCTCCTTGAGGTCGTAGTTGAGGCGGTCGCCGGCGAGCTTGCGGGCGAGCGAGAGCGGGCTGAAGACGGTGGGGATGGCCGAGGCATCCGCGCGCCGGTCCACCACGCACCGGATGATCGTCTCGAGGTGCGAGGCCCAGCCCGTCGACTCCATGGGGACCGGGCGGATCTTCTTCCAGTCCTCCGGCGCGTTCACGGCGTGGCGCAGGCAGGGGCGGTGCCCGTCCGGCGCGAGCTCGTCGCTTTCCACGCATCCCCAGTCCTCGACGGCGTAGCCGCCCGCCGGCGTCACCTTGAGGAAGTCGGAGCCGTAGCGCTCGTGGAAGCGCAGCGTGGTCTGGGCCAGCGCGGCGGGCGAGCGGTCCACGTTCGGGAAGTGGCGCCAGAAGGCGTACGGCGGCCGGTCGGTCGGCTCTCGCCGGATGGCCGCGAGGATGCGCTCACGCTTGGTCATGTTGCTTCCGCCTCAGGGACGCGGGAAGTTCATGCAGTCGACGAACACGTCCTGGAAGTCCGGATGCGCGGCCAGCGAGACGTGCTCGATGCGGCGCGCGATGGCCTCGGCGCGCGCGCGCTCCGCCTCCGAGACCAGCGCGAGCTGGGCGCCCCGCAGCGCCGCGTTGCCGACGTAGCGGATCCGCGACTCGGGCAGGGCCGGAATGAGCCCGATCCGGATCGCGCTCGGGATCGACAGGTAGTTGCCGAAGCCGCCCGCCAGCATGAGCTCGGCGACCTTGTCCTCGGGCACGCCCGCGATGTGCTGGAGCATCGCGGCCCCGGACGCGATGGCGCCCTTGCAGAGCTGCACCTGGCGCACGTCGTCCTGCGTGAGGAGCAGCTCCTGGGTCGCGCCGTGCTCACCCGCGCGGGCGAGGATCACCGCGCGCTCGTCGCCGCGCTTGCTCACCCGCGCGCGCAGGGGCGGGGGCAGGCGATCGAGGTGATCGAGGTCGATGAGCCCGGTCCAGTCGATGACGCCCGCGTCGAGAAGCGCGGCGATGGCGTCGATGAGCCCGGAGCCGCAGATGCCCTGGGCCGCCGCGTCGCCGATGGTGTGCAGCACGAGGTCACCCTCGGCGAAGGCGACGCGATCGATGGCGCCCAGCGCGGCGCGCATGCCGTGCCGGATCTGCGCGCCCTCCAGCGCCGGGCCCGCGGGCGCCGAGCACGCCCAGAGGTGCTCGCGCGATCCGAGCAGCACCTCCCCGTTGGTGCCGATGTCGACGGCCACCCGGATCTCCGCCGACTCGTCCATCCGGGTCGAGAGCGCCACCGCCACCGCGTCGGCGCCCACGAAGCCCGCCACGATGGGCAAGAGGCAGACGCGCGCGTCCGGGCTCACCTTGAGGAAGAGCTCGCGCGCCGACACGGTGAGGGGATGCCGCATGACGGGGGCGTAGGGAGCCAGGCCCACGTAGGACGGATCGATGCCGAGGAGCACGTGGTGCATGCAGGTGTTGCCGACGATGACGATCTTGTAGATCCACTTGGCGAGCACGCCGGAGTCGCGGCAGACCTGCTCGATGTGCTGGTTCAGGAGGCCGAGGATGCGCGTCTGGAGCTTGCGCAGGTTGCCGGGGTCGAACTGCGCGAAGGCGATGCGGGACATGAGGTCGCCGCCGAAGACCGCCTGCGGGTTGAGGCTCGAGACGGAGGCAAGCTGCTCGCCCGACTCCAACTCCATCAGCGTGGTGACGACGCTCGTGGTGCCCACATCGATGGCGAGGCCGAAGGTCAGCAGGTGCGTGTCCCCGGCCTCCACGGCGAGGATGCGACGCCCGAACGACGCCACCGTGACCTCGCCCGCGTGCTCGCGGAGGGCCTGGGGCAGGCTCTTCAGGACCTCGGGCCCGCAGTCCCCGGGAGCCCTGCCCACGGCGGCCAGCACGGCCTCGAGATCCGAGGTCTGGTGATGCTCCTCGGTGGGGAGCGCGATGTGCACGGTCTGCTTCTCGACGCCCGCGGCGATGGGCACCGGCAGCGGGACGCCGGCGCCGCGCTCGGCGCCCAGGATCTGGAACGTCTGGTCGTCGACGGGCGGCGAGGCCTGCACGGTGATCGGATCCGACACGCGGCACTGGCAGGCGAGGCGGTAGCCCTCGCGCACGAGGGTGTCGCCCAGCTGCAGCTCGTCCATGATCGTGGGCGGCGGGATGAGCCCCGCGACGAACTTCACGCGGCACGAGGTGCAGCGACCGCGCCCTCCGCAGGTCGCCTCGATGTCCACGCCGGCGGCATGCGCAGAGGCGAGAATCGTGGCGCCGGATTCGACCTGGAGAGAGCGGCCGGCGGGCAAGAGGGTCAGCGCCACCGTCGCCATTGCCTCGAAGATACCACTTCCCCCTTGACTTCCCCGAGCGCTTTGCCGATAGTGGCCGCACCCCATGAACCCTTGGGCGCGACCGGCCCGCAGGTGATCAGGGAGGCCCGGTGCTTCAGTTCACCTTCCAGCGGCTTCTCTGGCTGATCCCGACGCTCCTCGCGATGGCGCTCGTCACCTTCCTGGTGATGCACGCCACGCCGGGCAGCCCGCTCGATCCCGTGGCCGAGGGCGCCAACCCGCTCTCGCCGGAGGCGCAGCAGAACCTGGCCGCGGCCTACGGTCTCGACAAGCCGCTCTGGGAGCAGTTCGCCATCTTCGTCGGCAAGGCCCTGCACGGCGACTTCGGGCAGTCCTTTGTCTACAAGACGCGCACGGTGACGGAAATCCTCCGTGAGGCGTTTCCGGTGTCGCTCCTGCTCGGGGCCATGGCGCTGGCGCTCGCCATCGCCGGCGGCGTCACCCTGGGGATCCTCGCCGCCGTCTACCAGAACCGCTCGTGGGACTATGTCTCCGTGAGCGTGGCCACCCTCGGGGTCAGCGTGCCCAATTTCGTGCTCGCGGTCTTCCTCATCGTGCTGTTTTCCTTCGTCCTGCCCATCTTTCCCACGGGCGGCTGGGGGGAGCCCAAGGACTGGGTGCTGCCCACCGTGACGCTGGCCCTGGGGCCCATGGGCATCATCGCCCGCTTCACGCGGTCCAGCATGGTCGAGGTGATCCGCTCCGACTACATTCGTACGGCCCGGGCGAAGGGTTTGGCCGAGCGGCCCGTCATACTCAAGCATGTGCTCAAGAACGCCTGCATCCCGGTGGTCACCCTGCTCGGGCCACTCTTCGCCGCGGTGGGCACGGGCTCGTTCTTCGTGGAGTCGATCTTCCGCGTGCCCGGCATGGGGCGGTTCTTCGTGCTCTCGATGACGGGGCGGGACTACCCCATGATCATGGCGGTGATCCTGCTCTACGGCGTCTTTCTGGCGTTGATGAATCTCGCAGTGGATCTCCTCTATGGCTTCATCGACCCCCGCATCCGCTACTAGCTACGACACGGCCGAGATCGTGGCGGATGTCCCGTCCGCCGTGACCTCGAGCCTGTGGCGGGACGCGTGGCGCCGGCTCATCCGGAACAAGCTCGCGGTGGTCGGCGGCATCACGGTGATCCTGCTGGTCTTCGTGGCCATCTTCGCCCCTGCGCTCGCGCCGCAGTCCTACACCAAGGCCAACTTCGGCAGCATCTACCAGTTCCCGTCGCGGGAGTTTCCCCTCGGCACCGATCAGCTCGGCCGGGACGTGCTCTCCCGCCTCATCTACGGCGCCCGCGTCTCCATGCTCGTGGGGCTGGGCTCGCAGGTGATCGTGCTCCTGATCGGCGTGCCGCTGGGCGCGGTGGCCGGCTTCGTGGGCGGGCGCACGGACATTCTCATGACACGGTTCGTCGACGTGATGTACGCGTTCCCGCGCCTGCTGTTCGTGATCCTCGTCATGTCCATGCTGGGGGCGGGCCTCGTCAACATCTTCATCGCGCTCGGGCTCACGGGCTGGGTCGGCATCGCGCGGCAGACGCGGGCGCAGGTGCTCACGCTCAAGGAAAAGGAGTTCGTGGAGGGCGCCCGCGCCCTGGGCGCGCGGGGCTGGCGCGTGCTGAGCCGCCACGTCATGCCGAGCGCGCTCACGCCCATCGTGGTCTCCATCACCTTCGGCATCCCGGAAGCCATCTTCACCGAGGCCGCCCTGTCCTTCATCGGAGTCGGCATCAACCCACCCACGCCGTCGTGGGGCCAGATGGTCGGTGAGAACCAGCAGTTCCTCCGATCCTACTGGTACCTGTGCGTGTTCCCGTCCATCGCCATCGCGATCACCATGCTGTCCTTCACCTTTTTCGGCGACGGCGTCCGCGACGCCCTCGACCCCAAGATGAAATAAGAGGAGCGAACATGAAGATTCCGGATCAGCAGCTGGCCCTCTTCGCAGAGCGGCTCCAGGCCATCGGCCTCGGCCGCCGCGACTTCCTGAAGGCCGTCGGGGCCATGGCCGCATTCGGCGGCCTGGGCTTCGCCACCACCGCCGAGGCCTACAAGCCGACCAAGGTCGCCGCCGGCGACAAGCTCGCCAAGGAGCAGGTGTTCCGGTACGGCGGCGGCGGCTACTACCAGAACGACCCGGCCAGCCACGATTTCAACAAGGACCTCTACTGCTCGGGCGTGCCCGCGCTCTTCGCCGGGCTCATGGTATTCACGGCGGATTTCGTGGCCGTGCCGTGGATGGCCAGCAAGGTCGAGGGCAACAAGGATGGCTCCGTGTGGACGTTCACGATCCGCAAGGACTCGCGCTGGTCCGACAACGCGCCCGTCTCGGCCCGCGACTTCGAGTATTCCTGGAAGCGCCAGCTCGATCCCGCCTCGGCGGCTCCCTACGCCTCGTTCCTCTACGACATCAAGAACGGCGAGGCCTTCAACAAGAAGAAGATTACCGATCCCAAGGAAGTCGGGGTCCGGGCCAAGGACGACTGGACCCTCGAGGTGACGCTGGAAGGACCGCGCGGCTACTTCCCCGTGCTCGCCGCGTACCTGGCCGCGCTGCCCGGCTACCAGCGCGCCATCGAGAAGCACGGCGACAAGTGGACGGAGGCCGGCAACATCGTCTGCAACGGCCCCTTCGTGCTCGAGTCGTGGGAGCACAACAAGCAGATGACGCTCCGGAAGAACCCGTACTACTTCGGCGCCAAGGACGTGCACCTCACGAAGGTGATGATCCCGATCATCCCCGTGGCCTCCGGCGCCCTGCCGTACGAGGGCAACGAGATCGACCTGACGCTGCTCCAGGCCGGCGATCTCAAGCGTCTGCAGTCCGACCCCCGGGCGTCCAAGGACGTGTTCCGCTATCCCTTCCCCGGCACCTGGTATCTCACCCCCCAGGTGACGAAGGCACCGTTCGACAACGTGAAGGTGCGGCGAGCCGTCGGCCACGCCATCGACCGCGACAACGTGGTGAAGGTGGCGCAGGGGCTGGCCGTCCCCGCGTGGTCGATGATCCCGCCCGGCTTCCCTGGCGCCGTCGACGACGCCAAGATCAAGGCCATCCAGCGCTTCGACAAGAAGGCGGCCATGGAGATGCTCAAGGGCACGCCCTACGAGGGCGGCAAGAACTGGCCGAAGATCACGCTGTCCATGCGGGACGAGGCCCTCGGGGCCAAGCCGCTCGCCGAGGCGGTGCAGGCCGTGCTCCTCGAGAACCTCAACATGAAGACGGAGCTCGAGGTGCTGGAGCAGCGCGTGTTCCGCGAGCGCCTGTGGAAGCAGGATCTCCAGTTCGTGTGGATCCGGTGGTTCATGGACTATCCCGATCCTCACAACGAGTACTTCGACACGTTCTACGGCAAGAAGACCACGGGCAAGCGCCAGGCGTGGTCCAACGACGCCTTCGACAAGGAGCTGGAGGCGGGACGCGACACGCGGGACCCGGCCAAGCGCATGGCCGCCTATGCCAAGGCCGAGGAAATTCTCCAGACGGACGGCGGCTATGTTCCCGTCGCCTGGGTGGTGCGGTACGCAGCGGCCAAGCCGTGGGTCAAGGGCATCGAGAAGAACAAGGCCGGCGAGAGCGTGGTCGACGGCAACATCTACGTCGACATGCTGGAGCACATCTACATCACCGAGAAGGGCTAGGCTCGCGCGGGGTCAGGTCGCGGCGCATGACAGGGCCTGACCCCGCGGAAGTCCCTCCGGCGCTTGCCGAGGCGCACCGTCTCATCGAGACGGGCCGCCTCGCGGCGGCGGTCGGCGTGATGGGCGGCTAGAGGCCCAGGACGCAGAGGAAGAGCACCTCGGTGATCTTCCTCGTGGTCGGGCAGTAGTGCTGGGCCACGGCGCCGAAGATGCCGGCCATCACCAGGACGACGCTGAAGGGGATCCAGGTGGACCAGAGCACGCTGCCGGTCCAGCCGAGAGTGACCGCCCGCTTTGCCGCCCGGTGCAGCGAGGTGGCGAGGGCGACCTGAAAGGCTGCTTCGCCCAGGATGTGGGGCGCCTGGTACACGAGGTAGAGGCCGGCGCCCGTCACGGCGAGCAGGAACACGGCGAAGGCGAGGAGCACCAGCCAGCCGTCGTCAAGATCGAGCCCGCCGCCGCCCGAGCCGCTGCCTCCCGAGCTCCCGACGGAGAGGCTTCCCGACGTTCCGCCGCCGCTCGGCCCGTCGAAGCCCGCGCTGGCGCCCCCGCCGCCGAAGCGGCCGCCGCCGGGCCGGAAGCCCGACCCGGAGCCGCGCCAGCTTGGAAACCCGACGCCCGCGTTTCCCAGGTCGCCCAGATCCACGCCCGGCACCATCGCGCCGGCGCCGCGCGAGACGTACAGGAGCCAGAGGCGGATGAGCGCGAAGAAGACCAGATACGATCCGGCGACGGCCAGCATGTAGCGCCACGGCATGGAGGCGAGGCCGAGCCAGAGCAGCAGCGCGCTCACCACCACGCCGGAGAGCAGCACACAGGCAAGGATGGCCGCCATGTGCCAGCGCACGAAGAAGCGCTGGGAGATGCGGCGGGTGACGGCCTCGTGGAGGCGGTCGGGCTCGCTCGCGCTCACGCGGATCCGGCCACCGACTCCATCACGGCGCTCCGAGCGGTCAATCGTAGACGATGACGCTGCGCTTCACCTCGCCCTGCTTCATGAGATCGAAGGCCTGATTCAGCTCCGACAGCGGCAGCCGGCGCGTGACCAGCTCCTTCAGCTGGTACTTCCCGGCCATGAAGAGATCGAGGAGCATCGGCACGTCCGTGCGCTGATGCCCGGCGCCGAACGAGGAGCCCGTGAGCACGCGCTGCTGGAGAAGCATGCCGGGATCGATGGACAGCCGCGTGCCGGCCGGGCTGACTCCCACCACCACGCAGGTGCCGCCGCGGTGGGTCGAGGCGAAGGCCTGCTCGATGGTCTTCTGCGTGCCCACCACCTCGAACGCGAAGTCGACGCCGCCCATGCCGCTGATCGCGTGCACGCGCGCCACCGGGTCCTCCTTCGAGGCGTCGACGGCGTGCGTGGCGCCGAACTCCTCCGCCCACTCGAGCTTCTGCCGGTTGAGGTCGACGGCGATGATCTTTCCGGCGCCCACCAGCCGCGCGGCCTGCACCGTGTTGAGGCCCACGCCGCCGCAGCCGAACACGGCCACGCTGGCGCCCGGCGGGACCTTGGCGCGGTTGAAGACCGGCCCGGCGCCGGCGAGGACGCCGCAGCTCACGAGGCAGGCGAGATCGAGCGGCGCGTCCTTCCGGATGGGAATGACGCTCTGCTCGGGGAGCACGGTGCGCGTCGCATAGCCCGCGACCTGGAGGAAGTGATGGAGGGGCTGGCCGTTCTTGCGAAAGCGCGAGGTGCCGTCCAGCATGAACCAGCGCGGCTTGTCCCGGAGCGCGCACATGGTCGGCTGGCCGCCGATGCAGTACCCGCAGCGTCCGCACGAGGGAATGTAGCTCGAGCAGACGTGATCGCCGGGCGCCACGGTCTGCACGCCCGTGCCGACCTTCTCGACGACGCCGGCCGCCTCGTGCCCGAGGATCACGGGCAGGGGATGCGGGTAGTCCCCGGTGACCACGTGAAGGTCGCTGTGGCAGACGCCGTTGGCGACCCAGCGCACCTGCACCTCGAGCGGGCCGGGCTCGAGGAGCTCGACGTCCTCGACCACGAGCGGCTTCTGGACCTCGTAGAGCACCGCGGCATTCGCTTGCATGGCGTGTCCTCCTGACGGGAGAGGGACGGCTACCGAGCGGCCGCGAGCAGGATGATCTCCACGCGGCACTTCCCGGCGAGCGTGGCGCCCACGCACGCGCGCTGCGGCCAGTGGGCGGAGTCGGGTCCTATCCAGGGATTCCAGACGGCGTCGAAGTCGGTCTTCGTGCTCATGTCGGCCAGGAAGATCTGCGCGGACAGGATGCGGCTCTTGTCCGTCCCGGCAGCGGCGAGGTTCTCGTCCAGGATCTCGAGGCAGCGGCGCGCCTGGGCCCGAACGTCGCCGGTCTCGTCGTCCGAGGTGGCGACCGTCCACACGAATCCCTGGTAGGCGACGGCGCGGTTCCGGCCCTGGGCGGCCCCGCGCCAGCGTTGGATCGGCAGCATCGAGGGGTCCGCGCGTCAGCCGAGCTTGCCGTGCGCCGACTCGCTCTGCGTGGGCAGGAGCGAGACGTGGCTGTGCACGCAGACCCAGTGGCCCTCGCGGCGCGCAAGGATGAAGGTGGCGCGCCCGGGACGGGTGAAGGTCTTGCCGTCCGGGCTGGTCGCTTCCGAGGACCACCCGGCGGCGATCCACGCGGTGTCGGCGGTCGCCCGCACGACCGGGCGGGCGTCGATCGTGAAATTGCGGATGCGCGGCCACACGTTCTGCCACTGCTCGCGCACGATGTTGTCGAGGCCGTGCACGGCGGTGGCCCAGGTGCCGAAGGCCACCGCGTCGTTGGCGAACATGCGACGGCCGGCCTCGAAGTCCCGGCCACGGCACGCCGCCTCGAACTCACGCAGCCACTGCAGGGTTTCCTGGTCCGGGGTGGGCATGGAGGCGATTATCAATGCTCCGGGAGGAAATGCAAGTGTGCCGGGCCGCGCGCCTCAGCGGCGCTTGAGGATGCGCAGGAGATTGTGGTGCGCGTCGGTGAACGTCGGCAGCTCGGGACGGTCCGCGATGGGCGCGGCGGCCTCGGCGATCGACGGCCAGGCGAGGAGCTTCCGGTTGCGGGTGACGAGGACCTGGTCCGTGGACGAGTACCAGTATTCCGGCCCGTCCTCCTCATCCGGCGTGTCGGCGATGTTGAACGCCTCGAGGCCGAATTCGGACGCGAGGCGCTTGATCACGGGCAAGAGGTCGATGAAGCGGTTGGTCGCCTGGAACACGATGACGCCGTTGGGCTTGATGTGCCGCACGTAGATGGCCATCGCCTCGCGGGTGACGAGGTGCATCGGAATGGAATCGCCGGAGAACGCGTCGATGCCGAGCACGTCGTAGCCGCGCGGTGCCTCGCGCTCGAGGGACAGCCGCCCGTCGCCCATCACCAGCGTCGTGCGCGCGGCCGTGTCGGCGAGGAAGGTGAATTCCCGGCGGGCGATGTCGACGACCCGCGGGCTGATCTCGTAGAAGGTGAGCGTGTCGCCCGGGCGCATCCAGGCGCCCACGACCCCGGCGCCCAGACCGATGATGCCGACATTGAGCGGCTGGCCGGGCCGCATGGCCCTGAGCGCAGCAAACGTGCGGCCGTAGCCGGAATGGGGACCGAAGTAGTCCGCGGGCCGCCCGCGGAACTCCTGTCCGAGGAGCTGGCCGCCGTGCATGATGCCGCCGTGGTACATCGAGCGGTACGGCACCGGCTCGCTGAAGTCCGCGGTGCGCACCACGCCGTAGAAGTCGCGCTCCATCACGCGCACACCGGTCGCGTAGTCCCGAGCGGCCACGACGACGAGCACGACGGTGGCGACCGATACGGCGGCTCCCACCCAGCGCATGAGCCGCGCGAGTCGGAAGAGGAGCACGAAGGAGAGCAGCCCGAGCGAGATGCCGAGCTCGAAGTAGCCGGGCAGGACCAGCGGCACCACGATGGCGACGAGGACGGCGCCCAGCGCTCCCCCGAGCGACAGCATCAGGTAGTAGCGGGTGAGGTGTTGCGGATCCGGCCGGAGCTGGGCGAGCTCGCCGTGGCAGAACATGCAGGCCACGAAGAGGCCGGCCAGGTAGAGCGGCGCCGCGATCCGCAGGTTGAGAGACGGCACGTAATAGGCCATGGCGGGCAGGAGCACGATGAGAGCCGCCACGAACACGCGGCGCGCGTACCACCGCGGGTGATCGAAGGCGAGGATGAAGCTGATCAGGTAGAGCGCAAGGGGGAGCACCCAGAGGAAGGGCACGCTGGAGATGTTCTGCGTGATGTGGTTGGTGACGGCGAGGAGCATCACCGAGCCCATGGTGGACAGCGCGAGCCACTGCCACTGGTCGACGGTCGAGGGCCTCTCGGCGGCCACGCGCTCCCGCGGCGCACTGCCGGTCCCGTCCATGGACAGCCAGGCGGTGAGCGCGCCCAGGCCCGCGAAGGCGGCGAAGACCATGGACCAGCCCCGGCCGAGCTGCCCCAGATCGAAGGCCGGCTCGAAGAGCAGGGGAAACCCGAGGAGGGCCAGCAGCGAGGCGAAGTTCGAGAGCGCGAACAGCCGGTAGGGCACCGCGCTCTGGAAGCGGCGCCAGTACCACGACTGCAGCAAGGGCGTGGTGGTGGAGAGCAGGAAGTACGGCAGCCCGATGGTGGCGACGAGCAGGAGCAGGATGCGGGAGATCGGCTCCTCGTCGCCGCGGGGCTTCCAGCCGCTCGAGGCGAGGATCGGGAGGAACGCGAGGGAGGCTCCCAGCAGGGCCACGTGCAGGATGGCCTGACGCCGCGCGCCCAGTCGCGTCGTGAGATCCGCGTACGCGTAGCCGGCGAGGAGAACGCTCTGGAAGAAGACGAGGCACGTCGTCCACACACCGGCCGAGCCCCCGAACCACGGCAGGATCTGCTTGGCGATGATCGGCTGCACCAGGAAGAGCAGGAACGACGACAGGAAGATGGTGGCCGCGTAGGGCAGCGTGGCCACGAGGGCATGCCGGCCGGCCCGAGCGCTCACGGACGGCTGCGTGCGCGGGTGGGTGGCCGCCACGTCGTCACGCGAGGTGAGGCTGGTGCATGGACAGGATTATGGAGGATTCGCGCAGGAAAGCAAAGCTGGTAAGGAACTTGGGATACCGGCGGTGATGCCGACGCCGGGACGACGGAGATCACAAGGCTGTGCCCGCCCGGCGCTATACTCGGCGGCGGAGGGCTACCCTATGAGAGTGCTGAAGGGCGGCACGCTGATCGACGGCACGGGCGCACCGCCCGTGCGTGACGCGACGATCGTCCTGCGTGACGGCCGTATCGAGACCGTCGCCACGGGCGCCGGCTCCGGGCCGGCAGACGTTGAGGCCCTGGACATCACCGGCAAGACGATCCTGCCGGGCCTCATCGACTGTCACGACCACCTGGCGTTTCACAGCTACGACCTGGCACATCGCTGGGGCCTCGACGAGCCCTCCAGCACCCGCAGTCTGCGCACCGCGCGCGCGATCGAGCGCACGCTCGGCATGGGCTATACCGCCGTGCGTGACGCCGGCGGCCTCGACGCAGGATTCCGGATCGCGGTGGAGGAAGGCCTGATCCGCGGGCCGCGGCTTCTCACCGCCGTGGCCATCGTGTCGCCCATCGGCGGCATTGGCGATCGCGTGAGCCCGTCGGGGCATGAGTGCGTCGTGCCCCCGGATCCCGCGCTGCCCCACGGCGTGGCCAATGGTGTCGAGGAAGCGCGGACGATCGTGCGCACCATGGTGCGCGCAGGCGCCGACGTCATCAAGTGCGCCACCACGGGCGGCGCCAGCTCGCGCGCCGGCCACGGCCCCACGGACGGCGCCTTCGACCTGGACGAGATGCGCGCGCTGGTCGAGGAGGCGCACGCGCTCGGCCGGAGGGTCATGTGCCACGCCCTGGGTGGGCGCGGCTTGCGGATCGCCCTGGAAGCCGGGGTCGATTCCATCGAGCACGGTTGCTACCTGGACGAGGAGCCGGAGCTGATCGCGATGATGGCGGAGCGAGGCGTGTTCCTCGTGCCCACGCTCACCGTCTACGAGTACCATCGCGAGTCGCGCGCGCCGCACGTCCGCGCGCGGGCGCGGGCGCTCCACGTGCACCACGTCGAATCCATCCTCCGAGCCCTCGAGGCAGGGGTGCGGGTGGTGGCGGGCACGGATGCCGGCGGCCATGGCCATCCGCCGAACGCCGCCGAGTTGGTGCACCTGACCGCCGCGGGGCTGACGCCGATGCAGGCGATCCAGTCGGCCACGGGCATCGCCGCGGCGTGCCTGGGGCTCGAGCGCGAGATCGGCACGGTGGAGAAGGGCAAGCGCGCGGACCTGGTCGTGGTCGACGGCGATCCGCTGGCAGACCTCAAGATCCTGCAAGACCCTCGGAGGATCCAGCTCGTCCTGAAGGACGGGGTGACCGAGGTGCAACGCTCGTAAGCCTCGGAGAAAGCGCTTGGAAGAATGAGGCGGGTGCCCTAGCGTAGTTATGCGCTATTCTCCCGGCATGGAAAAGCTCACCGTCGACTCGTTGCGGATGCTGGCCAAGGCGCAGGGTCTCGAGCTCACCGACGCGGAGCTGGCGTCCCTGCTTCCCCTCGTCGAGGCGGGTCGAAGCGGGCTCGCCGCCCTGCGCGACATCCCGCCGCACGTCGAGCCGTCCTCGCAGTTCCGCCAGCTCTAGGAGGGGCCGTCATGAGTGATCTCTGCTGGACCTCGATGACGGACCTCGCGCAGATGGTCGCCGCCAGGAAGGTCTCGCCCGTCGAGATCGTGCAGGCGCACCTGAGCCGCATCGCAGCCCTGGACGGGCAGATCAAGTCGTACATCACGGTGACCGGCGAGGCCGCGCTCGCCTCCGCGAAGACGGCGGAGGCAGCGGTGCAGTCCGGGGCGGAGCTGGGGCCGCTGCACGGCGTGCCGATGGGCCTCAAGGATCTCTATTGCACGAAGGGCGTCAAGACCACGGGCGGCTCGAAGATCCTGGCCGACTGGATGCCCGACGAGGACGCGACGGTCGTGACGCGGCTCGCGGCGGCCGGGGCGATCTCGCTCGGCAAGCTCAACATGCACGAGTTCGCGTATGGCCCCGAAGGGCTCAACCCGCACTACGGCACGCCGTGGAATCCGTGGGACGCCAAGGTGCACCGAATCTGCGGAGGGTCATCGTCGGGGTCGGGCGCATCCGTGGCGGCCGGCATCTGCCCTGGCGCGCTGGGCTCGGATACCGGCGGCTCCATTCGCCTTCCTTCGGCTCTCTGCGGGCTCACCGGCATCAAGCCGACCTACGGCCGCGTGAGCCGGGCCGGCGTGTTGCCGCTGGCGTGGTCCATGGACCACGTGGGCCCGATGTGCCGAAGCGCGGCCGACTGCGCCCTCATGCTGGGGGCCATGGCGGGCTACGACCCGCGCGATCCCACCACGAGCGTGCTGCCCGTGCCCGACTACGCGGCGGCGCTCACCGGGCAGGTCAAGGGGCTTCGCATCGGGCTCCTGCGCGCGTTCTTCCTGGACTCAGCGGGTTCGCCACAGCGTGCCGCCGTCGAAGCCGCGGCCAAGGCGCTCGAAGGGCAGGGCGCCACCGTCGAGGCCGTGGACCTCGCCATGGTCCGGGTGGCTCCGGCGGCGTCGCACGCGGTCCTCGCCCCGGAGGCTTACGCCTATCACGAGGAGTGGCTGAAGACGCGCGCCGCCGAGTACGGCGCCGACGTGCGCGAGCGGCTCCGGGTCGGCGCCTTCGTCACCGGCGCCGAGTATCTGAAGGGCCAGCGGCTGCGCTCATTGCTGAAGACGGAGGTGGACGCCGCGCTGGCCAAGCTCGACGTGCTCATGGCACCCAGCACCGCGATCGACGCGGTGCCGGTCGGGCAGACCGAGGTTCGCATCGGGAGCGAGACCGTGCCCGTGCGCGCGAGCCTGATCCGCTTCACGCGTCCGTTCAACCTCACGGGCCATCCGGCCGCGTCCGTCCCGTGCGGCTTCACCGCGGACGGCCTCCCCATGGGCATGCAGCTCATCGGTCGTCCGTTCGACGAGGCCACCGTGCTGCGCGTGGCCGATGCCTACCAGCGCATCACCGATTGGCACACGCGCCGGCCCCCTCTGGCGGCGTGACCGCGTCGCGGCGATTGGGAGTGGGGGTAGGGATGGTCCTGCTCGCCTCAGGATGCCTGACGGGCGCCCGGTCCATGGCGCAGGATCTCGCCTTCCAGCGCTGGCGGCGGTGCAGCACGTTCTCCACGATCCGCATCCAGCGCATCGAGCTCGACGGGCGCGTCGTCGTCACGGCGGATGGCGACTCGCAGCGCGATCCGTTCCTCCAGTGCATGGACGCGCAGGTGCGCGAGCAGCGGCGGAGCTTACCCGATCTCGTCGCGCCCGAGCCTCTCGTCGTTCCGCTGCCGCGCTGAAGCGGGGCCCCGCCTGGACGACGGAGACGAGACGGAGCCGATCGAGCTTCCCATCGAGGATTCGCTCGATCTCCACGCCTTCGCGCCGCGCGACGTGCGACCCGTCGTCGACGAGTACCTGCGAGAGGCCGCGAGCCGGGGCTTCCGGGAGGTGCGCCTGATCCACGGCCGGGGTATCGGCGCGCAGCGCGCCTCGGTGCAGGCCCTGCTCACCGGTCATCCACTCGTCCGGCGATTCTTCGACGCGCCTCCGGAGCGCGGCGGCTGGGGCGCGACGATCGTGGTGCTGAGCGACTAGTCCCGGTCCGCGCGGAGGAGGATGAGGCGGTCGGAGAACGTCTGGATGCGGCCATCCGCGACGGTGAAGCTGAAGGCCTCGCGGCATCGCGGCGGCGCCGTCAGCACGAAACCCTCGAGGTCGGCCTTGGCGGCGGGGCTCATCCGCATCCGCGCCGTCCATTCCTCCCACGGGCGCGACTTGGTCATCGTGAGCTCGTCCATCACCGTCATGCCGGCCGCCTTGAGGAAGGCCTCCCACTCGCGATGGGTCAGCGAGCGCACGTGGGAGGGATCGCGGCGCTTCTCGACCTCGAGGATGAAGGCCGAGAGCTCGGGGTCGTCGTGCCCGAGAATGTCCTGGACGAGGAAGGTGCCGCCGGGCCGCAGCACGCGGGCGACTTCCCGCAGGGCCGGCAAGAGAGCCGGGAAGTGATGTGCGGCGAGCCGGCAGGTGACGACGCCGAAGGAGGCGTTGCGGAAGGGCAGGGCCTCGACGTCCGAGGCCGCGAAGCGCACGGGGTGCGCCGCGCTCTTCTCGATGAACTGGCGTGCCGCGGCCAGCATGGGCAGGGTCAGGTCGGTGGCGATCACCGCCGGCGTGAAGGCGGAGAACGCGAGCGCCGTGTGGCCGCCGCCCGTGGCGACATCCAGCACGCGGGATGCTCCGCGCCGGCGCCCCCAGCCCACGAGCCGGTCGAGATCGGCGCCGCCGGCATGCCCGGGGCTCGTCACGTAGTCGTGGGCGCTCGCGCCGAACTGCGCCTGCACCTGCGCCTTGTGGCCGCCGCTCATGCGCCGCCTCCCCGCGCTTGCTCGCTCACGTGACGAAAGAGGAAGTCGGCGTCGAGCGGCGTGAGATCGAAGCGCCGGCTCGCCTCGTCGACGAGCCTCACGCGGTTCGCCCCTGGCTGCTCGCGGAGCTTCTCCTCGATCCAGGCCATGGCCTGCTTGATCGGCGCTTCGCCCTGGGCCATGACGACTCGGGGTGCCTCCTCAGAGGTCGCGGACCGGCCGCCGGGCCCGATCGACGCTCCGTCGGTACGTGTCGAACGAGCTCACCAGCCGCGGCTTTCGTCCCCGCTGCCGGTCCAGGGTGAACACGGAGAACGTGATGTCATGGGCCAGCGGAAAGTCCCGGTACAGCATGCCGGCCACCCGCTGCGGGTTCTCGGAATGCGTGATCTCGAACGTGCCCGTCTGGCGAAGGGGCGGTACGCGCTCACCGTGCTTCGTGCGCACCCACTTCATCGTGCCGCCGAGCAGATACGAGAGAAAGAGGCTGTCCACGAGCATGGACTCCGTCCAGGGGATCTCCTTCTCGTAGCCGGCCACGAAGCGCGTGCCCGTGGTCTCGAGGAACTTCTGCGCCGTGTCGGGGGTGACGAAGTCGCACGCGCCGAAGATGTAGCCCGAGGTCGGGCTGGGCCGGCAGTAGTCGATGAGGTTCTCCAGCCGGATGACCTTGTCTCCGAGGCCCATGAGCTTCCGCCGCTCGCCGTGCGAGGAGATGTAGCAGACCTGCGGCTTGCGATGCCGCCGGGCTTCCTGGAGCAGGAGGCCCAGGTCGTAGTTCGAGTAGAAGCGCCGGTAGATCAAGTTGATGCGGATGCCCTCCCACGCGAGCGACTGCCGGATGGCCTTGAGGTACGGCAGCACCGAGGGCTCTTCGTTCAGGAGCTTCCCCTTCGGATTCCACATCGATTCGAGGACGACGAGGCGTGCCATGGCTCAGGGCTCGCATCGTACCACGCGGATCTGCCCGTGGAGATTGGCTGATATCCGAGCCATCCAATTGGTCCTTTACATGGCATGAACTGTTTGGATAATGGCTGGCATGCGAATACCGCTAGACCGGTCGAGAGACAGTCGCCGCCGCCTGCCGCTCACGCGTCAGATCCAGCTGCACCTGGAGCGGCTGATCAGCCAACGGCTCCTCGCACCCGGCGTGAAGCTGCCCGCCACCCGCGATCTGGCCCGCGAGCTCGGGGTGAACCGGACCACCGTCGCCCAGGCGTACGAGGACCTCATCGCCGGAGGCTGGGCGCGCGCGCACGTGGGCCAGGGGACCTTCGTCACCGAGCAGGCGCCGGCCGCGCCGCAGGGACCGGCCCCCGCGCCGCGCTTCGAGTGGACCGGCCATCTCTCCAAGGCGGCGCAGATCGTGGCCGCCGACGCCCGCCGCCGCGGCGCCTACAGCCAGATGACGCGCACGGGCTCGGGCGTCATCTCGTTCGCGGGCGGCATGCCCGACAGCGCGCTCTTTCCCACGGATGCATTTCGCCGCGTGCTCAACCGCGTGATTCGCGAGGAAGGCCGGGAGCTCCTGCAGTACTACCCGTCGAGCGGATACCTGCCGCTCCGGCAGTACCTGTCGGGGTATCTCCTCCGCTTTGGCCTCGAGGCCCGCCCCGAAGACATCCTCATCGTGAACGGCTCTCAGCAGGGCTTCGACCTGGTCGCGCGCACCCTGCTCGATCCGGGCGACTTCGTCGCGATCGAGCAGCCCTCGTACCCGCGCGCCATGCAGGTCTTCCGCGCGTTCGGGGCCCAGCTCCTGCCCGTGCCCATCGCGGGCGGAGGGCTCTCCGTCGATCACCTCGAGCGGCTGCTCGAGCGGCAGGCGCCCAAGCTCCTCTACTGCCAGCCGAGCGCGCACAACCCGACCGGGCTCCACATGCCCGCGGCGGCGCGCCGTCGCCTGCTGGACGTGGCGGCGCACCACCGCCTGCCCATCGTGGAGGACGGGTTCGACGGCACGCTCTACTACGGTGAGCGCCCGCCCGTGCCGCTCAAGGCGGCCGACGCCTCCGGCCAGGTCATCTACCTGGGCACGTTCTCGAAGGTGCTGTTCCCCGGATTGCGTCTCGGCTGGATCGTGGCCTCGCCCGATCTGATCGAGCGGCTCGAGATGGCCAAGCAGCTCGCCGACATCCACACGAGCCCCCTGATCCAGGCAGCCGTCTATCACTTCTGCCGGCAGCGCCTGCTCGACCGGCACCAGGCGCGCGCCCTGCGCGAATACGCACGGCGCCGCAACGCGCTCGTGACCGCGCTCGGGCGCCGCATGCCGGAGGGCGTGACCTGGACCGAGACCCAGGGCGGCTTCTCGCTGCTGCTCGAGCTGCCGGAAGGTCTGGACTCGGTGACGCTCCTGCCCCGCGCCATCGAGCGCGGCGTCGCCTTCACGCCGGGCGCGGCGTTCTACAGCGACGGGGGCGGCGAGCGCGCCCTCAGGCTGTCGTTCTCGGCCGTCCCGTTTGGGCAAATCGAAGAGGGCGTGCGCCGCCTGGCGGATGCCATCCGGGAATCCCGGCGTCACCCCGAGCGGGGCGCGCGCGAGCGCGGACCCGCCGTGCCGCTGGTGTAGGGGGCAGCGCGTGGACTTCGAGACCCTCGTGGCGCGCGGCGGCCGGGACATCGCCTCGGCGAGCCGACCGCTGACACCGCCCATCTACCAGACCAATGTCTTCGTCTTCGAGGACATGGACACGGTCGAGTCCGTGTGGGAGTCGAAGAAGCCGGGGTTCGTGTACGGACGCTACGGCACCGCCAACCACACGATGCTCGAGGACCTGGTGGCGGCCCTCGAAGGCGCGGAAGCCGCCGTGGCCTGCGCCTCGGGCATGGGCGCGACCACGGCGCTGCTCCTCGGGCTCTGCCAGGCCGGGGATCACCTCGTGGCCGCGCGCGATCTCTACGGATCGACCGCGGCGTTTCTCGCCGACGACGGCCGCCGCCTCGGCATCGAGACGTCCTTCGTCGACGCGACGGACACGGCCGCGGTGCTGGCCGCGCTGCGCCCCACGACGCGGGCGGTCTTCGTCGAGTCCCTGTCCAATCCGCTTCTGCGGCTGGCCGACCTGGACGCGCTCGCGCCGGTGCTGGCCGCGCGCGGCATCGACCTGATCGTGGATTCCTCGCTGGCGTCGCCCGCCGTCCTCAGGCCCATCGAGCACGGCGCCACCATCGTGACGCACAGCCTGACCAAGTTCATCTCGGGTCACGGCGACGTCACCGGAGGCATCGTTCTCGGCCGCGCCGAGCCGATGGCGCGCGTGCGGGCGGCCATGATCCGCGCGGGGACCAACCTGGGACCGTTCGACGCGTGGCTGGCCACCCGCGGCGCCCGGACGCTGTCGGTGCGGGTCGAGCGGCAGTCGGCCAATGCGCTGAGGCTGGCGGGCTTCCTGGAGCAGCACCGGGCGGTGTCCCGCGTGTACTACCCGGGGCTTCCGTCGCACCCGCAGCGCGAGCTCGCCAGGCGTCTGATGCCCGGGGCGGCTGGCCCCATGCTGTCCTTCGATCTGGTCGGGGGCGCGCTGGCCGTCGAGCGATTCATGGAGCGGGCGCGGCTCATGGAGTTCGCGCCGAGCTTCGGCGACGTGGCGACCACGTGGACGTATCCCGCGCGCACCTCGCATCGCCGCGTCGCGGACGAGGCAAAGGCGCAGATGGGTATCGGCCCCGGGCTCATCCGGCTCTCGGTGGGACTCGAGAAGGCGGACGACCTCCTGGCGGATCTCGAAGGAGCGCTCCCGTGACGGTGCCGGCGGAGACCGGGGCGCGCCGGCAGCCCCTCGTCCTCGAGGGCCGGCATGTGCGGCTCGAGCCGCTCACGCCGAGCCATGCGAGCGCGCTCTGGGCCGCTGCCCGCGGCCCTCGCGAGAGCTACGTGTTCACCACGGTGCCCGAGGACGAGGCGGGGGCGGCTCGCTACATCGAGACGGCGCTCCACGATCAGGACGCGGGCCGCTCGCTGCCGTTCGCCACGATCGCCCGATCGACCGGGCGTGTGGTAGGCTCCACGCGCTTCCTCAACATCGAGTTCTGGACGTGGCCGCCCGGGCATGCCCTGCAGCGCGGCCTGGACGTTCCCGACGTGGTGGAGATCGGCGCGACCTGGCTGGCCGCCGACGCGCAGCGCACGGCGATCAATACCGAAGCGAAGCTTCTGATGCTGACGCACGCCTTCGAGACGTGGCGGGTCCATCGCGTGAGCCTCATGACGGACGCGCGCAACCAGCGCTCCCGGAATGCGATCCTCCGCCTGGGCGCGCAGTTCGACGGCGTCATCCGGGCCGCGCGGCCGGCGGCGGACTGGACCATACGAGACACGGCCGCCTTCTCGATCCTCGAGAGCGAATGGCCGATGGTGAAGGGCAAGCTCTGCGCACGAGTGAACCAATAAAGGAGGCAGGGACATGGAGATCGGCACGCTGAGGCTCAAGGTGGGGCTGGCAGAGATGCTGAAGGGCGGCGTGATCATGGACGTGACCAACGCCGACCAGGCGAAGATCGCCGAGGACGCCGGCGCCGCGGCGGTGATGGCGCTCGAGCGGGTGCCCTCGGACATCCGGAAGGAAGGCGGCGTGGCGCGCATGTCGCCCGTCCGGAAGATCAAGGAGATCCAGCAGACGGTGTCCATCCCGGTCATGGCCAAGTGCCGCATCGGGCACTTCGTCGAGGCGCAGATCCTCGAGTCCCTGGGCGTCGACTTCATCGACGAGTCGGAGGTCCTGACGCCGGCCGACGAGCACTTCCACGTCGACAAGTTCGCGTTCAAGGTGCCCTTCGTCTGCGGCTGCCGCGACCTGGGCGAGGCGCTTCGCCGGATCGGGGAGGGCGCGGCGATGATCCGCACGAAGGGCGAGGCCGGCTCCGGCAACATCGTGGAGGCCGTGCGCCACATGCGCTCGGTGATCTCCGGCATCCGCCGCCTCAAGTCGCTCGGGCCCGAGGAGCTGATGACCGAGGCCAAGAATCTGGGCGCTCCCTACGAGCTCCTGCGCTGGGTGGCCGAGCACGGGAAGCTGCCCGTGCCGAACTTCTCCGCGGGCGGCATCGCCACGCCGGCCGATGCCGCGCTGATGATGCAGCTGGGGGCCGAGGCGGTGTTCGTCGGCTCCGGCATCTTCAAGTCGGCCGATCCGGCCACGCGCGCCAAGGCCATCGTCCAGGCGACGACGCACTTCAAGGACGCCGACATCCTGGCCAAGGTCTCCGAGGATCTGGGCGATGCCATGCCCGGGATCGAGACCTCCAAGCTCAAGGAGTCCGATCTGCTCCAGACGCGCGGCTGGTAGGGGGATTTCGCCAGGAGCGCTCCATGGTCATCGGCGTGCTCGCCCTCCAGGGCGACTTTGACCTGCACCGAAAGGTCCTCGACCGGCTCGGCATCGAGTCGGTCGAGGTCCGGCTGCCCCGGCAGCTCGACCAGGTCGCCGGGCTCATCATGCCCGGGGGAGAGAGCACGACCCTGCTCAAGCTCCTCGACGAGTGGGACTTCGTGCCGGCGCTCGAGAAATTCCACGCCGCGGGCAAGCCGATCATGGGCACCTGCGCCGGGCTCATCCTGCTGGCGCGCGACGTGGAGAGCCCGCGGCAGCCCTCGCTCGGGCTCATCGACATCACGGCCGAGCGCAACGCGTACGGCCGGCAGAAGGAGAGCTTCGAGACGGAAGGGGAGGCCGACCTCGGCGAGGGCCCCCGGCCGATCAAGATGGTCTTCATCCGCGCCCCGCGCATTCGCCGCCTCGGCCCCGGCGTTTCCCCGCTGGTCATGCATCGCGGAGAGTGCGTCATGGCCCGCCAGGGCTCCGTGCTCGTGGCGGCGTTCCATCCCGAGTTGACGGACGATCCCACCGTGCACCGCTACTTCGCGGCGATGGTCGGCCAGGCCGGTGGCTAGCGCCCCCCTCCGCTCCATTTCGCAGGCATTTCGCGGTTGACAGGGTCGTGCCCGGAGCGGCATAGTCTGGTCTGACCAGCGGACCAGCAGGAACCCAGGGCGCCGCCCCATCCCCGGACGGTCGAACGGCGGGCGGCTCATCTCGAGGAGGAGCGATGGCGCATTTCACGTGTGAGGTCGTCTACCGGGGCATCTTCCAGAAGAACCTCGCGGCCCGGATCTGCCGCGGCATCGTGCTCGCCTCGCGCAAGGCCGGCCGGTGGGGCATCGCCTTTGGCCGCTACGGCGACAGCCCGCAGCGCAACGGCATTCCCGCCAAGGACTTCGCGATCGTCGCCGACACGAAGGAAGAGCTCGAGCAGAACATGGCCCGCTACGAGCCGAAGGAAGTCGACGTCACCATCTGCGTGGACGACACGCTGTCGAAGGGCGTCGAGTCGTGGGCGTGGTACGGGCTCCAGCCCATCAACCGGCTCACCGTGCCCAACGGAACCTTGCTGATGACCTCGCTCCAGCCCGTCGACCAGCTCCTCAAGGACATTCACAAGAAGGAGGCGCCCTACAACCTGGCGCTGATCCCGGCCAAGGCCTCCTTCTCGGGGCTCTGGGTCTACAAGGAAGATCACACGGAGGCGCGCATCCTGGGCGCGCTCGCCAAGATCCAGCCGGGCTTCCTCTCGCTGGACGCGGTCTGCCAGGCCATCCAGGAGGCGGAGTGGGGCTCGGAGCTCAAGGCGGCCTCCGCCCGCAAGGCCCACGACCGCCTCACGAGCCGCTCCATCAAGATCACCGAGGGCAATCCCGAGACGCCGTTCTCCTTCGAGATGCCGAAGTGGTGGGAGATGCGCGAGGGCGTGACCATTCCCGCCATCCCCGTGGGCAAGCCCATGGAGGGCGGCAAGGGCTACGTGCCCGAGCGCAACCCCTACTTCAAGAAGTACACGACGCGCACGATGCGGCCGGTCATCGACTTCGACAAGTGCGTCAAGTGCACGCTCTGCTGGATCCAGTGCCCCGACTCGTGCTTCGACGTGACGCCCGACGGACTTTACGACGCCAACATGGAGTCCTGCTGCGGCTGCGGCGTGTGCGAGGCGGTGTGCCCGGCCAAGGACTGCGTCACCATGGTGCGCGAGGACGCGTTCGAGGACAACGCGAGCCAGTGGGAGATGTGGCGCAAGGACAAGCCGGCCTACACGGCCTGGCTCGGCAACAAGATCAAGTCCAAGGAGCACGTCGTGCGCTCGCACGGCTTCCGCTTCCGGGGGCAGTACGAGGAGGAGGTCAAGAAGGAGCTGGAGCAGGGCGGCATCGAGATCACCGCGGGCATCCCCGGCGAGAACGCCGGGACCAAGCAGCGCTAGGACGGAGAGGAGACCGACATGGCAGTGATGACTGGAACCCCGCCGGCGGGCCAGACGGCCTCCGACGACAAGGAGTTGCTCCTCTCGGGCAGCGAAGCCTGCGCCGAGGCCCTGACGCTCGCCGATCTGGACGTCGTCACGGCCTATCCCATCAGGCCGTACGACACGGTGATGCAGGCCATCGCCAAGAAGATCGCCAACGGCCAGCTCGTGGCCGAGTACATCGTGGCGGAGGGCGAGCACAGCCAGTTCGAGGTGGTGAAGCACGCCTCCACGGTGGGCGCGCGCGTCTTCTGCGGCTCCTCCGGCGTGGGCTGGATGTACGCCATGGAGTGCCTCACGGTAACGCCGCCCCTCCGCGTGCCCATGATCTGCATGGTGGGCAATCGCGCCCTGGACGATCCGGGTGCCTTCGGCGTCGAGCACAACGACGCCCTCGTCGTGCGCGACCTCGGGTGGATGCTGATCTGGGTGGACACGGCGCAGGAGATGCTCGACACCACGCTCCTGGCCTACCGCATCGCGGAGGACCGGCGCGTGTTCCTGCCCTGCGCCATCTCGGCCGACGGCGCGTTCCTGACGCATTCGCAGGCGATCGTGCAGGTGCCGAGCCGGGCCAAGGTCGACAAGTTCCTGCCCCGCTACGATCGCGGCGATCTCCTGCTCCATCCCGACAACCCCATCACGGTCGCCCCGCAGGCGAACGAGGACTGGGTCATCGAGATCCGCCGTCAGAACAACGAGGCGATGGCGCGCGCCTACACGGTGATCGAGGAGGCCTACGCCGACTTCCGGAAGGTCTTCGGCCGCGGGCCGGAGAACCCGTGGTTCGAGGAGTACATGACCGAGGACGCGGAGGTCATCCTGATGGGCATGGGCACGATCTCGCTGCCGTTCAAGGTCGGCATCCGCAACATGCGCAGCAAGGGCAAGAAGGTGGGTCTGATCCGGCCGCGGTGGTTCCGGCCCTTCCCCACGGAGAAGATGGTGGCGGCGCTGCAGGGCGCCAAGGCCATCGGCGTCATCGATCGCGACTACTCCTTCGGCTCACCCTTCGGCTCGGGCGTGGTCGCCAACGAGATCCGGGCGGCCATGTACAATGCCGAGAAGCGGCCGCCGCTTCTCTCGTTTATCTGCGGGCTGGGAGGGCGTGAGGTGACGCTCGAGGACGTCTACAAGGCCGCGGACCTCTGCTTCGAGGCTGCGTCGTCCGGCAAGTCCCCGCTCAAGACGCAGTGGCTCGGCGTACGGGAATAGGGAGACCAATCATGGCGGAAGTCTTCGCGAACATCACACAGACTCTCGAACCTTTCCGGGGAGTTAAGAAGGTCACTCTCGAGGAATACTTCACCTCGGGTCACCGCACCTGCCAGGGGTGCGAGTCGGCCCTGGTCATGAAGCTCATGGTGAAGGCCGCGGGCCCCCGGACCATCGTCCTGGGCGCCACGGGCTGCATGTACGTGGCGAACACGACGTACTACACCACGCCCTGGGTGGTGCCGTGGATGCACACGCAGCTCGGGTCGTCGGGCTCGGCCGCGCTCGGCACGGCGGCGGGCCTCAAGGCGCTCATGCGCAAGGGCAAGATGAAGAGCGAGCCCATCAACGTCATCGCCTTCTGCGGCGACGGCGGCGGCGCCGACATGGGCCTGAACGGCATCTCGGCGACGCTCACGCACAAGGACTACAACTGCCTCATCCTCATGTACGACAACGAGTCGTACGCCAACACGGACATCCAGCTGTCCGGCTCCACGCCCTACGGCGCCAACACGACGTTCAGCCCGCCCGGCTCCGTCCACCGGCTGATCCACACGCGCTGGAAGAAGAACACGGCGGGCATGCTGGCGGCAGGTCATCCCGAGTGCCGCTACGTCGCCACCGTGGACGCCTCCTATGCGGTCGAGATGATGAACAAGGTCCGCAAGGCCCTCACCATCGGCGGCCCCACCTTCATCCACTCGCTCGACCCGTGCCCGAAGGGCTGGGATTACGACCCGATGCTGAGCCACGAGCTGGGAGAGCTGGCCGTGGAGACCGGCGTCTTTCCGCTCTACGAGGTCGAGGACGGCGTCGTCCGTCACTACGGGAAGTCGAAGGCCATCGCCGAGGGGCGGCCGCGCAAGCCGGTGCGCGAGTACCTGCTCAAGCAGGGCCGGTTCGCCCACTTCACCGAGGAGGACCTCGAGTACTTCCAGGCGAAGGTGGACGAGATGTGGAACAAGTGGGAGATCCCGGGAGTCATCCCGTTCTGGAAGGAAGGCCGGGTCAAGTAAGCCCGCGCCGGGGGGCCGAGGACACGGCTCGTGGCCGCGTCCTCGGCTCCCCGGCCAGCTTCCTCGTGCCGTTCCCCCGGCCCAACGCGCCCATCGTGGCCGGGTGCGCCATCCGCGCCCATTGCGCAAGCAGCCGCCGAATCGACGTCTGGTATATGCTGATCCTCGACGTGATCGGCTACGTGCCCAGGAAGCTCGAGCGTCCCATCTCCGGCGCGATCATCTTCGCGCGGCCCATCCTGACGCCGTGGAGGCGCCGGCTCCGGGGCATGTCGATGCCGACCGCATCGCCTCGGGAGACCTGAGCGGCCGTCCCGCGTGAGGGTGCTCCTGTCGAGCCCGCAGTTCTGGATCCGCTGCGCGGAGATCGGGTTCCTCAACCTGCTCCTCTCGGGCGACAACGCTGTGGTCATCGCGCTCGCCGTCCGCGCACTGCCGCGGCGGCAGCGCTTCCTCGGGCAGCTCTGGGGCACGGTGGGCGCCGTGGTGCTGCGGCTGGCCTTCGTGGGCATCGTCAGTGCGCTCCTGCGGATTCCGCTCCTGCGCCTCGTGGGTGGCCTGCTGCTGGTCTGGATAGCCTACAAGCTCGTGCAGCCTGCCCGTGACGCGGCGGAGACGGGGCGCCACGGCACCTCCTTCTGGCAGGCGATCTGGATCATCGTGGTGGCCGACATCACCATGAGCCTCGACAACGTGCTGGCCATCGCGGCCGCCGCCCACGGTGACATGACCCTGGTGATCCTCGGCGTGGCGATCTCCGTGCCCATCGTCGTAGGGGGCAGCGGGCTGCTCGCTGCGCTCATGAACCGGTACGGATGGATCATCTGGCTCGGCGGAGGCATTCTGGGGTATGTAGCGGGGGACATGATCCTGGAGGATCCCGTGGTCGTGAATCTGCTCGGGGCGCCGCTCGCCCACACGCTCCAATATCCGCTCCCGTTCGCGGCGGGTGCCGTCCTAGCCGCCATGGGCTGGTGGCGCGCGCGGCGAGAGGCCCGGGAGAGCCTCGCATGAGCTGGCTCCTGGACCCCGAGTTCTGGGTACGGCTCCTCGGCATCATCCTGATCGACATCTCGCTGGCCGGCGACAATGCGCTCGTGATCGCCCTCGCGGTCCGCGGCCTGCCACCGTCGCAGCAGCTTCTCGGGCGCGTCTGGGGCACGGCCGGCGCCGTCGGCCTGCGCGTGGCCTTCATCGTGATCGTGAGCCCCCTCCTGCGCATCCCGCTCCTGCAGGTCCTGGGCGGCCTCGCGCTCATCTGGATCGCCGTCAGGCTGGTCAAGCCCGGCCTCGGGGAGCACACGGGTACGCGGCAGGGCACGAGCCTCCGGGAAGCGATCTGGATCATCATCCTGGCCGACGTCACCATGAGCCTCGACAACGTGCTCGGCGTGGCCGCGGCGGCCAAGGGCGACATCGTGCTGGTCGTGCTCGGCATCGCGCTGTCGTTGCCGTTGGTCGTGTGGGGTAGTGGTCTCCTGGCGACCCTCATGGCCCGATACGAGTGGATTGTCTGGGTCGGGGGCGGGGTGATCGGCTACGTGGCCGGCGAGATGATCACCGACGATCCTCTCGTGCAGCGCTGGCTCGGCGTCGCCGCCCCCGCCGCCGACGTGTGGTTCTCGATCGTGCTGGGCGCCTTCGTGCTGGCGCTCGGCTGGTGGCTCGCCCGGACGGCCGCCCGGCAGGGGCGCCGCCCTGGCCACGCCTGATGGATCTCGAGCCCGTCAAGTCGATCCGGATCTACGAGGACATCGTCCGCCAGGTCAAGGCGCTGATCGCCGATGGCCGGCTGACGTCCGGCGATCGGCTCCCGCCCGAGCGTGAGCTGGCCGAGCGATTCCGCGTGAGCCGGACCTCGGTGCGGGAAGCGCTGCGGTCGCTCCAGAGTCGCGGGCTCATCGAGATCCGCGCGGGCGAGGGAGCCTTCGTCCGCGATGTCTCCGTCGAGGCGCTGATCGAGCCGCTCGCGCTGGTCATCCTGCCCCATCGGGAAGCCGTGCGCGAGCTCTTCGAGGCACGCCTGCTCCTCGAGCCCGCCATCGCCGCTCTCGCCGCGCGCCGCGCCAGCCGCGAAGAGATCGCCGAGATGGACCGGATCCTGCGTGAGCAGGCGCGGGAGGTGGCGAGCGGGCGCACCGGCATGGCCCAGGACTCGGCCCTCCACGCCGCCATCGCCGCCGCCGCGCACAATCGCGCCATCGTCCGGATCGTCAACGCGCTCGTGGACCTGCTCGGCCAGAGCCGCGAGGAGAGCCTCCTCACCCGCGGCCGCCCGAGGCGATCGCATCAGGATCACCGGCGGATCATGGGCGCCATCCGCCGCCGGGACGAGAGCGGCGCTCGGCGCGCCATGCTCACGCATCTGAACGCGGTCGAGCGCCTCGTCCTCGGCAGCCCGGCCAAGTCGGCTCACGCTGAGCGGGCGCGCAGGTCGCCGGACCGGAAGGGCCGTCGGCGCTGAAGTCGTGTAAGTGCCCGTTGCTGAAGAAAATTCGTTGACATCACGGATCCCCTCGCTTAGCATGAGCGGATAGCGCAGGCCTCGAAGAGGCCTGCCTTTCTATCTCTGCAGATCGCCCGGCGGGACACGGCAGTCGCCGCCGAAGGGGTTGGCCGAATGGCGCGCGTCGCATCACGCTCGAGAGGACGGAGCAAGCCTCCGGTCTCTCCCACTCGGCATTCCCGCTACGTCTACTCCTTCGCCAACGGGAAGGCGGACGGCTCGAGCGCGCTCCGCCACCTGCTGGGCGGCAAGGGGTGCGAGCTCGCCGAGATGACCAACCTGGGCGTGCCCGTGCCGCCCGGCTTCACGATCACCACCGAGGCGTGGGCCGCCTACAGCACGGGCGGCCGCAAGTACCCGACAGGCCTCTGGACCCAGGTCGAGGCGGCGCTCGCGAAGCTCGAGGCGGCGGTAGGGCTCAAGTTCGGGGATGCGTCGCGGCCGCTCCTCGTGTCGGTGCGCTCGGGCGCCCGGGCGTCGATGCCGGGCATGATGGACACGGTGCTCAACCTGGGCCTCAACGACCGGACCGTGGTCGGCCTCGCCAAGTGGACCAGGAACGAGCGCTTCGCCTGGGACTGCTACCGGCGCTTCCTCACGATCTTCGGCGACGTGGTCCTGGGCATCGAGCGCCGCGCCTTCGACGAGATGCTGGACCGGGCCAAGGCCGACGCGGGGGCCCGGACCGACGCGGATCTCCAGCCCGAGCCGCTCAAGGCGCTCGTGGCCGAGTTCAAGCGGCTCGTGCAGGCGCGGACCGGGAAGCCGTTTCCCCAGGATCCCTCGGAGCAGCTCCGGCTGGCCGTGGCCGCCGTCTTCGACTCCTGGTTCGCCAAGAAGGCCGTGGACTACCGCCGCATCCATCAGCTCCCCGACGACTGGGGCACGGCCGTCACCGTGATGGCCATGGTCTTCGGCAACCTCGGCGACACCTCCGGCACTGGCGTGTGCTTCACGCGGGATCCCGCGAGCGGGGAGCGCCGGTTCTTCGGTGAGTTCCTCGTGAACGCGCAGGGCGAGGACGTGGTCGCGGGCATCCGGACGCCGCAGCCCATCGCCGCCCTCGACGACTCGATGCCGAAGGTCTACGCCGAGCTGGTTGGAATCAAGGAACGGCTGGAGCGCCACTACCGCGACATGCAGGACATCGAGTTCACCGTGCAGGAGGGGCGCCTCTTCATTCTCCAGACGCGCTCGGGCAAGCGCACCGCCGGCGCCGCAGTGCGGATCGCCGTGGAGATGGTGCGGGAGCGGCTCATCGAGCGCGACACGGCGCTGCTCCGCGTGGACCCGGCTTCGCTCAACCAGCTCCTCGTCAAGACCGTCGATCCGAAGGCGACCTACACCGCGATCGCGCGGGGGCTCGCCGCCACGCCGGCGGCTGCCGTCGGCAAGGTGGTGTTCGACCCCGAGAAGGCCGTCGAGATGGCGCTGCGCGAGGAGGCGGCCATTCTCGTCCGCCAGGAGACCTCGCCGGAGGACGTGGCCGGCATGCACGCGGCGCAGGGTGTGCTCACCTCGCGAGGCGGCCTCACCTCGCACGCCGCCGTGGTGGCGCGGGGCTGGGGGAAGAGCTGTGTCGTGGGCGCGGGGGAGGTCGTGGTCGACGAGGAGAAGCATCTCTTCCGCGCGGGCCGCGTGGTGGTGCGCGAGGGGCAGACCGTGACGCTCAACGGCGCCACCGGCGAGGTGGTCCTGGGCGCGCTGCCGCTCGTCGATCCCAAGCTGTCGGCGGAGTTCCGGGAGCTCCTGGACTGGGCGCGGAAGACGAGCACGACGCGGGTCCGCGCGAATGCCGACACGCCGAGCGACGCGGCCAAGGCACGGGAGTTCGAGGCCGAGGGCATCGGGCTCGTCAGGACCGAGCACATGTTCTTCAAGGAGGACCGCATCCCGATCGTCCGCGAGATGATCATGGCCCTCGACGCGGAGACGCGGCGCAAGGCAGTCGATCGCCTCCTGCCCTTCCAGCGGGAGGACTTCATCGGCATCTTCACGGCCATGGACGGCTTCCCCGTGACGATCCGCCTCCTCGATCCGCCGCTCCACGAGTTCCTCCCGAGCTACAAGGAAGTGCTGGAGGAGTTCACGCGGCTCGACGCCCTCGGCATCAATCCGGCGCGGCATCAGGAGCTGGGGGCCATCAAGGCGCGCATCGAGGCGCTCCACGAGGCCAATCCCATGCTCGGCCACCGGGGGTGCCGGCTCGGCATCACGTTCCCGGAGATCTACGAGATGCAGGTGCGCGCCATCATGGAGGCCGCCTGCGAGGTGGCCCGGCGCGGAGTGAAGGTGGAGCCGCCGGAAATCATGATCCCCCTCACGGGCACGGTAGCGGAGATGAAGCTCACCCGCGAGCTGACCGTGCGCACCGCGGAGCGGACGGTGAGCGAGATGGGCGGCCGGGTCGGATATTCGGTGGGGACGATGATCGAGGTGCCGCGGGCCGCCCTGATCGCCGACAAGCTGGCGGAGCACGCCGACTTCTTCTCGTTCGGGACGAACGACCTGACGCAGATGACTTTCGGCTATAGTCGGGACGACATCGGCAAGTTCCTGCCCTTCTACCTGGAGCGAAAGCTGCTCCCCAGCGACCCCTTCGCGGTGCTGGACCAGGAAGGGGTCGGGGAGATGATCGGGCTGGGCATCGAGCGGGGGCGCCGGACGCGCCCGCGTCTCAAGGTCGGCATCTGCGGCGAGCACGGGGGCGAGCCCTCCTCGGTGGAGTTCTGCCACCGCGTGGGCATGGACTACGTGTCGTGCTCGCCCTACATGGTGCCCATCGCATGGCTCGCCTCCGCGCAGGCCCGCATCAAGGAGCGGACGACGCGACCTGCGAAGGCGAGACGCTGACGGCACGGCGGACAGGGCGGGAGACGGCAGCGATGGCAGGCGAACTCGAGGCGAACGGAATGGAGGACGGGCAGTGAAGCTTTCAGGCGCGCGCATCTTGCTCGAGTGTTTGAAGCGTGAGGGCGTGGACCTCATGTTCGGCCTGCCCGGCGGGGCCGTGCTGCCGATCTACGACGTGCTGTACGACTTCGAGGGCATTCGGCACGTCCTGGTACGCCAGGAGGCCGCGGCCGGGCACGCCGCCGAGGGCTACTCCCGCACCACGGGCAAGACCGGCGTGTGCCTGGTCACGTCGGGCCCGGCCGCCACCAACCTCGTGACGGCCCTGCAGGACGCGCTGATGGACTCCATTCCCCTGGTCGCCTTCACCGGCCAGGTGCCCACGCACCTGATCGGCAACGATGCGTTCCAGGAAGCCGACAACGTGGGGATCACGCGCTCGGCCACCAAGCACAACTTCCTCGTCAAGGACGGCAACGAGCTCGCGGCCACCATCAAGGAGGCGTTCCACATCGCCTCCTCGGGCCGGCCCGGGCCGGTGCACGTGGATTTGCCCAAGGACGTCCTCGTCAAGGAGTGGGCGTTCGAGTATCCGGACAAGGTGCACCTCCGCTCCTACAACCCGACCTATGACGGGCATCCGGGGCAGATCAAGAAGGCCGCCCGCGCGCTTGTGCGGGCCAAGCGGCCCGTGCTCTACGTGGGCGGCGGCGTCATCTCGTCCGACGGCTCGCCCGAGCTCTTCGAGCTGGCCGAGCTGACCCAGGTGCCGGTGACCCAGACGCTCATGGGGCTCGGCGCCTTTCCGATGGCGCATCCGCTGTCGCTCGACATGCTGGGCATGCACGGGACGTACTACGCCAACATGGCCGTCCACGACTCGGACTGCCTCGTGGCGGTGGGGGCGCGCTTCGACGACCGGGTCACCGGCCGCGTCGATGCCTTCTCGCCGACTGCCGAGATCATCCACATCGACATCGATCCCTCGTCCATCTCGAAGAACATCAAGGTCGACATCCCGATCGTGGGCGACTGCAAGCGGGTGCTCGCCGCGCTCGTCGCCGCCGTCAAGGAAGAGCTGAAGACCTATCCGGCGGGAGCGGTGAAGGAGGCGCGGCGGCAGTGGTCGGAGCAGATCGCCGAGTGGAAGCGGGACCAGCCCCTCCGCTACGAGTGGTCCGACGAGATCATCAAGCCGCAGTACGTGATCGAGGAGATCTCCAACCTCACCAACGGCGAGGCGTTCATGGTCACCGGGGTGGGGCAGCACCAGATGTGGGCGGCGCAGTACTACCGCTTCAAGCACCCGCGCATGTGGTGCACGTCCGGCGGCCTCGGCACCATGGGCTACGGGCTCCCCACGGCCATGGGCGTGCAGGCGGGCAACCCCGGCAAGCTCGTGATCAACATCGACGGCGACGGCTCCTTCGCCATGAACAGCCAGGAGCTGGCCACCTGCTTCGAGGAGCGCCTGCCCGTCAAGACCGTCATCATCAACAACGGCGGGCACGGCATGGTCCGCCAGTGGCAGCGCATCATCTACAAGGAGCGCTTCTGCGCCATCGACCTGGGCCCCAGCCCCGACTTCGTCAAGCTCGCGGAGGCCTACGGTTGCACGGGGATCCGCGCCACCAAGCCCTCCGAGGTGGTGCCGGCGCTCGAGAAGATGATCGCGACTCCCGGTCCCGTGGTCCTGGACGTCTGGGTCAACAAGGACGAGTGCGTCTTCCCGATGGTGCCCGCGGGCGGCGCCAACACCGACATGATCCTGGCCCCGCCCAGCCGCGAGACGCGCGAGCGGGCGGCCAGGGCGCAGACGGGATTCTAGCCATGGCCGAGGCGCCCGAGCTGTCCAAGCACACGATCGCCGTGCTCGTCGAGAACAAGTTCGGCGTGCTCTCGCGCGTGGCCGGTCTCTTCTCGGCCCGCGGCTACAACATCGAGAGCCTGTCGGTGGGCGAGACGCTCGACCCGTCGGTGTCGCGCATGACCCTGGTCGTCCGGGGCGATGCCTTCGTCATCGAGCAGGTGATGAAGCAGCTGCACAAGCTGATCGACGTCATCAAGGTCATCGACCTCTCCGAGGAGACGCACGTCGAGCGCGAGATGCTGCTCATCCGGGTCAACGCCGAGCCCGCCGCCCGCGCGGAGATCCTCCGCATCGCGGACATCTTCCGCGCCAAGGTCGTCGACGTCACGGCCACCAGCTACACCCTCGAGGTCACCGGGGAGGAATCCAAGATCAGCGCCATCCTCGAGCTCCTGCGCCCGTTCGGGGTCCAGGAGGTCGTGCGCACCGGCAAGGTGGCCATCGCGCGGGGGCCCAAGGCGCGGTTGCGACGGGTGGACGACAAGCTCGGCAAGGGCACGCCGGCGCGCGCCGCGGCGCAGGACCCGCGCGTGATCGGCTTCGCGGACTAAGTCAACTCACAGGAGAGCACACGAGATGCCGGCGAAGATTTTCTACGATCAGGACGCGGATCTGGGGCTCATCAAGGGCAAGAAGATCGCCATCATCGGCTACGGCAGCCAGGGGCACGCGCACGCCCTGAATCTCAAGGACTCGGGCCAGGACGTCGTCATCGGCCTCTACAAGGGCTCGAAGAGCTGGACGGCGGCGGAGAAGGCCGGCTTCAAGGTCATGTCGGTGGGGGATGCCGCCTCGGCGGCGGACATCATCATGATCCTGCTGCCCGACCAGACCCAGCGGCAGGTGTACGAGGAGTCCATCAAGGGGACGCTCGGCAAGGGCAAGACGCTCATGTTCGCGCACGGCTTCAACATCCACTTCAACCAGGTGGTGCCGTCGCCCGACGTGGACGTCTCCATGATCGCGCCCAAGGCGCCCGGGCACGTCATGCGCGATCTCTTCACGGAAGGCCCGGGCGTGCCGGCGCTCGTCGCCGTCTACCAGGACGTGTCGGGCAAGGCGCGCGACACCGCCCTCGCCTACGGCAAGGGCGTGGGCTGCACGCGGGCCGGCGTCATCGAGACCACGTTCAAGGAAGAAACCGAGACGGACCTCTTCGGCGAGCAGACCACGCTCTGCGGCGGCGTGTCGCACCTCATCAAGGCGGCCTTCGAGACGCTCTGCGAGGCCGGCTACCAGCCCGAGGTGGCGTACTTCGAGTGCATGCACGAGATGAAGCTGATCGTCGACCTCTTCTACCAGGGCGGCCTCGCCTACATGCGCTACTCCGTGTCCGACACCGCGGAGTACGGCGACTACACGCGCGGGCCGCGCATCGTGAGCGACGAGACCAAGGCCGAGATGCGGAAGATCCTGCGGGAGATCCAGACGGGCCAGTTCGCGCGCGAGTGGATCCTGGAGAATCAGGCCCACCGCGCCGGCTTCCTCGCCATGCGCAAGCGGGAGGCGGAGCACCAGATCGAGGAAGTGGGCGGGCGGCTGCGCAAGATGATGTCCTGGATCAAGCCGCCGCGGATGTAGGGCGGCCGCCCGGACGTGCGCATTCCGGTCGCGAGCGAGGGATGGCCCTTTGTCCTCGCGCCCGCGGCCGCCGCGTGTATCCTTGCATGGCTGGGATGGTGGTGGGCGGCGGCGGTGCTGGGGCTCCTCGCGCTCGCGTGTCTCGGGTTCTTCCGGGATCCGGAGCGCACGGCGCCGGCGGTGCCCGGGGCGGTGCTGGCGCCCGCCGACGGCCGCGTGGTGCGGATGGAGGAGGTGGAGGACCCGTGGGTGGGGCGGGCGGTGCGCGCGTCGATCTTTCTCTCGCCCCTCGACGTGCACGTGAACCGGTCGCCGGTGGCCGGGCTGGTGCAGAGCGTCCGGCACGAGGCCGGGCGCTTCGTGGCGGCGTATCGTGACGAGGCGTCGGAGCTGAACGAGCGCTGCACGATCCGGCTCGAGGGCGAGGCGGCGCGGATCGGAGTGAAGCAGATCGCGGGGGTGCTCGCGCGGCGCATCGTGTGCCGGGCGCGGGCCGGGGACAAGCTGGCCGCGGGCGAGCGCTTCGGACTGATTCGCTTCGGCTCGCGGACGGACCTCGTGGTCCCGGGGACGACGGAGATGCGGGTGAAGATCGGCGACAGGGTGAGGGGCGGCGAGACCGTCATGGGGGTGCTGCGGTGAGGCGACGACATCAGAGCGGAGACGGAGCGCGGCATCCTCGCCGCCGCCGCTGGCAGGAGCTGCGCGAGCATCCGCGGCGCGGCATCTTCCTCCTTCCGAGCCTCCTCACCACGGCCAACCTCTTCTGCGGGTTCCTCGCCATCGTGCTCGCGGCGCAATCCCGCTTCGTCGAGGCGGCGGTGTCCGTGTTCGTGGGCATGGTCCTCGACATCCTCGACGGCAAGGTGGCGCGGCTCACGCGAACCACGACCCAGTTCGGCGTGGAGTTCGATTCGCTGGCGGACGTGGTGTCGTTCTGCGTGGCGCCGGCCTTCATGCTCTACTCGCTGGCCCTGGCGCACGCGGGCCGGGTCGCCTGGCTCGGCGCCTTCCTCTTCGTGATCTGCGGCGCCCTGCGCCTCGCGCGCTTCAACGTCTACCAGGGCGTCACCGACCGGCGCTACTTCGTGGGGCTGCCCACCCCGGCCGCCGCCGGCATCGTGGCCTCCACGGCGTTCCTCCTCGAGGGCGCGGCCACGCCGCGCTGGCAGGCGGCCGCCATCAGCGTGGGCACCGTGATCGTGGCGCTCCTCATGGTCTCGACCTTCCGCTACTACAGCTTCAAGGAGGTCGACTTCGCGCGCCGGCGGCCCGCCCAGGTGCTGGTGCTCGTGGTCCTCGCCGTGCTCATCGTGGCCACGCATCCGCAGTGGTTCCTGTTCATCCTGTTCTCCCTGTACATCCTGAGCGGGCCTGCGCGCCCGCTGTGGGCCCGCCGCCTGGGCGAGCAGGGCCCTCAGATCGACAAGCCGATTCGCGATGCGCACTGATGCGGGACGCGTGGAGACCACGGACATGACGCCGGCCGGCCAGCCGGGACGACGGGGGACGTGATGCCGACGCACAAGATCGCGGTCCTGCCCGGGGACGGCATCGGGCAGGAGGTGACGCCCGAGGCCCGAAAGGTGCTGGAGGTCGTGGGGCGCGCCACCGGCCAGTCCTTCGAGTTCGAGCCTGCGCTCATCGGCGGCTCCGCCATCGACGCGACGGGCGAGCCCTTGCCGCCCGCGACGCTGGCCCTCTGCGAGCGGAGCGACGCCATTCTCTTCGGCTCGGTGGGGGGGCCCAAGTGGGACAACCTCCCGCAGGAGAAGAAGCCGGAGCGCGGCCTGCTCGGATTGCGCAAGGAGCTGGACCTCTACGCGAACCTGCGGCCGGCGACGTGCTTCCCCATGCTGATCGACGCCTCGCCGCTCAAGCGCGAGGTGGTCGAGGGCACCGACATCATGGTGATCCGCGAGCTCACGGGTGGCCTCTACTTCGGCGAGCCGCGCGGCCGTGAAGACTTCGCCGACGGCGGCACGCGGGCCATCAACACCATGGCCTATACCTCGCGCGAGATCGAGCGGGTGGCCCGCGCCGCCTTCGACGTGGCCATGAAGCGCAAGAAGCGCCTGGCCTCCGTGGACAAGGCCAACGTGCTCGTCGTCTCGCAGCTCTGGCGCGAGGTGGTCACGCGCGTGGCCAAGGACTATCCCCAGGTGCAGCTGGAGCACGTGCTCGTGGACAACTGCGCCATGGCGCTGGTCCACAAGCCCACGCACTTCGACACGATCGTGACCGAGAACACCTTCGGCGACATCCTGTCGGACGAGGCGGCGATCCTGGCCGGCTCCATGGGCATGCTGCCGTCGGCGAGCCTGGGCGGGCGGGTCGCTCTCTACGAGCCCGTCCACGGCACCGCGCCCGACATTGCGGGCCAGGGGGTGGCCAATCCCATCGCGGCTATCCTGTCGGCGGGGATGCTGCTCCGGTATTCTTTCAACAAGGGCGCCGATGCGGATCGGATCGACGCGGCCGTGCTCCGGGTGCTCGAGCAGGGGCATCGCACGCGCGACATCCATGCCGCCGGCCACAAGCTGGTGGGCACCAAGGACATGGGCGATCTCATCGCGGGCGAGGTCGAGCGCTCGTACTCGTGACGCACGGGCGGAAAGGCTAGGGACATGGCTTCGGGACTGACGGTAGCGGTGGTGGGTGTGACGGGAGCGGTGGGGCAGACCACGCTCAAGCTCCTCGACGAGCGCAAGTTCCCCGTGCAGGCGCTCCGCCTCTTCGCGTCCGAGCGGTCGGTCGGCAAGACCGTCACCTTCAAGGACGAAACCCTTCGCATCGACAAGGTCGGGGCCGAGGCGTTCAAGGGTGTGGACATCGCCTTCTTCTCCGCCGGCTCGGCGCAATCGAGGGAGTACGCGCCGCTGGCGGTGAAGGCGGGCGCGGTGGTGGTGGACAAGTCGAGTGCTTTCCGCATGGATCCGTCCGTGCCTCTCGTGGTCCCCGAGGTCAATGCGCACGCGATCAAGGGACATCGCGGAATCGTGGCGTGCCCGAATTGCACGACCATCGTGACCGTGATGCCGCTCAAGCCCCTCCACGACGCCGGCCGGCTGCGCCGGGTGGTGGCCATGAGCTATCAGGCCGTGTCGGGCGCGGGCGTGAACGGCGTCGAGGAGCTCCGGAGCCAGACGCTCGCCTGGGCGCGCGGGGAGGCGATCACGCCGAAGTACTTCCTCCATCAGATCGCCTTCAACGTGATTCCCCACATCGACAAGTTCGACGACCGAGGCTACACGGGCGAGGAGATGAAGCTGGTCCACGAGGTGCGCAAGATCCTGGATGCCCCGGACCTCGCCATCTCGCCCACCACCGTGCGCGTGCCCGTGTTCACCGCGCACTCCGTGGCCGTGAACGCGGAGACGGAAATCGCGGTGAGCCCGGAGCGGGCCCGCGAGATCTTCGGGAGCTTCCCCGGCCTCCGGCTCTGGGACGATCCGTCGCAGAACCGGTATCCCATGCCGGTGATGGTCGAGGGGCAGGACGACTGCTTCGTCGGCCGCATCCGGCAGGACCTGACGCTGCCCAACGGCCTCAACTTCTGGGTGGTGGGCGATCAGCTTCGCAAGGGGGCTGCGCTGAACGGCATTCAGATCGCGGAGCTCCTGATCCGCTGAGGGCGCCCTGCGCACGCTGCGCCTGACTCTCGCGTACGACGGCACGGACTTCGCGGGCTGGCAGGTGCAGCCGGATCGTCCCACCGTGCAAGGGCTCGTGCGCGAGGCCTGCCGTCGGATCCTCGGCGAGCCCGTGAAGGTGACGGGCGCGAGCCGGACCGATGCGGGCGTTCACGCTCTCCGCCAGGTGGCGAGCCTCGCCACCGCCTCCGCACTCGAGGTGGGCCAGCTCGCGCGTGGCCTCAACGCGCTCCTGCCCGCCGCGGTTCGCGTGCTCGATGCGCGCGAAGCGCCGCCGGGCTTCGACGCGAGGCGCTCGGCGCTGGGCAAGCGCTATCTCTACGTGATGGACAGGGGCCGCGTCGCCCATCCGATCCTGCGGCGATTCGCGTGGCATCCCCGGTTTCCCCTCGACGTGGCCGCCATGCGGAGCGCGCTCGGCGCGGTGCGCGGCAAGCACGACTTCCAGGCCTTCTGCGCGGCGCCGGGCCGCGGCCGCACGCCGACCTGCACCGTGCGCTCGGCCCGGCTCATCGCGCGCGGCGAGCAGCTCGCCGTCCTCTTGTCGGCGGACAGCTTTCTCCACCACATGGTCCGGAACATCGTCGGGAGCCTGGTCGAGGTGGGCCGAGGTGCCCAGCCGCCGTCCTGGATGTCGGCCCTTCTGGCCGGGCGCGACCGGACACGGTCGGGACCCACGGCTCCGCCCCAGGGCCTCTTCCTGGTCCGGGTCCTGTACGCGGATCCGGGTGATCGGTGAGGCGACCGAGGGCCCTTTGGCTTTGCTGGTGGGCGTGGCACGATAGGGCATGCGGTCGACGCTCGTAGCCGCCCACGGGAGGGCGGACCAGCCGACATGAACGCCGTCGTCTTCGATGTGGCCCTGACCGCGTACATCCTCGCCGCCGCGGCGGCGCTCGTCTCGCTGGCCTGGCGGCGGGACAGCCTGGCCCGTCTCGCGCGGGAGCTGACGCTGGCGGGATGGGTGTGCCACACCGTGGCGATCGTGCTCCGCGGCCTCGAGCTGGGCCGCACCCCCGTGCTGACCCTGGCCGAGCTCGTGTCCGTCATGATCTGGGTGGTCGTCTTCGTCGACCTCTGGATGGAGCGGCGCTACGGCCTCCACGCGCTGGGGGCCTTCGTGCTGCCCGTGGTGCTCGCGCTGGGCCTGGGACTGCCCACGGGGCTGCGCGATCTCGCGCTCGAGCCGCGCGCGTCGAGCGCGTGGATTCTCGTCCATGTGGCGCTCGTGCTGGTGGGTCTGGCCGCGCTCGTGCTCAACTTCGGCAGCGCTCTCATGTACCTCCTGCAGGAGCGGCAGCTCAAGACGCGGCGGCCGGGCTCGCTGTCCTACCGGATGCCGTCGCTCGAGATGCTCGACCGCCTCACGCTGGCCACCCTGACGGCCGCGTTTCCCTTCCTCACGGTCGGGCTCGCGCTGGGCTTCGCGAGGGCCGGCCGCGCCTGGAGCCGGGATCTCCTCGTGGACCCGCTGGCCCTGTTCTCGATCGTGATGTGGATTGTCTACGCGGCCACGCTCTCGGGCCGCGTCGTCGGCCACTGGCACGGGCGGCGGGCCGCCTACTTCTCGATCGTGGGCTTCTGCGTCCTCCTGGCCACGCTGGGCGCGGGTGTCCTCTTCCAGGGCAGGCACGGCTCGTGATCGAGCGCCTGTTCGTCGCCGGCCTCTCGCACCGCACGGCGCCGCTGGAGGTGCGCGAGCAGCTGGCACTCGACGAGGACAAGCTGCGCGAGGTCCTGGGCGACCTCGCGGGGCGCGGGACCTGCGCCGAGGTGCTGATCGTCTCCACCTGCAACCGCGTCGAGGTCTACGGCGTGGCCGACGTGCCGGGCGAGGCGCGCAGCGCGGCGTTTCGCCGGATGGGATCCCAGCGCGGGATGGCCTTCCCGGCCCTCGAGCCGCTCCTCTACACGATGTATGGCCCGGAAGCGGTGCAGCACGCCTTCCGCGTCGCGTCGAGCCTCGACTCCATGGTCCTGGGCGAGCCGCAGATCCTGGGCCAGGTCAAGGATGCCTTCGCGCTGGCGCAGGCGTGCCGCACGGTGGGGCCCGTGCTGCACTCGCTCATGAGCCAGGCCTTCACCGTGGCGAAGCGCGTGCGCTCGGACACGGAGGTGGGACGCCACGCGGTCTCCGTCGCCTTCGCCGCCGTCGAGCTCGCCCGCCGGATCTTCGACGGGCTCGCCGGCCGCTCCGTCCTCCTCGTCGGGGCCGGGGAGATGGGCGAGCTCGCGGCGCGGCACCTGCAAGACCAGGGCACCCTGCCCGTGTACGTCGCCAACCGCACCGCGAGCCGGGCCCAGGAGCTCGCGCGGGAGCTGTCGGGCACGGCGGTGCCGTTCGAGGAGCTCTTCGCCGTGATGGCCCAGGTGGACATCGTCATCACGTCCACCGGAGCGACCGAGCCGATCGTCACCGCGCCCGACGTGGCGCGCGCCGTCCACGGCCGCCGCGGCCGCCCGCTCTTCTTCATCGACATCGCGGTGCCCCGCAACGTGGCGCCGGACGTCAACGACCTCGACGACGTGTTCGTGTACGACGTGGACGATCTGCGCTCCGTGGTGGAGGCCAACCTGCGGGAGCGGATGCGCGAGGCGCAGCGGGCCGAGGCGCTCGTCGCGCGCGAGGTCGTGAAGTTCTCGGATCG
>Ga0335071_10000404_pt1 | contig 49062 bp, 55 predicted proteins | sample Lox_Sample_15_FD_206724 | JGI IMG/M metagenome (GOLD analysis project Ga0335071, IMG submission 206724) | Soil microbial communities from Loxahatchee National Wildlife Refuge, Florida, United States - Lox_Sample_1.5 | ecosystem: Environmental > Terrestrial > Soil > Wetlands | place: USA... | reverse complement strand
CGTGAACCTGACGGTGGAGCTGATTACGCCGGTGGCGATGGAGAAAGGGCTGCGGTTCGCGATCCGCGAAGGCGGACGCACCGTGGGCGCCGGCACCATCACCGAGATTATTGCGTAGAGTTTGGGAAGGGATTTATGTCTGCGGGTACTGGCAATCTAGCGCTTATGGAGCTGGTGTTTTCGACGTTGAAGTTTAATCAGCAGGCTTTGTTCAATCTCACCGTCGAGAGCTTCGCGGCTAAAGATGCGCTTAATGCTATGGGACCCGAGGCTGTAAAGACATATACCGAGGCCAAGCTGAAGTATCAGCAGCGATTTGCGAGTCAGACATCTGAGATGTTGAAGAAGATGGACGAGGTCTTGGCATTACTCGCAAAGGCTAAGCAGGATTCATAACCGGGCGCGGCAGAGGTACGCCGTACCTACATACAAAGCGCGGCAAAAGCCGCAGGGCCGGAGACGGCGACGTACGAAGGCCCTTTAAACAGATCTTTGAGAGAAACTACAGTGATTGGTAAAGAACGAATCCGCATCCGCCTGAAGGCTTACGACTACAGGATTCTCGATCAGTCCACAGGCGAAATCGTGGATACCGCCAGGCGTACCGGCGCGCAGATCGCGGGACCGATTCCGCTGCCGACGGTGAAGAACAAGTACTGCGTACTCCGGTCTCCCCACGTGGACAAGAAGTCGCGGGAGCAGTTCGAAATCCGCACCCATAAGCGACTGCTCGACATTCTGGAGCCGACGCAGCAGACGGTGGATGCACTCATGAAGCTGGAGCTTCCTGCCGGTGTGGATGTGGAAATTAAGGCTTTTGGGAAGGAACACAAGTAAAAGACGCTCTTCGCCATTCGCTTTTCGAAATTCGCCGGAAACTCGATCGGGCCTCTGGTGAAAGAAGAGCGAACAGCGAAAGGCGACGAACAAAGCTTCCGCGGCAAACGGCCCCTGGTTCAAGAAAACCAGATAAGGAAGCGGAGTTAAGAGGACGATATGGCAGTCAACGGAATTTTAGGAAAGAAAGTCGGCATGGCGCAGCTTTTCGATGACAAGGGCGAAGTTCGTCCGGTCACGGTGCTGAAAGCCGGCCCGTGCGTGATCACGCAGCGCAAGACGCAGGCGAAAGACGGCTACGACGCAGCGCAGATCGGGTTGGTGGAGTTCGTGAAGGAGTCGCGGCTGACCCAGCCGATGAAGGGACACTTCGCGAAGAACAACCTTCCTCCGATGCGCTTCCTGAAGGAAGTGGCATTCGTGGCGGACAGCGACGGCGCCAATCCGGAAGCGCAGGACGGAGCCAAGGTTGGCGACAAAGTCCTGGTGGATATGTTTGACGGCGAGAAGTTTGTCGATATCACCGCTACCAGCAAGGGACGCGGCTTCGCGGGCGTGGTTCGCCGGCATCACTTCGGCGGCGGCGCAGCTTCGCACGGTTCCATGTTCCAGATCACCGGCTCGATCGGCTCGTCGGCATTTCCGTCGCGCGTGTTCAAAGGCATGCGTATGTCAGGCCATATGGGCACCGATAAAGTGACGGTGCGCAACCTGCGCGTGCTGGGCGTGGATCGCGACGAGAATTTGCTCGTCGTCGAGGGCGCGGTGCCGGGAGCGAAGGACGGCTACGTGGTGATCACGAAGGCGAAGAAGCCACCGAGAGAGCGGCGTGGATTCGGCGGCGCGGGCACGGTCGATCCGCTAAAGGCTTCGAAGCGTCAGGCGGCGAAGAAGAAGTAAGTGGTCGGTTGTCAGTTGCCGGTGGTCAGCGAATCCGGCGATTAATGGCCTTGACGAGAGACAGATTTTGTTGGTGGCTGGTAACTGACAACTGGCGACTGGCAACTGGAAAAAGATATGGCGACGATCGATGTACACAATTTGAATGGCGAGAAGGTAGGTTCGCTGGAGCTGTCCGACGACGTGTTCGGCGCGGTGAACGAAGACCTTCTTTGGGAAGCGGTAAAGCATTACCGTGCCACCCAGCGCGCAGGCACCCACTCCACCAAGACCCGCGGTCTGGTGAGCGGCGCCGGCAAGAAGCTGTGGAAGCAGAAGGGCACGGGCCGGGCGCGGATCGCGTCGATCCGTTCGCCACTGTGGCGGCATGGCGGCACGGTACACGGGCCCAAGCCCCGGAGTTACGACTATTCGTTTCCGCGCAAGAAGCTGCTGGGGGCGCTGCGCTCGGCGCTGGCGGCGAAGCTGCAGGACGGCAGGCTGGTGGTGGTGGAGAGCTTCGAGGTGAAGGAGCCCAAGACCAAGGCGTTCCGCGCCTCGCTGAACAAGCTGAACGCGAAGGGCACGACGCTGCTGGTGTCGGAGTACATCGGCGAGACCGAGAAGAACCTGCACCTGAGCGCGCGCAACCTGAAGGGCGTTGAACTGGTGGCGGCCAACGCGGTGCATCCGTATCACCTGCTGCGCTACAGCACTGCGGTGTTCTCGAAGCCGGCGCTGGAGAAGCTGCAGAGTTCGCTGCAGGCCTCGGCGCCGAAGCGTAAGGCGCAGAAGGAGGTCGCGTAATGAAGTCGGCCTATCAGATCATTCGCCGTCCGGTGATTACCGAAAAGGGTTTGGGTGTGAAGGAATCGGAAGCCACGCTGGTGTTCGAAGTGGCGGCCAAGGCGTCGAAGACCGAGATCAAGAACGCGGTGCAAACGATCTTCAAGGTGAAGGTGGACACGGTGCGCACCGCGAACTTCGCGGGCAAGGAGCGGCGCCGCGGAAAGTTCACCGGGTATCGTCCGGACTGGAAGAAGGCGTACGTGCGGTTGAAGGACGGGCAGAAAATGCCGGAGTACGCGGAGAATCTCTAACCCCAGTGGTTAGTCGGTAGTGGTTAGAAGAATCGAGTAGAGACATGGCAATCAAGACATACAGACCGGTAACTCCGACACGGCGGTTCACCACGACCACCGTGAACGAAGACCTGACGACGGACCGGCCGCACAAGCCGCTAACGGAGAAGAAGCAGCGCACCAGCGGGCGCCGCAACTCGGGCGACCTGACGATCTGGCGGCGCGGCGGCGGTCACAAGCGCCGTCTGCGCGTCATCGACTTCAAACGCGACAAGTTCGGCGTACCGGCGACGGTGGCGACGATCGAATACGACCCGAACCGCTCGGCGCGCATTGCGCTACTGAACTACGCCGACGGCGAGAAGCGCTATATCATCTGCCCGGTGGGGCTGAAGGTGGGCCAGAAGATCGTGAGCGGGCCGGATGCCGACATCCTGGTGGGCAATGCCTTGCCGCTGCGCAACATTCCTCCCGGCACGACCGTGCACAACATCGAGCTGAAGCCGGGCAAGGGCGCGCAGATGGCGCGCTCGGCGGGCGCACAGGCGCAGCTGGTCGCGAAGGAAGGCGATTACGCGCTGCTGAAGCTGCCTTCCAGCGAAACGCGCCGGGTGCTGGTGGATTGCATGGCGACCGTCGGCCAGGTGGGGAACACCGACCACGAGAACGTTTCGATCGGCAAGGCCGGGCGCACCCGCTGGCTGGGACGGCGTCCGACAAACCGCGGCGTGGTGATGAACCCGGTGGACCATCCGCACGGCGGCGGTGAAGGCAAGACCAGCGGCGGACGGCATCCGGTGACTCCGTGGGGCCAGCCGACGCGCGGCTACAAGACACGCAATAACAAGCGGACCGATAAGTTCATCGTGAACCGCAGACAAAAGTAGGACTGAGGCGAAATGGCACGTTCAACAAAAAAAGGTCCGTTCATCGACAAGAGCTTGCAGGCGAAGATCGACGACATGAACGCCCGCAACGAGAAAAAAGTGGTGCGCACGTGGTCGCGTCGCTCGACGGTGATCCCCGAGATGGTGGGGCACACGCTGGCGGTGCACAACGGCAAGAAGTTCATCCCGGTGTACGTCACCGAAAACATGGTGGGCCACAAGCTGGGCGAGTTCAGCCAGACCCGCACCTTCAAGGGACACTCGGTGAAGGCGGCGACGGAAGCCGCGGCCAAGCCGGCGGCGAAGTAAGGACGAACAATGGAATTCACAGCAAAATTGAATTACGTGCGCGTGTCGCCGCAGAAGGCGCGCTTGGTGCTGGACCTGATCAAGGGCTGCCGGGTGGAAGAGGCGCTGGACACACTGCGGTATACGAAGAAGGGCATCGCGCCCGCGATTTACAAGCTCCTGCGCTCGGCGGTGGAGAACGCGAACTATGTCAGCGCTGAGAAGTCGCTGGATGTCGATCTCGACCGGCTGTATGTGAAATACGCCATCGCCAATGACGGACCGCGTATGAAGCGCATTCGTCCGGCTCCGATGGGACGTGCCTATCGCTACCAGCGCCGCATTTCGCACCTGAACATCGTGCTGGCGGAGAAGGCCGGTGACGAGTCAAAGGCGACAGCGCAGGTGGTTACAGGCGAGAAAGCAGCTGCAACCAAAAAGGCCGCGAAGAAAGCGGCCAAGAAGGCTCCCCGTAAGACGGCTGCAGCCAAGAAGACGGCGAAGAAGAAGTAGAGATTCTGCCCTCTGCGGGAGCGGTGGGCGATAACCGGCGGTGCCGGAAGGCGATGGCCGCGGAGAGTAAACGAGACTATGGGACAGAAAGTCCATCCATACGGGTTCCGGCTTGGCGTGACCAAGCCGTGGCGTTCGCGCTGGTTCGTGGAGCGCGATTACGACAAACTGCTGCTGGAAGACGTGAAGCTGAAGGAAGAGCTGAAGGACAAGCTCAAGTCGGCGGGCGTCAGCTCGATTGAAATCGAGCGTCCGGGCAACAAGCTGAGGATCATCATCCGCACCGCGCGTCCGGGCATCATCATCGGCCGCAAGGGCGCCGAAATCGACAAGTTGAAGCAGGAGATACAGAAGCGCACGGGACGCGATGTGTACGTCGATATTCTCGAAGTACACAAGCCGGAGCTGGATGCGCAGCTGGTGGCGGAGAACATTGCGCTGCAGTTGGAAAAGCGTGTCAGCTTCCGCCGTACCATGCGTAAAGCGGTCGATTCGGCGCTGCGTTTCGGCTGCAAGGGCATTAAGGTGCGCGTGAGTGGCCGTTTGAACGGCAATGAAATCGCGCGCTCCGAGTGGTACCTGCAGGGACGTCTGCCGTTGCACACGCTGCGTGCCGACATCGACTACGGCTTCGCGGAAGCAAGGACGACGTACGGCGTGATCGGCGTGAAGTGCTGGGTGTACAAGGGCGAAATCCTGCGGGAGAAGAAGCGCGAGCCGCAGGCGGCAGGCGCGTTTTAACAGCAGTTGTCAGTTGCCAGTTGTCGAAAACAATTGGAACTGACCAGCCTAGCGGAAAATGAGAACCGACAACTGAGAACTGGGAACTGATTATGTTGATGCCAAAGAAAGTTAAGTACCGCAAGCAGCAGCGTGGACGCATGCGCGGGAAGGCATGGCGCGGTGGAGAGCTGTCGTTCGGCGATTTCGGGCTTAAGGTCATGGAGCCGGGTTGGATTACCGATCGGCAGATCGAAGCCAGCCGTGTCGCCATGACGCGTTTCGTGAAGCGCGGCGGCAAGATCTGGATCCGTCTGTTTCCGGACAAGCCGGTGACGAAGAAGCCGGCTGAAACCCGTATGGGTAAGGGCAAGGGCGCTCCGGACCACTGGGTTGCCGTTGTCCGGCCGGGCAAGATCCTCTTCGAGATGGAAGGGGTGAGCGCGACCGATGCCGCTGAGGCAATGCGCCTGGCGTCGCACAAGCTGCCGTTGCGCACCAAGTTCGTGTCGCGCGAAGGCGTGGCATAAGGATTCGAGATGAACGCAGAGAAGATTCGCAATTTGACCGACGTCGAGCTGGCCCACCAGCAGCGTGAACTGGCCGATCAACTGTTCAAACTGAAGTTCCAGTTGAGGATGGGGCAGACCGAGAGCTTGAAGAAGATCCGCGACCTGAAGAAAGACATCGCGCGGATGAAGACGATCGAGCGCGAGAAGCAGCTGGCAGGCGGCAATGGAGCATCGGCGGTGTCGGTGAAGACCGCGGCGCCGAAGGCGGCAGCACCGGCAAAGAAGGCGGCCAACAAGAAGACGTCTGCAACGGAGACGAAGTAAGCCATGGTCGAGACGACAACAAACACCGAAAAGAAGGCGGGCGCCCGGAAGACGATGGTCGGCGAAGTGGTTTCAACCAAGATGGCGAAGACCATCGTGGTGGAAGTGAACCGCCAGAAGGCGCACCCGTACTACAAGCGCGTGGTGAAGCGCAGCAAGAAGTTCTATGCCCACGACGAGCAGGGCACGGCGAAGCTAGGCGACGTGGTGAAGATCGAAGAGACGCGTCCTCTGTCGAAGCTGAAGCGCTGGCAGTTGAAGGACGTGATCCGCCGCGCGGCGCAGGTTGCTCCGGTGGAAGAGACCGCGGTCAACTAAGCAGCTTCGCTAGGTCAAGGAGAAGATGCAATGGCAGTCATGATGAGAACCATGCTCGACGTCGCCGACAACAGCGGCGCGCGCAAGTTGCAGATGATCCTGCCGCTGGGCGGCGGCACCGGACTGGTGGCGCACCTGGGCGACGTGATCACCGCGGCGGTTAAGGAAGCTGCTCCCGACGGCACGGCCAAGAAGGGCACGGTGGTGAAAGCGGTGATCGTGCGCACCCGCAAAGAGCAGAGGCGCAAGGACGGTACGTATATCCGTTTCGACCAGAACGCGGCGGTGCTGATCAATGAAGCGAACGAACCGATCGGGACGCGCGTGTTCGGTCCGGTCGCCCGCGAGCTGCGCGAGAAGAAGTTCTTGAAGATTGTTTCCCTGGCGCCGGAAGTGCTGTAGAGCAATTGGCACTTGGCACGTGGCAGTTAGCCAAGAGCGAACGGTGAAAGGAAACGAGCTTTTAGATGGAAGCTAGATAGGGTTTAGAGATGCCAAGCGTACACAAGATCGTAGATATCCGTCGTAACGACAACGTCCGGGTGATCACCGGCCGCGACAAGGGCAAGGAAGGCCGCGTGCTGCGCGTGTCGCCGGCCAAGGGCACGGTACTGGTGGAGCACGTGATGATGGTAAAGAAGAACGTGCGCCCTAATCCGCAGCGCAACGTCAAGGGCGGTATCGCGGAGCAGGAGAGCCCAATCAACATCAGCAACGTGATGCTGGTGTGCACCTCGTGCAAACGCCCGACGCGGGTAAGGCACGAGAAGCATGGCGACAAGCACGTGCGCGCCTGCAAGCATTGCGGGACGACACTGGAGAAATAACTGGCGTACGCCAAATTGAAGACCTCACGAAACGGTGTAAGACCCGAAACCGTGAAAAAGGCAGAACCGACAAATGGCAGACGAGAAGAAACAAAAAGGCCAGCAGCAACCGGGCCAGAAGGGTAAGCCGGAAGGCAAGAAGGCGAAGCCCGAACAGGCAGAAGCGGCGACGGATGAGGCGTCGGGAAAGCCGGCACGTCCCAAGGCCAACAATCGTGCCACCGCGCGCCTGCGCGACAAGTACTTCAACGAAGTCCGTCCGGCGCTGATGAAGGAATTCAGCCTGACGAATCCGATGGCGGCACCGAAGCTGGAGAAGATCGTCATCAATATGGGCGTGGGCGAAGCGACGCAGAACGCCAAGGTGATTGATCCAGCCCTGAGCGAGATCCAGCAGATTGCCGGCCAGAAGCCGGTGATCACCAAGGCCAAGAAGTCGATCGCGGCCTTCAAGGTGCGCGAAGGGATGCCAATCGGCGTGATGGTCACCCTCCGCGGCGACCGCATGTATGAGTTTCTGGATAGGCTGGTGAACGTGGCGCTGCCACGCGTGCGTGACTTTCGCGGCGTGCCGACCAAGTCGTTTGACGGGCGCGGCAATTACACGCTGGGCGTGCGCGACCAGTTGATCTTCCCGGAGATCGACTACGCGAAGGTCGAAAAGATGAAGGGCATGAACATTACGTTCGTGACCACCGCCGGAAACGACGACCAGGCGCGGGCACTGCTCAAGCACATGGGCATGCCGTTCCGCCAGTAAGCAGTTTCGAGAGAAGAGCAAAGGACAAGATGGCAACTACAGGCAAGATCGCCAAGGCGAACAAGAAACCGAAGTTCTCGACGCGGAAGAACAACCGCTGCAAGATTTGCGGACGTCCGCGGGCCTATCTGCGCAAGTTCGGCGTATGCCGTCTGTGCTTCCGCAGCCTGGCGCTCAAGGGAGAGATTCCTGGAGTTTCGAAGAGTTCGTGGTAGTAAGCAGTGGCCAGTGGCAGAGGCCGGTGGCTAGTAAGTTGAGTACGTCGCGGCTGGTTCTTTCACCAACCCGAGGCGCGCGAGCGGCTCGGGGACCCCGGAGCGGATTCCGACACGAAAGCGAACGGGCGACGATATGAGGAGAAACAGAGCATGAGCTTGACCGATCCGGTCGCAGATTTCTTGACCCGCGTACGCAACGCGATCAACGCAAGGCACCAGAAGGTGGACGTGCCGCTCTCCAAGCTGAAGCTGGAGATTGCCCGCATTCTGAAGGACGAGGGCTACATCGCGAATTACAAGGCGACAGAAGAAGAAGGCCGCAAAGTTCTGCGGGTTTATCTGAAGTATGGTTCCGACAACTCGTCGCCAATTTCGAATCTGAAGCGCGTGTCGCGCCCCGGCTGCCGCGTGTATGTCGGCCACAGCGAGATTCCGCGGGTGCTGGGCGGGCTGGGGATCAATATCCTCACTACGCCCAAGGGCGTGATGACCGGTCGCCAGGCGCGCAAGGAGAGGTTGGGCGGCGAAGTTTTGTGCGAGGTCTATTAGCAGGCAGCAGCTAGCCATTAGCGACTAGCTGAGCGAGAGAAGATATGTCGAGAATTGGAAAGAAACCGATTCCGTTGCCAAAGGGCGTGACGTACGCCGTCGAAGGCAACACCGTTGTGGTGAAGGGGCCCAAGGGCACGGTCACCACGCACATGCCGGGCGGCGTGAAGCTGGAAACGCAGGATGGCAACCTGGTTGTCACGCGGGACGATGATTCCAAAGCTGCGATACACGGACTGGTCCGCGCCCTGGTGAACAACTCGGTCGAGGGCGTGACCAAAGGCTGGACAAAGGAGCTGGATATCGTCGGCATCGGCTACCGCGCCGAGATGAAAGGCAAGGGCATTGTCGTATTCACGCTGGGCTATTCGCACCCGATCGAGTACCCGCTGCCCACAGGTATCGAAGTGACGATCGATCCCAAGCAGACGCACTTGACGGTGAGCGGCATCGATCGCCAAAAGGTCGGATTCGTAGCGGCGGAGATGCGTTCGCTGCGTCCGCCTGACCCGTACAAGAACAAGGGCGTGCGCTACGCCGACGAGAGGCTGAAGAAGAAGGTCGGCAAGACGGGCGCGAAGTGATGTCGTTTGCCGGGCGTCTGAGCCCAGCCTCATCCTCCTGAGGCCGCGAAGCGGGCGGAGGATCTGCTGTAAAGAGTTTTCTTGACCGCAATGACCGTTGCCCGGTTCGGAAACCCGGGATGAAGGAAGCACAGAGATGATTGGAAAAACTTCGAAGAACGCGACGCGGACCAAGATTCACACGCGCATCCGCAAGAAGATTGCGGGCACGACAGAGCGTCCGCGACTAAGCGTGTACCGCTCAGTGAGCCACTTGTATGCGCAGGTGATCGACGACAGCAAAGGTGTCACGGTAGTGTCGGCGGGCACGGTAGAGAAGGGTAAGGGCCAGAAGGGCGACAAGCGTCCGACCGGCGGCAATGTGGCGTCCGCGAAGGAAATCGGCAAGCTGATCGCCGAACGCGCCAAGGAAAAGGGCATCAAGAAGGTGGTATTCGACCGCGGTGGCTATTTGTATCACGGCCGGATCAAGGCGCTGGCCGATGCAGCGCGCGAGGGTGGTCTCGAGTTTTAGAGAGTTTGGAGACATTACGGGAATGCCAACAGTAAAGAAAAGACTGGACGCCAACCAGTACAACCTGAAGGACGAAGTGGTTTCGATTAACCGCGTCACGAAGGTCGTCAAGGGTGGCAAGAATATGTCGTTCGCGGCCCTGGTGGTGGTGGGCGATCCTTCTGCCGCCGTGGTGGGCTACGGCTCGGGCAAGGCGAAGGAAGTGCCGCAGGCGATCCGCAAGGGCATCGAGGCGGCAAAGAAGAACCTGCTGCGGATCAACCTGACGCAGACCACGATTCCGCACCAAGTGTTGGGACGTTACGGCGCAGGCCGCGTGATGCTGAAGCCGGCTCCGGAGGGCACGGGCGTGATTGCCGGTGGAGCGGTGCGCGCGGTGATGACTTCGGCGGGGGTGCAGAACGTGCTGACCAAGTCGATTGGCACCACCAACCCGCACAACGTGATCAAGGCGACCTTCAAGGCGCTGGAATCGCTGCGCGACAAGGCAGAAGTCGCGACGGCACGCGGCAAGGCCGCCGAGGAGCTATAACCATGGCGCGGATTCGCAGGAAGGTCGAGAAGAAAGCTGCGCCCCAGGGAGCCAAGCTCCATCTAAAGTATGTGCGGTCTGCCATCGCTACTCCGGAAAAGCATAAAGTGGTAATCAAGGGGCTGGGCTTTACACGCCTGAACCAGGTGATCGAGCGGGAAGACACACCGTCGATCCGGGGCATGGTGGCCAAGGTGCCGCACCTGGTTGAGATCGTAGAAGCCGTTAAGTAGCCGGAAGAATTTTCGGCGGTGTGATGCGGCGCACAGAGAACCGACGCACAGGTAGGGTACACGATGAATCTGAGTAATTTGCGGGCACCTCGCAGGGCGAATTCGAACAAGAAGCGGGTGGGTCGCGGTATGGGTTCGGGGATGGGCAAGACCTCGACACGCGGCCACAAAGGACAAGGCTCGCGCAGCGGCTCCAGCATGATGCGCGGCTTTGAAGGTGGCCAGATGCCGCTGCACCGGCGTTTGCCGAAGCGCGGCTTCACCAACATCTTTAAGACCGACTATGAAGTCGTGAACGTCGAGCGGCTGGCCGAGCTGGGGGACAGCGAGATCACCCCAGAAGTGCTCCGCAAGGCGGGTATAGTCAACCGCAAGGCCACGTTGGTCAAAGTTTTGGGACAAGGCGAGCTGTCGAAGGCAGTTACGGTGAGCGCGCACAAGTTCTCCAAGTCGGCGCGGGAAAAGATCGAGAAGGCCGGCGGTAAGATTACGTTGCTGTAGGACGGCCCCGTCACACGTGACTGGTAACTGGCAATTGAGGTTCTGAATGCTCGAGAAGATGGCCAACGTATTTCGCGTTCCCGATCTGCGGAAACGTATTCTGTTTACTCTAGGTCTGCTGGCGGTATACCGGCTGGGTGGACATATACCTACGCCGGGCATCAATGCCGACGTGTTGGCGCAGTTTTTCGACCAGAACAAGGGAACGTTTCTCGGCTTCATCGACCTGTTCAGCGGAGGCCAGCTCCGCCGCCTGACGATTTTCGCCCTCGGCATCATGCCATACATCACGGCATCGATCATCCTCCAGCTGATGACCGTGGTTTACGAACCGCTGGCCAAACTGCAGAAGGAAGGCGAACTCGGCCGCAAAAAGATCACCCAGTGGACTCGTTACCTGACCCTGCTGCTGAGCGCCGTTCAGTCGCTGGGCATTGCCTTAACGCTCGAGAAGCAGGCGGGTTTCGTCAACAACCCTGGGATGGGTTTTGTTCTAATGACCATGCTGACCCTGACTACGGGCAGCGTTTTCATCATGTGGCTGGGTGAGCAGATTACCGAGCGCGGCATCGGCAACGGCATGTCCTTGTTGATTTTTGCAGGCATCGTGGTTGGACTGCCGCACGCGATTGCCGACTTGTACGACAAGGTGCGAACCCAGGCTTGGGGAGCGTTTACAGTTCCAGCGATGCTCATACTGATCGTGGTGATGATCGCCGTCGTTGCGTTCATCGTGTTCGTCGAACGCAGCGAACGGCGCATTCCGGTTCAGTACGCCAAGCGTGTCGTGGGCCGCAAGATCATGGGTGGGCAGTCAACGCACTTGCCGCTGCGCGTGAACTCTGGCGGCGTTATGCCCGTGATCTTCGCGTCGTCGGTGCTGACATTGCCACAGACGCTGGGTGCGTTGCCGCTGTTCAAGGACAATCGGTATTTCAGCCCGATTTTCCAGGCGCTACGTTGGGGTGAACCTTTATACACTCTGCTGTATGCCGTGGGAATTGTGTTCTTTGCGTACTTCTATGTGTCGATTGTGTTCAACCCCAACGAGGTTGCCGACAACATGCGGAAGTATGGTGGGTTCATTCCGGGCATCCGGCCGGGAGCGCGAACGGCGAACTATATCAACGACATTCTCACCCGCATAACCCTGGTAGGTGCGTTGTACCTGATTTTGATTTCGTTCATTCCTGAGTGGATGATCACGGGCATCCACCTCAATCACCTGCCGGGTGCGATGGGGACGTTCTTTGAACGGCTGCCGACCTGGTTGACTAGCGGCTTGAATGTGAACTTCTATTTCGGCGGAACCTCGCTGCTCATCGTGGTCGGCGTGGCTATGGATACCGTCAACCAGGTTGAATCGCAGCTGATCATGCGCCACTACGACGGCTTCACGCCGCGCAGTGGTCGGGTGCGGGGACGCCGGGCAACATGGTAAACGGTTAGCCGGGCAGCGAGACCCGGCGACTGGCAAGTGGAAGCTGGTTTGACGGAGCTACCGGGAGGCTCCGGCCCGCATCGGCGGGCAAACAAGCCGGGGAAACGGCTTGCGGAGGTGCTTTGTGTCAACACAGGCCCCTTTGTCCGTGGCACGTGTGAAGAAGACGGAGCGCGTTGTGGGTCCCATCATCCTGGTGGGCGCTCCAGGCGCCGGAAAGGGCACGCAGGCGAAGCTGATTGCCGCCGAGTATGCGATCCCGCAGATTTCTACCGGCGACCTGTTCCGCGCGAATGTGGCCCAAGGCACGGATCTGGGTCTGAAGGTCAAGCAGATTCTGAGCCATGGCGAGCTCGTCGCGGACGGTTTGGTCGACGACATGGTGGCTCACCGGCTGGGTGAGCCTGATGTGAACCGAGGTTTTATTTTGGACGGCTTCCCACGGACGGTGGGGCAGGCCGAGTGGCTGGACAGCTATTTGAAAAGCAGACAAGCTGACGGTGGGTCGGCGCCCTTTAGTGCCGTTTCACCCATTGTGGTGCAAATCGTTGTGGGGTATAATCATTTACTGCAACGAATTACCGGGCGTCGTTCTTGTCCCACCTGTGGGCGGATTTACAACGTCTACTTCCAGCCTCCCAATGGTGAAGGTGTGTGCGATCTCGACGGCGGGCGACTTTTTGTGCGTCCGGATGACACCGAGGCAGTCGTTTCTGAACGCTTAAAAGAATACGAGCGGCAGACCCTTCCGGTGGTTGAATATTACAGGGCCAGGGGCCAGGTGGTGGACGTCGACGGCAATCAGCCGGTGGAAGCGGTTGCGGCCGAGGCGTTTCAGGCAATTGAGCATGCCGATCGTGTGTAAGTCAGCGTCCGAAATTGAAAAGATGCGTCGCAGTGGGCGCGTTGTGCGTCAGGTACTCGATGCAGTGAAGGAAGTCGTAGTGCCGGGCGTTACGACGATGGATTTGGAACGGGTAGCCGAGCAGAAAATCAAGGATCTGGGCGCAAAGCCGGCGTTCAAGGGTCTGTATGGTTTTCCGTGCGTGCTGTGCACATCCGTGAATAGCGAAGTTGTCCATGGCATTCCATCGGATAAGCGGGTGCTGAAGGCGGGAGACATTGTCTCCATCGACACCGGAGCGCTGCTGGACGGCTATTACGGAGATTCCGCAATAACCGTGCCGGTGGATGGGCAGATTTCGCCGGAGTTGCAGAAGCTGCTCGACGTGACGCGCGAGTCGTTGTATCGCGGCATTGAGGCGGCGCAGGTTGGCAATCACGTGGGCGACATCGGCGCTGCCGTGCAGGGTCTGGTCGAAGCCAACGGCTTTAGTGTTGTGCGGACGCTGGTGGGTCACGGCATCGGCACGAAGTTACACGAAGACCCGCAGGTCCCGAACTACGGCACCCCGGGGAGCGGGCCGAAGTTGCGTGACGGAATGGTGCTGGCCATTGAGCCCATGGTGAACATGGGCCGTCCGGGTGTCCGGGTGCTGGCTGATAACTGGACTGAAGTCACAGAGGACGGCAGTTTCAGCGCCCACTTTGAACACTCTGTAGCGGTCACGAAGAAGGGGCCGGTGATTTTGACCGAGTAAGGCCGCAATCGGGTGGCAGTTGCAAGGGGCAATGAGTTTGGGTTCCCGCGCGAGCGGAAAAATTGAGTTCAGGAGCTGAATGAGCAAGGAAGACGCGATTGAAGTAATGGCAGTGGTGATTGAACCTCTGCCCAATGCAATGTTCAAAGTCGAGCTGGAAAACAAGCACCAGGTTCTGGCGCACGTTTCCGGCAAGATGCGCAAGAACTTCATCAAAATCCTTCCGGGTGACCGCGTGGCCGTGGAGCTTTCGCCCTACGATTTGAACCGCGGTCGTATTGTGTATCGCTATAAATAGCAGCGTTGGTCGGGCGTCTAAACCCGACGCTGCTATCCCGAGTCCGTAGGACGAGGGATCTGCTTTTTGAGTCGAAGGGAAGCAAAGTCATCATGAAGGTACGGGCATCGGTCAAGAAGATCTGCGACAAGTGCAAGGTGATTCGCCGTCACGGCGTAGTGCGCGTGATCTGCGAGAACAGCAAGCACAAGCAGCGGCAAGGATAGCAACTAGCAACAAGCGGCTAGCAATTAGCGAAAAGCTGAAAGGCTAGAGGCTGACGAGGTTTTGGAGCAGACATGGCACGTATTGCAGGCGTGGATCTACCCCGCAACAAACACATCAGCATCGCGCTGACGTACATCTTTGGCATCGGCAACTCGCGTTCCAAGGTCATCCTGAATGCGGCAAACGTCGAAGGCAGCAAGAAGGTCAGCGATCTGAATGAAGACGAAGTCAACCGTATCCGTCAGGTCATTGAACAGCAGGGTGACGTTGAAGGCGATCTCCGCAAAGACGTCTCCATGCACATCAAACGGCTGATTGAAATCGGATCCTATCGTGGGTATCGCCACCGCCGCAGCCTGCCGGTTCGCGGCCAGCGCACCCACACCAATGCCCGCACCCGCAAGGGACCGCGCAAGGGCACGGTAGCGAATAAGAAGAAAGCGAGCGCGAAGACATAAATCATGGCTAAAGCAGCGGGCTCCGCAGCGGACAAGAAGGGCAAGACCGGCAAGAAATTCAAGAAGAAGGAGCGCAAGCACATCCCGCACGGGCTGGTGCACGTGCAGGCATCCTTCAACAACACCATCGTCACCATCACCGATACCGCGGGAAACACAGTGTCGTGGAAGAGCTCCGGTTCGCTGGGCTTCCGCGGATCACGCAAGGGAACGCCGTTTGCGGCGCAGCAGGCTGCGGCCAACGCCGCCAACCAAGCGCGCGATCACGGGATGCGCAGCGTTGATGTTGTTGTCAGCGGACCCGGTTCGGGTCGCGAGTCGGCCGTCCGCGCGCTGGCTTCTGCCGGTCTCGACGTGCGTTCGATCAAGGACGTGACGCCGGTTCCGCACAACGGCTGCCGTCCGCCGAAGCGCCGGCGCGTGTAATGCGCCAGTTGCCAGTCTCAGAACTGACAACTGATAACTGATTTTTGATCGGGAAGAAGGGCCGCCAAGCGCCCGTAAACCGATCCACTACCTGAGCCGCCGTGAGGGCGGTTCATCGAGGAGAAAGTAACTTGGCACGTTATCGAGACGCAGTATGCCGCCTTTGCCGCCGCGAGGGCACCAAGCTGTTCTTGAAGGGCGGAAAGTGCTTCACAGACAAGTGTCCCATCGAAAAGCGTAACTTCGCCCCGGGGCAGCACGGCAAGGACCGCAAGGCCAAGGTCGTGGGCTACGGCCTGCAACTTCGCGAAAAGCAGAAGGCGAAGCGCATGTACTTCACCCAGGAAGGCCAGTTCCGGAACTACTTCGAGAACGCAGCGCGCTCCAAGGGCGTCACCGGCGAAATGCTGTTGCAACAGCTCGAACGTCGCTTGGACAACGTGGTATTCCGGCTAGGTTTCGCCGTAGCACGGCGTCAGGCGCGCCAGTTGGTCCGCCACGGCCATGTGACCGTCAACGGCCGCAAGGTAGACATTCCTTCCTACCAGGTGAACGCCGGCGACGAGGTAGCGGTGCGCGAGAAGAGCAACAAGCTCGCCGTGCTGGAGACGGCGAAGGAGTTTGCCGGTCATCAGGCTCCGCCGACCTGGCTCGAAGTCGATCGCGATGCCTACAAGGGCCGGGTGCTCGCATTACCGAAGCGCGAAGACATGAATCTGCCGATCAACGAGCAGTTGATCGTGGAGCTTTATAGCAAGTAGTCACCCGCGGCGCCCACCCATGGGCGTCGCGTTTCCTACATTGTCGTCCAGATCAGCCGGCTCGGTCCATTGGGCCTGCCGTGCAGCATGGCCGACTAACCGACAGGAGTTAACGAATGCTTTGGAAAGGTTTTCAAAAGCCGAAGCGGCTCGCAACTGACACCGAATCACTGACCGACAAGTACGGCCATTTCTGGGCGCAGCCGTTTGAACGCGGATTCGGTACAACCATCGGCAATGCGCTGCGCCGCGTGTTGCTGTCGTCCATCGAAGGCGCCGCGGTAACCGCGGTGAAGATCGAGGGCGTTCTGCACGAGTTCCAGTCGATCCCCGGAGTGGTTGAGGACGCCACCGATATCATCCTGAACCTGAAGCAGATTCCGTTCCGGCTCAATGGCGACGCGCCGAAGGCGATTTACTTGCGCGCCGACCAGCCGGGCGTCATCACCTCGGGCATGATCGAGGCCGACTCGGACGTTGAAGTTCTCGACAAGGACGTGTACATCGCGACCATCAGCGAGGGCGGCAAGCTTGACATGGAAATGCGGCTCAAGAAGGGCCGCGGCTATGTCTCTGCCGACAAGAACTTCGACGAAGACCTCGGGCTCGGATTCATTCCGATCGACTCGGTCCACTCGCCCGTACGCAAGTGCAACTACTCGGTCGAAGCGGCTCGTCTCGGCCAGATCACCGATTACGACAAGCTCTCGATTGAAGTCTGGACCAACGGCTCCGTGACTCCTGCCGACGCGCTGGGCCTGGCGGCGAAGCTGCTCAAGGACCACATGTTCATCTTCATCAACTTCGAAGATGAAATCATCAACGCACAGGCGGCCGACGCCAGCAAGCCGGAAATCCGCAACGAAAACCTGAACCGCTCCGTGGAGGAGTTGGAGCTCTCCGTGCGCAGCTACAACTGCCTGAAGAACGCCAACATCCAGACCATCGGCGAGCTGGTGCAGAAGTCCGAAGCCGAGATGCTCAAAACCAAGAATTTCGGGCGCAAGTCGCTGAACGAAATCAAGGAGATCCTCAACAACATGGGCCTGAGCCTGGGGATGAAGATCGACGAGCATGGCAACGCTGTTCCGGGAAGCGGAGCGACCGCCGCCCCGGCGCTGCCCTCGGCTCCTTACTACGGCAGCTCGGACCCGAACTTTTAGAAGCGAGTGCCCCAGGTTCGCGCCTTCTTTTGGCGCTAACCTGGGACGCCGCAAGGGCCGACTTCCGGGCAGGTTTTCGTAGCAGAGCACGACTTCAGTCGTGCCGCAGTAGGGAAAGAGTTTTGAAAGGGCACGGCTTGAGCCGTGCCGCTCGAACCAGGTTTTTGGGTAGAGCTGGCCTTCAGGCCAGCGTCATAGATGGTGATTCTAGAGTTCCAGCGGGCTTTAGCTCGCGCGGAACACGAGATTGTGAAGGATTAGAACCATGCGTCATCGCAGAGCAGGATGGAAACTGGGACGTAATACCGAGCACCGGCGCGCGCTGCTGCGCAACCTGGTGACCTCTTTGATCGTCGAAGAGCGCATCGAGACCACGCTGACCAAGGCGAAGGCTATGCGTCCGCACGTCGAGAAGATGATCACGCTGGGCAAGCGCGGCGACGTGGCAGCCCGGCGGCAGGCTGCGGCCTATCTGATGACCCGCGAGTCGGTCGACAAACTGTTCGACAAGATTTCGCCGCGCTACGGCGATCGCAATGGCGGCTACCTGCGCATCATCCATGGCGGATTCCGCCAGGGCGACGGCGGCGATGTAGCTTTCGTCGAGCTGCTGGGCAGCGAGGCGACGCTCGACGAGAAGCGCCAGAAGCGCAATGAGCTTCGCGCCAAGCGTGCCGAAGAAAACCGCAAGGCCATGGAAGAGGCCAACGCCGAAGCCGCCGCTTCCGCCGAAGCCAAGCCGGAAGGCGATTCCGAAGCCAACTCCGAGAAGTAACTGGGTAGAGCCGGGCTTTAGCTCGGCGTCTAACCAGGAATAAGGTTTTGGTAGAGCTGTCCTTCAGAAGCTGCCGTGAGCACAGTCGAAGGGACAGCGTCCAAGTTGCTTACTAACTCACCGCCGTGCGGACTTCAGTCCGCGCGGCATTTATTTTGCGCAGAGGTTTGGTGCGGCATCGGCGGATTGACGCCATTTCCGCGAACGTTTCGTATCAGGGCACGGCTTCAGCCGTGCCGCAAAGTGGCCCTGAAACGATTCGAGTCGGCTTCAGCCGACGACACAAGAATCAAGCGCACCCAACTCTGATGCGCTTTTTGTTGTCTTGCGTTCGGCAAATCTGGCTTGCTGCTCGATTGGCAATGCCTCGTATCAGGGCACGACTTCAGTCGTGCCGAAAGAGCGGAGATAATTTGGGGGCTTTAGCCCCTGGAGTTGTTTTGAAAGGGCACGGCTTCAGCCCTGCCGAACAGGCCCACCCAATGGTTTGAGTCGGCTTCAGCCGACGACACAACAACTCCAAACGCGCTCGCTGCGGGCGCGTTTCGTTTTTAAGCTCCCGCCATCGCCGCCGTTCAGCCCGAGAACGCCCGTGCTTCACACAGCCGGATCACCAGCGCCTAGGGCGCGGCACAACAAAGCCCAGCGCTTCAGCACGCAAAGACCCAGCCCTTCCTAGTGGCGGCACATTCCCGGCCACTTGGCTAATCCAACCGGCCTCTGTAACAATCACTCCTTCGGCACGCTCAGCCTACATGCCACTCTCTCTCCCCGAATTCGTCGCTCGCTGGAAGGCCAGCGAACTCACCGAACGCGCCGCTGCCCAAACCCATTTCAACGATCTCTGCAACGTGCTGGAGCACCAGCATCCCGCCGCAGTTGACCACACCGGCGAGAACTTCACTTTTGAAAAGCACGTCTCCAAGAGCCACGGCGGCAAGGGATTTGCCGACGTTTGGTACCGCGACCACTTCGCCTGGGAGTACAAGGGCAAGCACAAAGACCTCAACGCCGCCTATCTGCAACTGCTCGACTATCGAGAGGACCTCGAAAACCCTCAACTGCTCGTCGTATGCGACCAGAACCGCTTCGAGGTGCATACCGCCTTCCCCAACCGCAAGCCGCGGGTTTACAGCTTCACCCTCGACGACCTGTTAGCCAACCAGCCCACCTCCACCTGCGAGTTGGCCCCGCTCGAGGTTCTCAAAGCGCTTTTCTACGACCCGCAGCGCCTGCATCCTTCACGTTCGCCGCAGGCTGTCACCGAAGATGCTGCCGAGGAGTTCAATAAGCTGGGGGAAAACCTGCGCACCCGGCACATCGATCCCGAAAAGGCCGCGCACTTCATGATGCGCCTGCTCTTCTGCCTCTTCGCCGACGACATCGGCCTCCTGCCCGATCGCATGTTTCATCAGATGCTCGAAACCAGCCGGGGCAAGCCCGAAAGCTTCAACAAAAAACTCAAGCCGTTGTTTGCCGCCATGGCGAAGGGCGGCATCTTTGGCGTGCACGACGTGCCCTGGTTCAACGGCGGCCTCTTCGCCGACGACCAAATAATTGATCTGTCTTACAGCGACCTGCAGATTCTGCACGCCAGTTCTTCTCTCAACTGGTCGTTCGTGGAGCCCGCCATCTTCGGCACCCTCTTCGAGCGCAACTTCGACCCCACCAAGCACAACCTTGTCGGTGCTCACTACACCAGCAAAGCCGACATTCTGCTCATCATCGAACCGGTCCTGGTCGAGCCTCTGCGCAAGCGCTGGCTCGCCGTGAAAGCGGAAGCGGAATCGCTGCTTGCTTCCGCAACCGGCGCAGCCTATGCGAAGAATCGCCAGAAAGCCCGTGACCTCGTCGCCGCATGGCTGGAGGAACTTTCCGCCGTTCGCGTGCTCGACCCGGCTTGCGGCAGCGGCAATTTCTTGTACCTCGCCCTGAAGCGCATGCTCGACGTGTGGAAAGAAGCTTACGTATTCTGCGCCGACCATGGCCTGCCTTTCCTCGGCATGAGTCACGTAAGCCCGAAGCAGCTCTACGGCATCGAAAAAAATCTGTATGCCCACGAACTCGCATCCGCCGTCGTCTGGATCGGCCACCTGCAATGGCAGAAAGAGAACGGTATCGGCGAGGACAAACAGCCTATCCTCGACCCCCTTACTAACATCCAGCACCGCGACGCCATTCTTGCCTACGACGCCAAGGGCAAACCATTCGAGCCCGCGTGGCCCGATGCCGAATACATCATCGGAAACCCGCCCTTCCTCGGCGGCAACAAGATCAGGCAAGAATTGGGCGACAAGTACGTTGATAACCTCTTCTCGCTTTACGCAGACCGGGTTCCGCCATTCGCGGACCTCGTCTGCTACTGGTTCGAGAAAGCGAGGGCGCAAATCGAGGTGGGCAAGTGCAAGCAGGCTGGATTGCTTGCCACACAGGGCATTCGAGGCGGCGCTAATCGCGTGGTTCTTGACCGAATCAAACAGAGCGGCGAAATCTTTTGGGCTCAGTCGGACCGTGACTGGGTTCTCGACGGCGCCAACGTCCATGTGTCCATGATTGCCTTCGACAAAGGCACACACGACGCTTGTGTGCTCGACGACCACACGGTTTCTGTCATTCACTCGGATCTGACCAGCGAGGCTGAAACGACCTCCGCACTCTCGCTTCCGGAGAACTCGGGCATCTGCTTCATGGGGCCATCGCCAAAAGGTCCGTTCGATATCGATCGCGATAAAGCCCAGCAAATGCTGCAAGCCCCCGTCAACGTCAACGGCCGCCCTAACTCCGACGTGATCCGCCCTTTAGCGAGTGGCATTGACCTGACCAGGGGGTCGAGAGGGCTTTGGACTATCGATTTCGGGTTGATGCCGAGCGAAGAGGCAGCGCTCTACGAAAGACCATTTGAATACCTAAAGGAGCACGCGTATCCAGTTCGATCTAAAAACCGCCGCACGTCCTATGCGGAAAAGTGGTGGCAATATGCCGAAGCTCGCCCAGGTATGAGAAAAGCACTGGCTGGGAAGTCGCGATACATCGCCACACCAGAGGTCGCTAAACACCGCCTCTACGTATGGGTTGACGCCATTACGCTTTGCAACCAGCAAACTCTCGTCTTCGCCCGCGACGACGACTACTTCTTCGGCGTCCTACACTCGCGCCTGCACGAAGTATGGGGACTTCACATGGGCACAGCGCTCGAAGACCGCCCACGCTACACCCCGACATCTACTTTCGAGACCTTCCCCTTCCCTTGGCCTCCCGGCGACGAGCCCAAAGAAGATCCCAAAGTGCAAGCCATCGCCGCCGCCGCCCGCGAACTGGTCGAAAAACGCGACGCCTGGCTCATGCCTCCGGGCGCAAGTCAGCAGGAACTGACCCAGCGCACTCTCACCAACCTCTACAAACCAGCGCTCCGCTCGGCTCGACGACGCCCACCGCAAACTCGACGAGGCCGTCTTCGCCGCCTACGGCTGGCCTTCCAACCTATCTAACTCCGAAGTCCTCGAACGCCTCCTCACACTCAACCACGAGCGCGCCTCCCATCAGCCCGACACCACGACCAACGCAAAGAACACCAAAACAAAAACAGAAAAATAGTTTTCCGCTTGCCGAAGGCTCGTGCGCAGCGAGCTTGCGAGCGGAGCACGCCCCCTGCAAATTCCCAAATCGGGAACGTGTGCCGTCTCGACCGTTCGACCTGTTTCTGATGGGCGAACGGCGCGATCACGCCTTATCACACGCATCCGTGACCTGCGTCCTATCGTTCCCCGCCGCACTTTCCTAAAATCCCCACTATTGAGGACGAGGGATTACTGTTCCTCGTGACCGAGACCGTATGCGGACACCAAAGCACCGGCCACTCGTGACCACCTTTCTCCCGCCCCGCAATCCGCTCGACCTTCGAAGAACCACGACTAACCCGTTTGTTATGAGGATTTTGCCTGTAAGTCTTTTGGGCAGAGGATTTTGCAGACATCGATCCCGTAAGTCCAATAGAATGAGGATTTTGAAAAATCAGGGGGGAGGGGGGTACAACAGTCGCGGCCAGGTTTTCGCGACGGGTTACAGATGGGCCTTCCCACTCGGCGTCCGCTGCAAATGCAGCGCGTGCGAGGCGCGTGCATACAGCAGCAGTTGCATGGCGATCGCTCCGGCGGTGTCGAGCGCCACATCCTGCCAGCGGCCGGTGCGCGAAGGAATGATTGCCTGGTGGATTTCGTCGAACGACGCGGTGGTCACCGTGAAGAGAATGGCGATCATTGACCAATCCCATCGCCATAGGTCGCGGAAGAAAATGCCCCAGCGGCGCTGCAGTGCAAGCCGGAGGCGGTCGCGGTCGGTGTATTTGAGCGCCTGGAAGACCAGCAGGCTCAGAATTGCGTAGCCGAGAAAGTGGCCTGACTTGCGTGAGATCGTATTGAACAACTCCAGCGTGTTGGGGTCGATTTCGCCAAGCATCGCGATCGCGACGCGGTGCAACAACCCATAGGTGTTGACGGAGGAGGCGAAGTCACTGGACTCAAGTCGGAGGACGACGAGCCAGACAGCGACGGGCCACCAGCGGCGGCATAGCATCTTGAAGTTCGGTTTAAGCGATCGGCGTCGCCGTTTACTCGACACGATAGTTGGGCGCCTCGCGGGTGATTAACACGTCATGCACGTGGCTTTCGCGCAACCCGGCGCCGCTGATGCGTACAAAGCGCGCGTTCTGCTGCAACTCGGTAATGGTCGAGCAGCCGACGTAACCCATGCCGCTCTTCACGCCGCCGACGAGTTGGTACACGATCATGCCAACGGTACCGCGATACGGCACGCGACCTTCGATTCCTTCGGGAACAAGTTTGCCCAGGCGATTGCTCTCCGATCCGTCGTCGGAAAGCGTCTGCACAGAAGCGTCGGAGTCGGTGCTCTGGAAATAGCGTTCGCTAGAACCTTGTGCCATCGCAGCCAACGATCCCATGCCGCGGTAAGCCTTGAAGGAACGGCCCTGATAAAGGATCGTCTCGCCCGGACTCTCCTCGGTCCCCGCCAGAAGCGATCCAACCATCACGCAACTTGCACCGGCGGCGATGGCTTTGGTGATATCGCCTGAGTACTTGATGCCGCCGTCAGCGATCACCGGGATGTTCGCGTCTCGTACGGCGCGGGCGGACTCGGCGATCGCGGTAATCTGCGGGACGCCCGCTCCAGTAACAACGCGAGTGGTACATATCGATCCGGGACCGATGCCGACCTTGATGGCGTCGGCTCCCGCCTGGGCTAATTCGCAGGCGCCGTCGAAGGTGGCCACGTTGCCGGCAATAAGATCGATCTCGGGGAACTTTGCTTTAACCTGCTTCACTGCTTCGAAGACGCGCGAGGTGTGACCGTGAGCGCTGTCGATAGCTAGGAGGTCCGCCTTTGCTTTCACCATTTCCGCCGCGCGCTCCAGGAAATCGCCCGTGGCACCGATTGCCGCACCGACCCGCAGCCGGCCTTTGTCGTCCTTTGCGGCGTTGGGATATTTCAGACGTTTTTGAATGTCTTTGACCGTGATGAGTCCTTTGAGCTGGTAGTGCTCGTCGACGACCAGCAACTTTTCGACGCGGTGCTGATGCAGGATGGCTTCGGCTTCGTCCAACGTTGTACCGACCGGGACCGTGATCAGGTTCTCCTTGGTCATCACCTCGCTGATCGGTATGTCAGTGCGGGTTTCAAACCGTAAATCGCGGTTGGTGAGGATGCCGACTAGCTTGTTGTCTTTGGTTACGGGCACGCCGGAGATGCGGTAGTGCCGCATCACTTCGAGAGCATCAGAGATCTTCTTTTCCGGCTCCATCGTTATCGGATCGACAATCATGCCACTCTCCGAGCGCTTTACTTTGTCGACCTCGCTCGCCTGCTGCTCAATCGTTAGGTTACGATGGATGATCCCAAGCCCACCTTGCTGGGCCATGGCGATAGCCATCCGAGACTCAGTGACGGTGTCCATGGCTGCGCTGATCAGCGGGATCTGAAGCCGGATGTTGCGAGTCAGCCGGGTCGAGGTGTCTGCCTGGGCCGGAACGACGTCCGACTTGGCAGGCAATAGCAAAACGTCATCGAAGGTAAGCGCTTCAGGGACGGGAAAGTGAATCATGGCATCGAATCCGCGGAAGGATAAACAAGCATTGTAGAGTCGGGGTAAACAGATAGGCAAACATGCCGCCGTCTGTGGAAACTAAATGTCGCGAAGTCTTTCCTAGAGCCTGAAATCGGGGCATGAGGATCGTTGAAATTTGGCCGTTTTGGGCGTATAGTGAAGAAAGTATTGCTGTGTGACAGCGGTTTCAGCCACCTCCGGCTATGTGGCGAGGCCCCTAGGCATACTTGGCGAAGCACACCGGTGGGCGAGAGCCCACTTAATTTTTCCACCCCTTTAATCCGCTGGTCTTTGGCGAGTCCAGGCGGCTACCGGAGCCTGAGAGGTGGGCTACGCATTCGTGTTGGCCGAGGCAATGGTGGAATTGAGTGGCGGGATTGGAAAAGATTTACGAGATTGTTGGGCGGGTAGCGGAGTCGAGCGGCTTGGAAGTGGTCGAGGTGGAGCTTCGTGGCGGCGGCAAGGCACGGATGCTGAGAATTTACATCGACAAGCCAGGAGGTGTGACGCACGATGATTGCACCAACTTCAGCCGTGAGGCGGGCACTATTTTTGACGTAGAAGAAGCGGTGCCAGGTGGATCGTACACCTTGGAGGTTTCGTCCCCCGGGCTTGACCGCAAGCTGTCGAAGCCGGCCGAATTCGAGCGCTTCACTGGCAGCTTGGTAAAGCTGAGGACCCGCGACCCAGTTAACGGTAACAGGCACTTCGAAGGCCGGATGCGGTGGCTCGGCGATGGGCGTATCAGCCTGGAGCTGACCGGCCGCAGGAAGAGCAAGAAGCACAACACCCAAGAAGCGGGAAACAAGGTCGATCTCGAGTTGGCCAACATAGAAAAGGCCAATCTCGTTCCCGAGTTCTGATGATGCAGCATGAAAATTTGAGTAAGTCAGCGAGAAGGTGGCAGGTAGTCAATGGCAAGTGAACTGTACAACGTGATCGACGCGCTGAGCCGTGAGAAGGGCATCAATCCCGACATTGTGGTAAGCGCAGTGGAAGACGCCATTGTTGTGGCCACCCGAAAGTACTACAAGACCCAGGAGAATCTGCGAGCGATTCTGGACAAGGAAACCGGCCAGATACGGGCTTACGCAGTGCGGACGATCGTCGAGACTCCGGAACTGGTCGAGGACCCGAACGCCCAGATTTCCCTTGATGACGCGAAGCGCGTCAATCCGTCCGCGGAAGTCGGCGGCGAACTTCGCGTTGAGAAGCCGACCGAGGTGCTGGGTCGGATCGCCGCTCAATTGGCGAAGCAGGTCATCTTCCAGAAGGTACGAGAAGCCGAGCGCGACACGGTTTACAACGAGTACATCGGCCGCGTGGGCGAGATCATCAATGCCACCGTGAAACGCTCCGAAGGGCAAGATGTGATCGTCGATCTCGGTAAGGCTGAGGCACGCATGCCGAAAAAAGAGCAGTCGCGACTGGAGTCGTTCTCGCCCGGTGAGCGTGTTCGCGTGATGATTGCGCGCGTCGAGAAGGCTGCTAAGGGGCCGCAAGTGATCACATCGCGGGCAGCTCCGGAACTGGTGACCCATCTGTTCCAGACTGAAGTGCCGGAGATTTACGACAATACGGTGGTCATCCGCGCAATTGCCCGCGAAGCCGGCGAGCGTACAAAGATCGCAGTTATGTCTAAGGACAAGGATGTTGACCCAGTCGGAGCGTGCGTTGGCATGAAGGGTATGCGTGTGCAGTCGATCATCCGCGAGCTGCGAGGCGAGAAGATCGACATTATCGAGTACCACGAAGACCCGGTGACGTTCGCGGAGAAAGCGCTACAGCCGGCGAAGGTCAGCCGTGTCACCATCCTCGAGGGGCAGGAAAAGCACCTCGAAGTGATCGTGGATGACAGCCAGCTTTCGCTTGCCATCGGCAAGAAGGGCCAAAACGTCCGACTTGCTGCCAAGCTGCTGGGCTGGAAGATCGACATTAAGAGCGAAGAAGAGAAACGCCAGGAAGTTGAAGCGCAGATGTCACAGGTGATGACGCAGCAGAACACTCCGCTAGAGTCGGTACCCGATCTGGAGACTGGCATCGTCGAGAAGCTTATGGCCGCGGGCATTACGACGGTGGAGCAAGTGGCTGATATGACACCGGAACAGCTCGAAGAGGTTCCGGGTGTTGGGCCGAAGACAGTCGAGAAGATCAGCATCGCCGTGAATAACTACTTCTCGAGCCTGGACGCTGCGGCGGCTGATATAGACGAGGCGTCAGATGGGGAAGCGCTGGCGGAGGCGGACGAAGAAACCGCCGTCGCCGGAAATGGCGAAGAGGAAGTGTCGGTTACCGACAGTGGCAACGAGGCTGAAGTGCTCGCTGAAGCACTGGAAGCGGACAGTAATGTGGCGGCGAAAGACGACAGCTCCGGTGACCTCGAAGGTCTGGCCGATGATGCGGAGGCTTCTTTGGAATCCGTGGAAGAGTTGGTTGACGAAGGGCAGTATTACGAGGCTGAGGTCGTAGATGGCGTCGAGAATGCTCCGCCCGCTGATGTTGCCGAGGTTCAAACGCGCGAGCGACCTGAAGTGGCGGGAGAAAGCGTGCCGGACGAAGAATTGCCCGGCGAAGAGCGGTAGGAATTGCGCTACGTGGTACCTTACACCCCGACTAGCTTCGATGCGGCGAGAGGGAGTCAGATCCAACCACGAAGCCAAGCACGAAGGCATGAGGATGCTATGAAAGCGTAGGCGGACGGAAAATTACGGAGGAAATCGGGCGGAATGCAGCATAAGGTTCGAATCAACGACTTGGCGAGGGAACTCGAGGTCAAAAGCAAAGTGATCCTCGATCTTTTGATCAAGGTGGGAGTCACGGAGAAGAAAACGCACTCCAGTTCCATCGAAGAGGAGGAAGCGGAGCGCGTTCGGAAGTACTATGCCGAACACGGCGAGCCCGGCGGTTCATCGTCGAGCCGTGCCTCGCACGCGGCGAAAGACGAATTTAAGCCTAAGATTGACCTGTCGCACATCTCGAAGCCCGGAGATGTGTTGAGAGCGATCACCCAGAAGGCCATCCAGCCTGCGGCACCTCCGCGTCAGGCTGCTACCCCGCCCGCAATGCCCCCTCGGACGAGCGTCGCGCCGGCGGCGGCTGTGCCGTCGCGTCCGCCGAGCATCGTTGCCAAACCCGCCGTGCCCGCACCGGCTATTCCTCTTGCCAGCGCCGCTACCATGGCTCCGGTCGAGCAGCCCAAGCCGGCTCCGCGTTTAATCACGCCCCAGACGGTGGCGCGTCCGACAGCTGCCGTTGTGGTGCCGCAGAAGGCTGTGGTCGTCGCTCCCGTGGTGGAGCAGCCTGTGGCTCCTGCTGCCGCGGAACGTACCAAGCCTGCAGAAGTAGCACCGGTTCAGGACGTGCCTCCCATCGAGGCTGAAGCGAAGTCGGTCGAGCCTGCGCCTGTTGCGCTTGTTGCGGCGGTGGTGCAAGCTGTCGAAGCTCCTGTCGCACCGCCAACCAGAGAAGCGTCGTCAGGTGACGATGCTGCCGGGACAGAACCGACCGCTGCAGCCGCTCCGCCTGCAGCGAAGATGCCAGCCCCGGCACCGGGAAAGCCAATCGTTCCGCAGCGTCGCCTCATTGTGCCGCAGACCGGGCCGCGTCCTGTGTATGCGGCGCCGCCGCGTCCGACGGGAGCGATGATGCCACCGCCACGCGCAGGTCTCCCCGAGCGGGGCAAACCGATCTTCCAGCGGCCACGTCCGCCGTATCCGGGTCAGGGCGCTCCGGGTAGCGGACGTCCGCCATCGCGTCCCGGCGAGCGCCGTGGACCACACCCTACGCGCTCTGGACCTCCTGGAATCCGGCCAGGGTTTGGTGGCGGACCCGGTACAGGAATAGCTCCTCCAGCGCCGCCCACGGGGCAGCGCCCCGCAGGGCGTCCTGCGCGTCCAGGACAACGTTACGTACCTCGCGGTGTAAAGGAAGGCCCGATGAAGGGCTTTGTGCCGCCACCGCGCTTGTCGCTGTCCAGCGAGCCGTTGCCCATTACGCGCAACATCACGATTCCGGAAGGCATCAGCGTCAAGGATTTGGCCGAGAAGTTGGAAATTCGCGCCAAGGACCTCATCGCGCGTCTGCTGGCGCGCGGCGTGTTCGCCACCGTCAACCAGACCCTCGACCACGAGCTTGCGACCGAGATGGCGCGCCATTTCGGGGCGACCACCGACGTCATCACTTTTGAGGAGCAATTGGCGAAGGATACATCGGAAGGCGAGCGTGTTGGGGAAGACGCCGGTACCGGAGCGGTTACGCGTCCTCCGGTCGTGACCATCATGGGCCACGTCGATCATGGTAAAACGAGCTTGCTCGACGCAATTCGCCAAACCAGCGTCGCAGAGGGCGAAGCTGGTGGCATCACCCAGCACATCGGCGCGTACAAAGTAGCGATCACTGATGCGAATTCGCCAGCTTTTGGCCGCGAAATCGTATTCCTCGACACTCCGGGTCACGAAGCCTTTACCCGCATGCGTGCCCGCGGGTCGAAAGTGACCGACATCGTGGTACTTGTCGTGGCGGCGGATGATGGGGTTATGCCACAGACACTGGAAGCCATCGACCATGCCAAAGCCGCAAATGTGCCGATCATCGTGGCTGTCAACAAGATCGACAAGCCCGACGCTATGCCGGATCGGGTCAAGAAGCAACTGGCCGATCGCGGCCTCATGCCCGAGGACTGGGGCGGCAACACGGTGTTCGTTGACGTCTCCGCCAAGCAAAAGACCAATCTCAACCTTCTGATGGAGATGATCTGCCTCGTGGCCGATTTGCAGGACCTCAAGGCGGTTCCCGATCGTCCGGCGACTGGCACAGTCCTGGAAGCGAAACTTGACCGCGGTCGCGGCCCTGTTGCCACCGTACTTGTACAGAACGGTACGTTGCGCGCGAGCGACAACTTCGTCGTTGGCAACGTATTTGGCAAGGTCCGCGCCATGTTTAACGATCGCGGTGCCGTTGTCGAGGCTGCGACTCCGGCAACTCCCGTCGAAGTACTGGGTCTCGAAGGCCTTCCGCAAGCCGGCGATCAACTCGTAGCCGTAGCCGACCGAGAGAAAGCGCGCGACATTTCCGAATACCGCGAAACCAAGGCGCGCGAAGCGGCTCTCGCCAAGAGCTCGCGTGTGTCGCTCGAAGGCCTTGCCGAGCAGTTGAAGACCAGCGGCCAGAAGGAGCTCTCGATCATCCTCAAGGGTGACGTCGGCGGCTCGGTCGAAGTGCTCTCCGACCTCTTAGGCAAGATGTCAAACGACAAGGTCAAGATCAACATCGTTCGCGAAGGCGTGGGCGCTATTACCGAATCAGACGTTTTGTTAGCCTCGGCATCAAACGCGATCATTATCGGCTTCAACGTCCGGCCAGAGCGCAAAGCGCAGGAACTCGCTGAGCAGGAAAAGGTGGACATCCGTCTGCACTCGATCATCTACGAGTTGCAGGACGAGATGAAGCGCGCTATGTCTGGCTTGCTCGAGCCCGTTATTAAAGAAACCTACCAGGGACGCGCGGAGGTGCGCGAAACCTTCCGCATCCCCAAGATCGGCACAATTGCCGGTTGCCTCGTGGTGGACGGCACTATCAAACGCGACTCCGATGTCCGTTTGTTGCGAGACAATGTGGTTGTGTTCAAAGGCAAGGTCGGCTCGCTTCGGCGCTTCAAAGACGACGCCAGCGAGGTTCGCAACGGCATGGAGTGCGGCATAGGCATCGCCAACTATGGCGACATCAAGCAGGGCGATGTCATCGAGGCCTTTGTGACTGAAAAAGTGGCGGCGGAAGCCTTCGCCTAGCCTGTTCGAACTGGGTGTCCCGGAAGATGTTCCTTGCCATGCGGGGTTCAATTTCCGGGACTTCGTCTAGTTAGACGACGGCATGATTGCGCATCTCACCCTGGAAATTCGTATCGAGGGCGCCCGGTCGCTCAAGGACCGGCGACAGGTGCTGCGCAGCGTCAAAGACGGCCTTCGCACGCGTTTCAACGTCGCGGTGGCTGAGCTTGACCCCAGTGACGCCTGGCAGCGCGCGACGCTGGGCGTGGTCAGCATTTCATCGTCGCGCGACTATCTCGACGGCCTCATGCAGAATGTCGAGAGATTTGCCGTGCGCGCGGCCAACAATTGCGGCGGCGAAGTCACCGATACATTTCTTGACTTTTTAGACGAAGGAGATGTCGGCGCGCGAAGACCAGAGGAATCGTAATGATCATCACCACGAAATTGCTGTGATGTCGTATCCTCTAACGTTCACCCTATTCGCCGATAAGTACTGCAACGATGGAGAACCGAGCACAAAAGTACCACCGGGAACGCCGTAGCGAGGCATTGCGTGAAGAAATCACATCGCTCGTGGAGGGCGAGTTGGAAGATCCGCGAGTTGATCTCGTCACGGTCAACGAAGTTCAGCTTGATCCCGGCGGGAAAGTGGCCCGGGTCTTCGTCTCAGCGGAAGGCACTGACGATGAAGTGGCCGTCAGCATGGAGGCCCTGAACGCATCGCGCGGCTTCATCCGCCATGCGCTTACCGTCAACCTCGGCCTGAGGCACGCACCGGAACTGGTGTTTGTGCTAGACCAGGCGGAGAAGTACGGCAATCGGGTGGAAGAGCTGTTGCAGCGAATCGAGAGACGCAAGCGCCACAACTAACCGGAACCCAAAGGAATGCTCCACGAAGTCCTCAATCAGATCGAGAGAAGACGGAATTTCATTTGCACCTCACATGCGCGGCCGGACGGCGACGCGGTAGGCTCAGCTCTGGCCTGTGCGCAAATCCTGCGCAGCATGGGCAAGCAGGCGAACGTGGTGCTCAGCGACGGCGTGCCTGGTATCTACCGTCCTCTGCCGTATGCCGATTCGGTCTTATCAGATTTAGGGCAGGCCCCCGATGCCGAAGCGGCTATTATCCTGGAGTGTGATGGAATCGCCCGCACCAAGTTGACTGGTCTTGAGAGCCATTACCTCATCAACATTGACCACCACGACACCGCACGCCCCTTCGGGCATGTGAATTGGATTGATCCCAACGCCTGTGCCACCGCAGAGATGATCTTCCGACTGGCCCGCCAGGCGGGCGTGGGAATCTCGCCGGAAGTTGCAACCTGCCTGTACACGGCGGTGCTTACCGATACTGGGTCCTTCTGCTTTTCTGGAACGAATGAAGCAACATTTGCGCTGGCGCAGGAGCTGGTGCGCTGTGGGGCCGATCCCGTGAAAATTGCGCACAACGTCTATTTTTCCACGCAGATTTCCAAGATGCGTCTTCTGGGCGAGGCGCTGCGCACGCTACACAAGGACGGCAGCCTCGCCTGGATGCACGTCGCACATCGCACCATGGAGCTCTGCGAGTCGCGCGAGGAAGACTGCGAGGGTTTGGTGAACTATGCGCTGGCGATTCAGGGCATCGAAGTAGCGTTGTTCTTCCGGGAGCAATCGGATGGGCGTTTCCGCGTCAGCCTTCGCAGTAAGGAAGCCATCAACGTCGCCAAGGTGGCGGAAAGCTTTGGGGGCGGAGGACATTCTTGCGCGAGTGGATGCGCCATCGACGGTCCGCTGTCTGTTGCGACCGAGCGCCTGATCGCCCAGCTTAGAATTCGGGGGTACGACAACCATAGTCGACCCGAAAAGGTGCAATAGCCATCTCGTTGCTCTGTTCCAAGTTGTCAGGAAACTCCACATCGGCTACGCGCGCCCGCCGATCTAGCGAAATCCTTGCCTTGCTTGCCGTCTGTGCATTCCTCTTCTTCGTCGGGGTGCAGGCGATCGGATTGCTGGGTGCCGACGAACCTCGCTATGCCCAGGTGGCGCGCGAGATGCTCGACCGTCACGACTGGGTTACTCCGACATTGTGGGGCAAGCCGTGGCTTGAAAAGCCGCCCCTTTACTATTGGAGTGCGATCCTTGCGTATAAGGTCACGGGATCGGTGACAGGCTGGGCGGCTCGTCTGCCATCTGCCGTTTTCGCGACTATCATGTTGTTCTTTGTGTACGTGTGGGCGCGCCGGTTCAGATCCGGCATGCAGCTCGATGCTGCATTGATTACGGCAGCGTCGGTTATGGTCATCGGATTTGGTCGCGCAGCGAGCACCGATATGCCCCTCACGGCCACGTTCACCATCGCCCTGCTGGCGTGGTACGGCTGGTACGATTCGCAGAATCGGCTATGGCTGGCGCTGTTCTATGCGCTTCTGGGCCTAGGCACGCTGGCTAAAGGACCGGTTGCTGCATTTCTTGCCGCCGTCATCCTTGGGGCCTTCGCGCTCCTGCGAAGAGACTGGCAGATCGTGCGTCGTACGCTGTGGTTGCCGGGCATCGCGGTCTACTTGATCGTCGTGCTGCCGTGGTTCGTGGCGGTGCAACGAGTCAACCCCGAGTTCTTCCGCGTGTTCATTCTGGAACACAATCTGGCGCGCTATACAACCGATCTCTACCGCCACAAGCAGCCGTACTGGTATTTTCTCCCGGTCGCGCTGGTCGGATTGCTCCCGTGGACTATCTTCGCCGTCACCGCCCTGATCGACGCTACACGCGATTGGCGTTACTCTGTGAGCGAGCCACAGGGACAGGAAGACTTTCGCACGTTACTCGCCCTGTGGTTTGTAGTTCCCGTGTTGTTCTTCTCGCTGTCGCAGTCGAAGCTGCCCGGATACATTCTGCCGGCGATACCTGCCGCGACGATTCTTCTGGCCGACTTCATCCTCCGCCGGGAGCAAGCAGGCGAGGAGCCCGGTAACTGGCTCAGTGCTTCGCACGCGGTGCTGTGTGCCGTTCTTATGATGGGTGCGCTTATATTACCGTTCAGGTTGGTTCATCAGGAGATCGGCAGACCTGCGATTTTCGTTGCCATCGCTCTGGGAGTCGTTGGTTTGCTGACGATCTGGCTCAGTCTTCGCGCCCAGGGCTATCGAATGCTTCGCTTTACTACGCTGGTGGTGCTGCTGATTGCCTACGCTCTTATTTTGCGTGGCACGGCGCCAATCGTTGACGCGATGGAGTCAGCACGCCCCGTTGCCTTAGAACTCGGCCAGACAGCACTGGGGGAGATATCGGAAATTGCCGTGTACGACGTTCCTCGCGGATTGGAATACGGCCTCGGTTTCTACCGCAACCGCAAGGTCTTCAGCTATGAGCGGAATGAAATTCCCGCGACCGGACACCTGGTGGTGGCAGCGGCCGGGACCAAGTCGGAGCTGGAGTATCGCTTGAGAGGCCGTCGCGTGACCCGGGCGGGAGGCTTCGCGCCACAGCACCTGGACTTCTATCTGGTCTCTGCGGCAGGCGACCAGCAGCCCACTGCGTCCCAGTGACGACGATTGTTCCAAGGTTTGCTTCGCGTGTCGCAGGGGAAATAGACTAGCACAACGGCTTTGCTTCTATCGCTGCGATGACCTAGGGCCGTCTTGAGTTTCCCATGTATGGCGGTTCGTAACCCAATCCGGCCCGCGACGGGCGTGGAAGTCCTCGACCTGAGACACTTCTCGTCTGCCGACCTGCAGCCATTGCTTGAAGCCGAGGTCGAGTTGTGGGGCGATTCGCTTTCATGGGACTATCGCAGCTCGTCCGACATGATCCTGCGTTACGTCGATGCCAAGATTCTTCCGGGTTATGCCGCCGTCGAGCGCGGCAGCCTGGTCGGCTATTCGTTCTTCGTGTACGAAGGAAGCAAGGGCGTCATTGGTGATCTGTTCGTCTCACGGGACCGTCCGGATGCGCGCGCAGTAGAACTCAGGCTCATTGGGCACGTGCTGGAAACGCTGCAGCGTTCGCCCGGAGTCCAGCGCGTCGAGGCCCAACTTCTCGCCCACGACACGGGCGATCTCGCGGAACCCTTCCTCGCTAACGGGTTTCAGCGCTATCGCAGGCTGTTTCTGTGTCTCGAGCTGGACTCACAGCCAACAAGTGTGCTGGCTCCGGCGACCAACGCTGACGTTTATATTCGCCGTTGGGTCGAACAGGACTACCAGCCGGCTGCCGCAGTCATTACTTCCGCCTATCGTTCCCACATCGATTCCGAGATCAACGACCAATACCGCAGCGCGGCCGGTTCGCTACGGTTTCTGAACAACATCGTGCGTTTTCCCGGATGCGGGGTTTTCGATCCGGAAGCATCCTTTGTGGTGATTCCGAAGGGAAGCACTTCCATCGTGGGCGTGATTCTTTGCTCACGCGTCCGGGAAGATGTGGGCCACGTTACGCAGGTCTGTCTGTTGCCTGACTATCGTCGTCTTGGGATCGGGGAGAGCTTGATGGCTCATACGTGCGCGGCACTTCGCGGCCGCAAGTTCAAGCTGCTGACGCTCACCGTCACAGAGAGCAATTATCGAGCCGTCGAGCTCTACCGCAAGCTGGGCTTCGAAACACGCCGGGTCTTCGATGCTTTCGTTTGGGAAGGGTGAACGACCAGTTGCCGGTTGTCGGTTCTCAGTTGTCGGAAAAACGCTTCTGGAAGTGTCGGCCGATCGCTGAAAGACTGATTCCTAGTGCTTGATCAGCCACATCACCCAAGCTGCCACGATTACTCCGCCAACGAAAAGCGAAAAGCAGTAGGCTCCGTAGCGAAGCATATCGCGCGGGGTGCTGCGCTGGGTGATGCCGAACACGGTCGAGGCGCAGGCGGCGAACACGACGGCGGCGGTGAAGTGCGAGAATTCGAGGGTCACGATTTCTTCCCGATGGCGATCTGGTGCGCGTCTACCGCGGCAATGATGTTCAGCAGTCCGGCAACCACGATGTACTTCGTGCCATAGTCAGCTACGGCGCGTTGAATGTTTCCAGCGCCCCAGTCCATTGCTCGCGCAGCGAAGTACAACAAACCTGAGCCGATGTCACCGATGAAGCCGAGGATGTCCAACAGGTCGCCCGTGTTGAATCCGTACACTTTGCCCTGCATTCCGATGCCGCAGAAGAACATGATGAAGACTGCCAGCATCAGCAGCAGGCCGCGAATCCAGCGGCGTTGAATGAAGTGGCCGAGGCCGGGAAAGAGCCATCCTGCGAGGGGCGCGATGATGGCCATGGAACCCGCCGATGCGGTGTTGCCCGCTGCTGCCGTGTTCTGTGCGTTGGCCATCAGATCAGCACCAACTCGCTTTGGATCCGTCCGGTGACTTCGGGCTTGCCATTGCGGATCATCATGTCAATTTCGCTGCGAACCCCGAAGTCAGGAAAATAGAGGCCCGGCTCGACTGAAAAGCAAGTATTAGGCAGAATGAGGCGGTCGTCCTTGGTCTCGAGGTTGTCGAGGTTGGCGCCGTTGCCGTGAATGTCGCTGGTGATCGAGTGTCCGGTGCGATGGAAGATCGCCTTTTCGTATCCTTTGCCGGCGAGGAATTCGTGTACCGCCTGATCGACTTCCCAGCCGCAGATGGGCTTGCCGGCGGCGAACGCGGCTTTCACCTTATTAATACCCACGTCGCGCGCATCACGAACGATGTTGAACACCTCGCGCTGCTTGTCGCTGGGGGTGCCGATGACCCCGGTCCAGGTTATGTCGTAAAAGACGGAATCCGGCTCGTTCGTCTTGGCCCAGATATCGAGCAACACGAAGTCGCCCACCTTGATGGGCGCCGAGTTGGCCGATGATGGCTCGTAGTGCGGATCGCCACTGTGGGCGTTAACGCTGACGTTGGGCGGATCGCAGGTGACCAGGCCCTCGCGCTCGAAGGCTTGCATGATCCACTGCTGAATTTCGTACTCGTAGGTGCCGCCATTGCGGGCGCGACGGCCGATTTCCTGAAAGGCTCCCGCGGTGATGGCGTCGATCTTTTCCTGCGCCTTGTAGTGCGAGGCGATTTGGGCTTCGGTGAGCGTGGCTTCGAAGCGCGCAACGAGGTTGGCGGAGGTGTCGATCTGCTTGTCGAAGCTGCGGACCAGGTCGAGCATTCCGGCATCGACCAGAGAGATATAGGGAATCTGGTTGTTGGCCGAATACTGCATCACCAGGCGCCGGTAGGGCTTGACCATCGCTTCGAGGCCAGACCACAGCTCTTCCCAAGAGGAATACTCGGTCTTGCTGCCGGGAAGAGTGTCGAGATGATGGCTCTCGATGCGGTGGACGAGCTTTTTGGGCTCGCCGTTGGCGGGGATCAGGTAGAACCAGCGCCGGGTGGTCAATCGGTCGGGCGGTAAGCCGAGAACGCGGTAGGCGATAGGGTCGCGGTGATGATGGTCGTAAAAGAGCCAGGCTTCGTGGCCGCCGTCGCGAAGGGCTGCCTGAATTTCAGAGAGATTCATGCGTACTCCATTGTAAATGAATCGTGCTGAAGCGTTACCTGTGTTGCGGAACTGACAAAGGCAACCGCGAATTTAGCGCGGATATCGCAGATACGGCTCATTTCTTCTTTTTACTCTGTGGTAGTCCAGATCCACCACTCTTCGCCCTGTCCAAGACCCGCAAACGCTGCGGCTCAGGCAAGGTTTCGCAGGCGGTGCGGAGTACAAAACGCGGAAGACGGTCGCGGACTTGCATGAGGTAGGCAACGGTTTCCTCGCGATTGGCTTTGGCGGCTTCGCGCAGCAGCCAGCCGAGCCCTTTCTGCACCATGTCGTCCTGGCTGTTACGTAGGAGTTCAGTCATCGCCTGAATCTGCGCGAAGTTCTTGTGCTTGCGGGTGCTGTGAATCAGGCTGACGGCGGCGGCCCGCTGGTGCCACTGGCCTTTCTTCCTGGCCCAAAGAGGCGGGCGAGAGAGGTAGCGGTCATCGGCGGCTATCATCGGACCGAGGAGGTAATGGACCAGGGCATCGTGGTCGGCCCAGGAGGTAATGCGGTCGATCCAGCTTTCAAAGAGTTTGAACTCGTCTGGGCCGAAGCTGCCGGTCATGCCTTCGAGAAGCATCACTGCGAAGTTTTTCTCCTCCAGCACTTCTCCGGTGAACAGCTCGTCGGCAACCTGCAGGAGATAAGGCTGGCCGTACTCGGCGACGATGGTCCGGCGGAAGCGGCGAGCGACCTTGCGGAGTTCGGCTGTGTACCATCCGCGGGAAGTCACCTCATGCTTGAAGAAGTGCTGGACGTCCTCGGAGTGCGGGGCGGAGCCGCCGTTGAGCAGCACGCGGCGGATGTGTGCCGCGATATAGGACGGAGGCTTTGGTTGTCTTGCCGTCAAGGGTGGTTCTCTATTCTATTGCCCGCCATAGATTTTATTTCTCAGCGTTTCTTTAGAATCAATCGCTTAGCGAGAAAATCGCTTTAAGCGACTGCAAATAAATATACTTATAGCTATCCATTTGACAGACAAACAGTTAGAGTCGTAATCTTCGTCGATCGTTCGCTTTCGGTATTATGTACTCTATGTACTCTATGTACTGTATGTACCACATGTACCGCCGGGGTCTTCTATTTTCAGAGAGCGGGCTCCCGAAGCCTGAACACAGTCTGTGAGGCACACAAATCCCTTGCCTCACGAGGTGGTTTTACGTGGAACGGTTGGGCGGCGAAAGGGCGCGGGACACAGGGGAGTGTGATAAGGCAATTGGCAACTAATAGCGAGTAATTGGCATCATGCAGTCGCTAAATCACGCCCAGAATCCAGCCTTCAGTCTCTGCGGTCGTGCGTTCTTGTTGATGAAGGGCAGGATGGAGGAACTGAAAGAGGCTTCCGTCCATAGCGACGCGACGAAGCCAAGCACTCACCGAATAGGCGGCATGCTGATCACTGGTTCGCTTTTGCACAGCGAAGCGCTTCATCCATAGCGAGGGATAAACTTCCGCGACTACACTCCGGCCCTGAGGAACCTCCCAACCATCGAAAGGCCAGAAGTGAACCTTGCAATCGAGCCGCTGTCGGAGGTACCGAAGCCAGGGAAGGCCCGCATAGGTTGACTTGGCCACTGCTCCTTGAACGTCGAATAGGAAGGCCGACTTCGCGGAAGCAGTCCACTTTTCGGTTAGTCGCAACCAAGACGGCTCGCCCGTTACCTTGCTCCAACATCCGCAACGGCCTTTGCGGACAAAATCGACGCACGTATTCGGTTCGTCGGTTGGGCAATGGCTCTGAAAGTCGTCCAAGAAACTGGACCATTCATTTGGCAAACTGTGTCTTTCGTAGTAGGCCGTAGGAAATGAAAACGCGTGATCGATGCCTACGATGGTAGCGGCTTCACCCAAGAGTTGCTCTAGTAGCCAACTGGCGAGCGTGCGGCGCGACCAGTACTTCCGCTGTCCCGGCAAAGGCAATACTTCCTCTGGCTCCGACGACGCTGTGGCGGAATAAGCGCGAATCCCTTTGAGGCTCGCTTCGGCAGTCTGGGCACCTGAGTAGTCAATGCCAACGTAGTGATCGAAAAGTGACACGGGAAAAATCATGCCGCACGGACTGAAGTCCGCGCGGCAGATAATGAATAAATAGAGGACAAATCGGCACGACTAAAGTCATGCCCTAATACAAAGCTAAGGCAGATCCCAATTTTTTGCAAGTTGGCCATCATTTTTGGTCTACCGGCTTGGGTAGTATTAGCTTGTCGTACACCCACAAGAGCACGGCCGTCAGCACGCCGACGGCAATGATGATCCACCACATGCCTGCAGGTGCGTGTCTCACCTCGCCGTAGTAGTGGAGGAGGAATCCGCCGAACGCGCCGCCGATGAGAGAGCCTATGCCGAGCGGCAGGAAGGCGAAGCCCATGTACGTGCCCTGTTGGCCTTCCGGCGCCAGCCGCGACACATAGTCGTAATACCGGGGCGACATGACAATCTCACCCAAAGCCACGGCAATCAGCGTTAACACGGCACCGATTCCCGATGGCATCAGAATCAGGAAGATCCAGCCCAGCGCGCTGATCAGCGTGCCCAGCGTAATGGCGGCCAGCGCTGGAACTTTCTGCATGAGCAGCGTAATCACCATGGTGAGCGCGATCACGACGATGGGACCGGTTGAGAGCAGCAATTCGGTATCGAGCTGGGCGTTTGCGTAGTTGTGGACATACAGCGGAAGGGTCAGGAACTCCTGCCAGTAGACGATCCAGTAGCCGGTGAAGATCGTCAGGAAGAGCATGAACCGGGGATTGGTGAGCACGGTACCGAAGTTGCGGGCGACCTGCGCCATGGAGGTAACGTGGGTTTCGGGCGCGCGGTTGGGCTCGCGGAAGAAGACGAGGACGCCCAAGAACATGAGAAAGACGCTGAGGGCGGCGACGCGAAACACATTTTCGACGCGCATGCGTTGGTGGACGTAGGAGGCAACGATGGGCCCCGACGCTCCGCCAATGTTGACCAGCGTGTAGTAGATGGAATAGCCGAAGGAGCGAACGTTTTCTTTGGACGAGTGGGCGGTAGTGCCGACGACCGTTGGCTTGACCAACGCGACGCCAAAGGCGGGCAGAGCCAACACAATCGCGACCAGCACACCCAAAGGAAGGGATTGGCGCACGGGTGCAAACCACGGTGCGCCGAGTGATCCAAGCAGGAAGTAGGCGCAGGACAGGATGAGGTAGGCGAGGGCCAGAGCTTTACGGAAGCCCATGCGGTCGGCGAGGACCCCGCCGAAAACGGGGAGAAACCAGACCAGGCCGCCGAAGAATCCACTGAGCGCGCTGGCCTGCTGCGAGGGGAACTGCAGGGCCTCGTGCAAGTAGCGCGACATGGAGGCGAAGGCCGCGTAGTAAGAAAGACGCTCAAAGAGTTCGCTGATGTTGGCGACCCAGAAGGGACGCTCGAAGCCGGTGCGAATGTCGTGCCAACGCTGGGAAAGAGTCATAAGCGAGCAACTAGCAATTAGCGACTAGCAACTAGCTAAAACCAGAAACCAAAAGCGAAAAGCGAAAAGCGAGAAGCCAGAAATCTCTCTGCGACCATGCGATTTGGCGATCGTACTGGTGGTGAAACCTCGATCTTATCAGTCGCAGACTGTGCGAAGGCGTTCCTCTATCTGCACCGCGCGCACACCGGCCACGCGAATCAACTTCTGGCGGCTGGATTCTCCGGCGGCTATGGTAACTGACGAGCGGGGAACATTCAAAAATTCTGCAAGGAGCTTGATGCAGGCTTCGTTGGCACGGCCTCCAACGGGAGGCGCAGTGAGCGCGAGTTTCAGCGCGTCTCCGACGATACCGGTGATGGCATTCTTGCGAGCGCGAGGATGGACCTTGACCTGAAAGGTCGCGCCGGCGGGAGTGTCGTGGATGGGGATCAATGATAGTCGCGCTCGCCGAAGATGGCGGTGCCGATGCGCACGCAGGTGGAGCCTTCTTCGATGGCGACCTCGAAGTCGTGCGACATGCCCATGGAGAGGATGTCGAGGGCGACGGCGGCGTAGTTTCGCGCGGCGAGGCGGTCGCGCAGTTCGCGGAGTTGGCGGAAGTAGGGGTGCGCGCCTTCGGGGTCGTCGGTATAAGGTGGGACGGTCATGAGTCCGCGGATGCGTAGGTTGGGCCAGTTTGTCGCTTGGCTCAGGATGGTGTCGATTTCTGGGGAGTCGGGGGCGAGGCCGGACTTCGCGTCTTCGGCGCCGACGTTGATCTCAATCAGGACATCGAGCATCTTGTTGAGCTTTTGCGCAGCGTCGTTGAGGCGCTGCGCGAGTTTGGCGGAGTCGAGGGAATCGACGGCGTGGAAGATCTCTGCGGCCCTGGCGGCTTTGTTGGATTGGAGGTGGCCGATCATGTGGAACTGGGCGTCGCCGAGATGGGCAAGTTTGGGGTATTTGTCAGCGAATTCCTGGACACGGTTCTCGCCGAAGAGGCGCTGGCCGGCGTCGTAGGCTTCGAGGATCGCTTGGGCGGGGAAAGTCTTGCAGACGGCCATTAGCTGGATGGAGTCGGGGTCGCGGTTGGCGCGGCGGGCGGCGATGGAGAGGCGGTCGCGGATAGACGCGAGTTGGGTGGCGAGGGACACGGAAGGGTCAGTGTAGAACATCGGTTGTCGGTGAAGAGTGAAGGCGGGTATGCCGGGACAAACCGGCAGTGGCCCTTCAACTCACGCTCGCCGGCCCGCAAAAGAAGCGGGCCGAACAAACAAGGCGAGCGCCCGGCGAAGGGGTGACAAACAGACGGCTTGAGCGGCGCGGCTGAAGCCGCGCCCTGATATGAAGCAATCGAGGGTTGTAGCAACGTCTGTCCCACCCTTTGCCAGAAGACGGCAAAGGATGGGGCACCCGGCAGCTTCGATGGTTGAAATCAGTACGGTATTGGACTGGTCCATCTTACCGAATTGTCAGCGCACGGTGATAAAGCCAGTTGGAGATTCGTTTCTCACGCAAGCGATGGTACAGAAAGATAGCAACCCTGCTTTGCACTTCGGCACTGTCAAGCACGAACACGCAAAAGAGTAGGCCGACAGCCCAAAATGCGACTCCGTATAGCACGAATGACCAGAACTTTGGTGATCGCAACCACGCCACGACCAGTCCGACAACAGTAAGGCTTGACCAAACCAGGATTCCAAAGTCGTGCGGATTCGGTTTGAGCTTTTCCGACAAGAGCGCCTCAGCATCATCTAGTCCGTCTCGGCGCTCAACAAGTGCCATCAAATCAGGAGAGTCTTTGCGCAGCTGTTCTGTCAGCCCGTCGTACAAGGACTTCCAGATGGCTTGTTCGACCGTTGGTTTCTACGTATGAAGATCGGTTGGTGCCTTGGCGTACTCACGGAGCTCGATTGCTTTTTGCAATGATAGTGACTCGCCACCGAATCCTTGCGCTGCAAATTCGGCAAAGATCTGCCTTTTCACAGCATCGAAATCTTCGTCTAGATCCGACATCGAACTCTCCACAAATCAAAGCGGACGCCCGAGAACTGATAACTGTTCTACATGATCGCCGTCGGTGGCGCGGGTTCGTCGGGACGGCCGGCGTTGGCCAGCGGGACGCGAACCATCACGATGGCGAGAATCACCAGCACGATGAATCCGGAGATCACATTGGGATGCTCGAAGATGACTGGCAGCGGCCACTGCTTGTAGCGGAAGACGGCGATGACAATGCCCATCAGCGCTTCGCCGGCGATGAAGCCTGAGGCGGTGAGGACTCCGGCATTTTCGATGCGGGCCTTCTGTGCTTCGTTGAAGTTGCCGCGATCGCGCATCTTGTCGGTGATCCAGCGGATGATGCCGCCGAGGAAGATGGCGAATGTCGTTTCCAGCGGGAGGTACATGCCGACAGCGAAGAGCATGGGGCTCTTCACTTCTACCATGACCAGCGCGAGGCCCATGAGGATGCCGACGACGATGAGCGGCCAGGCCATTTCGCCACCGACGATGCCCTTGGAGAGCATGGCCATGAGGCCGGCTTGGGGAGCGGAGAGTTGACGGTCGCCGAAGCCGATGCCGCCGCTGTTGATGTTGGCTTGGTTGAGCAGGAGCAGCACAGGGAACAGCGCAAAGCTGGCGACGGTCACGCCCATGAAGTCGCCGATCTGCATTTTGCTGGGCGTGCCGCCGAGGATGTGTCCGACTTTGAGGTCTTGCAACATCTCGCCCGCGACCGCCGACGAAACGCATACTACCGCCGCTACACCCAGCACGGCCGCTACGCCGGGCATACCGGAGACACCGATTATCACCATGAGGAGGGCGGCGATCACCAGAGTCGCCAGCGTCAGGCCTGAGATGGGGTTGTTGGAGGACCCGATCAAGCCCACCAGATTGCCAGAGACAGCGGCGAAGAAGAAGCCAATTACGATCATGACGATCGCGGCGAGAATTCCACCCTTCACCATGCCTGAGTAGCTGGTGTAGAGGACCATCATCGCCACGAGCACGAGAGCGAGGCCGAGGAAGACGACCTTGGCGTTGAGGTCGCGCTCGGTGCGAGCGGTCTCGGCGTGAGCGGCGGCGGACTTCTTTAGATCGGATACGGCGCGCTTCATGCCGATGCCGAGATTTTTGCGCATGCGGAACAGTGTGTAGCAGGCGCCGACAAGCATGCCGCCGACAGCGATCGGACGGACAATGTAGAGCCAGACAGAGCCGGCTTGTCCGGCCCAGAATGCCGTGTTCGGAGTCTGTCCCGCGGGGACGAACTGGGTGACGAAGGTTGGGCCGCCGAGGAAGAGAATGAGGGGTACGAGAAGTCCCCAGGCGACAACTCCACCGGCGAAGTTGAGAGAAGCCAGGCGGGGTCCAATGATGTAGCCGACGCCGAGGTATGCGGGGCTGATGGCTGGGGCGGAAACAGTGGTCACCGCGCCCGCTGCGAGTTTGGGAGCGTCGGCGGTGCGGCCGATGCGCACGAAGCTGGTGCCGAGCTGGCCGAGGTTGACCACAAAATCGCGGCTGGCACTGAACAGGCTGAATTGTCCCAGTAAGTACACCAGTCCACCGAATCCCATGTTGCCGAAAAGGATTTTGGCGGCGCGGCTGCCTTGCTGTCCGGCGATGTGGATTTGCGAGGCGGCCACCGATTCGGGGAAGGGAAGCTCAGGGTCCTCGACCATCACGCGGCGGAGGAGCGTGACGAAGAGAATGCCGAGCGCACCACCAACGAGCATGAGGATCGACGACTTCAGATACGCGTGTTGAAAATCGAACACTGGCCATGCCCCGGAGATTACAAACGCCGGGATGGTGAAGATTGCGCCGGCTGCCACCGACTCGCCGATCGAGCCCACGGTTCGCGCGATGTTTTCTTCCAGGATGGAGCCCTTCATGAGGCGCAGCACGGCCATACCGATGACCGCGGCCGGGTACGTTGCCGCGATAGTCATGCCGGCGCGCAGGCCGAGGTAAGCGTTGGCGGCGCCGAGGACGACCGTCATGATCAGGCCGAGAATCACGGCGCGAAGGGTAAACTCGGCCATGTTGGTATTGTCGGGAACGTACGACCGGAACGTCTTTTCCGGGGCGGCAACCGGTGAACTCATCGATGAAGACCCCTCTGGTGACCCAAATAGTCGCGACCGCGCAAGTTAGCACGCCGATGGTGATTGATACAAGTACATGCGATTCGGCGCGGCGTGCCGTCGCTGAACCGAGGCGTGAATTCTCGGTAAATCGGAGGCCGCAGAACCTGCACCATCATTGCACCATGTCGGCGAAGTTACTATACTGCTTAGCAAGGTGCCTGGCGCGAGGCAAGAAGAGCGAGCCCCGTGCGGCGGGGCACCAACGAGCGGAGGGTCGTCTTCAGCAGTCGTGGGCATCTAAACCGAAAGCGACGAGTGCAGCGCGCCGAGCAGCGTACACGCTTCGTCGCGCCGATCCTGAGTGTGGTGTCCAGCGTCTTTTCTGTCTTCTTCCCCTCCGATTGCCGCCTCTGCGGCCTGCCTCTCGCCAATGTTTCTCGGCTTCCCGTCTGCCCTGAATGCCTTGATGCGCTCGAGCCGATTCGTGTGCCGCAATGTGTGCAGTGTGGCGAACGGCTCTTGCCGGCGCAGTTGCTAGTGGGCGATGGACGCTGCCAGGGTTGCCATGAGTTTGAACCGAACTTCGAGCGGGCGGTGTCGTTCGGCGAGTATGACGGCGCGTTGCGCGGACTGATCCACCTGCTGAAGTACGACCGTGTTTTGCCGGCTGCTGCGGTGCTGGGCGAGTTGGTCGCCGAAGCGATTGCGCAGTTGCCGGTTGAGTCGGATGCGCCGACGTTGCTGGTGCCGGTTCCGCTGCACGCAGGTAAGCGGCGGGAGCGCGGGTTTAACCAGTCGGAGCTGATCGTGAAGTATGTCACGAAGGAGTTGTCGCCGAGACCGGAGATTGCGGCAGTACTGAAGCGGCAAAGGCCCACACATTCCCAGGTAGGACTGACGCGCGAAGAGCGCATCGCGAACTTGCGCGACGCGTTCCGCGTGATCGACCCTGCTCGCGTAAAAGGACGCACGGTACTCGTCGTGGACGACGTGATGACCACTGGAACGACGGTGTCGGAGTGCGCCCGCGTGCTGAAGAAAGCGGGTGCAGAAAAGGTTTGGGCTGCGACGGTTGCGCGCACGCTGAAGAGTGCGGGGCGGCCGGCGCTTGCCGAATCCCAGGTGCAGGAGGCAGGCGAAGCAGCCGTAACGGCTGTTTCGGCATAAGCGGGTATGTCAACGGCCACGCAAGCTAGCGCATCGCGTTACGGGAAGTCGCTGGCTGGCTGCATGCATCACGCGCGTGTCAGCAGCGAGGAGCGACAGCAGCGCTCGCCCATGCACTCGCCTGTGCTGGTGCTGAATGCCTCGTATGAGCCGATTAACGTCTGTGCGGCCCGGCGCGCAATTGTGCTGGTGCTGAAAGGCGTTGCCATGATGGAAGAGGCAAATGGGCATCATCTGCATGCGGCGCGGATCGCAATCAACGTACCGTCGGTGATCCGGCTGCTCGAGTACCGGCGGATTCCACATCAGACGCGGGCGCTCTCGCGCAAGAACATCCTGCTGCGGGACAGGAATACGTGCCAGTACTGCGGAAAGATTCTGGCGGCAGGAGAGTTGACGCTGGATCATGTGATTCCGCGCTCGCGCGGGGGAGCTTCGACGTGGGAAAACCTCGTGGCGTGCTGCCACAACTGCAATCGCAGGAAGGGAAACATGTTGCCGAACGAGGCCAACATGAAGCTCAACCGTGAGCCGAGGGCGTTCAATCTACACACGAGCCGGCACATCATGCGGTTGATGGGTAGGTCGGATACGAAGTGGCAGAAGTATCTGTTCTTTTGAGAACCGCTATTCGCCTTTCGCCATTGCTTATCGTGAAAAACAGAAGCCCTGGTTGAGTCCGGGGCTTTTCAATTTCCAGTAGGGGTCTTGCTAGTTCTTCGGCGGTTGACTGGCCGGTGGCTGCTTCTGGCCGTCCTTGGCGGGGCCGATCTCCTGACCTTCGTAGGTGATCTTGACGTTCGCGCCGAAGCGCTTGTAGTCGGTGTACTTGACGATTTGCTTGATGTGGATGTCGCCGGATGAGAAGTGAAGAACATCATCAACCTTGGTGTACACGGGGAACCAATACTTCCCGTCGACCTGGTCGCGCCAAGTGGTGAAGTTGGGGAACAGGTTCTCCTGACCGCCACGCTTTTTGACGCCGAGGTCCGGCACGTTCTTCCCGTAAGTCTTGACGATCTGGAAGTCACGATCGTCCACCCAGATGCGGCCTTGGAAGTACCGCTTATTCTTCTCAATCTGCTTCGGGGCAACGTCGAAGACATAAGTGCCAACTTCATCGATCCGCTGCTTACCGACGTAGAGGATCTGGTATTCGGGTATCTCGTCGGTGGTGAGCACGAAGGGCATGCGGGTGCGAATGTCGTCGAAGTCCTCCTTGGTCATGGTGATGCCCTGTAGGCTCGACTGAGGTGCAAAGACCACGTGCTCGAGGCGCTTGCCTTTGTCGTCAAAGGTGACGTCTTCAACTTCTTTGAACTCGCCATTGACCGTGTCGCCGTCGAGGGTCTGTACGGTGAGGGACTGACGGTAGGCGTAGTTTTCGCGGGCCAGTTTGAATTCTTTCTCTTTGGCGGCAAATTTCTGGATGATTTGTTCTTCCGTGATGCCCTGCGGAGGAGAGGTGTCGAGCGGGCCTTCGCCACGCTGGGCAGTGGCGGTGGCAACGAGGAAAAGACAAATCAGCAAAAGCGCCGGCAGACGCGAGGAAATACCTGGAACCTTCATCGAAATACCTGAATTCATTGTATTCGATAGAAACCGGGCGCAGCGGGAGTGTTGCGGTTCGCCGGCGGTAGTATCCCAACGTCCTTGGCGCCATTGGCCTGCTCTGCCGCTTTCGCCGAAAACCGGCTCATCGCTCGAGGGGCAGCAAGTAGACAGGGTTGTCTTGCAATGCGCGGCCGAAGACCTGTGCATCGGCTTCGCGCATGTCCCACGCAATCACCGAGGTAGGCGTGATGCGGATGGTTACGTCGTCCCAAGCGGCGAAAACGGGGCCGACGCGCGGGTCGGCCAGTGCTGCCTCGCTCAGGTATTTTCCATGGATTTCGGCGTTCCACCGTCGGGACGAGTCGCCGGTCAAGATTTCAGCGGTTCCCGCAATTGTGATGCCGCAGGACGCAGCCTGATCGCGAGAGTCGATCATCAGCGAGACCTTGCCGTTGGCTTGTACATTTCGTGCTTTGCGGCTGCGGGAAGCGGTGGCGACGAAAATTTGAGTTTCGTCGAACCAATACCAGACAGCCACCATGTGGATGGAACCGTTCGGGTGCTCGGTCGCCAGGGAAGCGATGTAGCGGCCATTGAGCAGTTGCTGGACGAGTGCGTCGGACAATGAAGCCATGAGGGAACCTCCTTAGGCGGGACTCGTATCGGCTGGCGCTTCGCGCGTAAGAGATTGTTAATCATCATACCGTTCAACCGTATTCGGGGACTTCGGTCTTTCGCTGATTTACACTAAAGGGTTTGTAATTCACTCTCGCCCGTCTCTGTGTCACGGAGGCCTCATGCTACGTCGCGTTGCGTTCTTGCTGCTCGCGTGTTCTCTGTTTGCTAACGCTCAAACCAAACATCCATTCACGTTCGAAGAAATGATGCAGCTTAAGCGCGTCGGCGAGCCTTCGGTCTCACCCGACAGCAAGTGGGTGGCGTTCAGCGCGGTGGAGGTGAATCTCGAGGCGAACACCAAGGTTCCGCACTTGTGGATCGTGCCGGTTGCGGGAGGTGAGGCGAAGCGGCTGACGCTCGCTACGGGGCCGGGCGAAGACCGCGTGCGCTTCTCGCCGAATGGCAAGCAGGTGATCTTTGAGTCGGCGCGCGACAACAGCGGGGCGCAGATCTGGGTGCAGGACTTTGATAGCGCCAACGGTACGCTGACGGGCGAGCCGAGGAAGGTCACGACGATTTCGACGGAGGCTTCCGGTGGAATGTGGTCGCCCGATGGCAAGCATGTGTTGTACGTTTCGTCGGTGTATCCCGACTGCAGGGACGACGCCTGCAACAAGCAGCGCGACGAGGAAGCTGCGAAGTCGAAGGTGAAGGCGAAGATCTACGACCGCCTGATGATCCGCCACTGGAACCACTATTACGACGGGAAGAAGAGCCATCTGTTTATCGTGCCGATTGAAGGTGGTGTGGGGCGCGATCTCACGCCGGGAGAGTTTGATGTTCCGCCGTTTTCTCTGGGCGGGCAGGACCAATTCGCGTTCTCACCCGACAGCAAGGAAGTGGCATACACGTGTAACACGGACTATGCCGAAGCGCTGAGCACGAATAGCGACTTGTTTCTCGTGCCTGCCAAGGGTGGAACGGCGAAGCGGATCACGTCGAATCCAGGCAGCGACAGCACGCCGATCTACTCGCCGGACGGCAAGTACGTCGCGTACCGCTCACAGTTTCGCGGCGGATATGAGAGCGACCGGTTCCGGCTGATGCTGTATGACCGCGCCACGGGGAAGGCCAAAGACCTGACTCCGAGCTTCGACCGCTGGGTGGATTTCATCGCCTGGTCGCCGGACTCGAAGACGATTTACTTGACGGCGGGGAATGAAGGCGAGAACCCGATCTATTCGCTGAATGTGAGCCAACAGAATGCGTGGCCTCAGGAACTGGTAGACGGCTACAACGACAGCCCGCTGCCGACGGCGGACGGGAAGATGTTGGTGTTTGACCAGATGTCGATCTCCGCGCCGAACGAAATTTATGCGGCTCCGCTGGAGTTCGCGCAGTGTCGCATGGCCGTGCCGACGAATGCCTACACCGTTCCTGACTGTCTGATGTCAAAGGCAAAGCCGCTGACGCAGCTCAACGAAGAGCTGCTGTCGAAGGTGGCGATGGAGCCGATGGAGTCGTTCTGGTTCACGGGTTCGGCGAAGGAGAAGGTGCAGGGCTTCATTATTCGGCCGCCGGAGTTTGACAAATCCAAGCAGTATCCGCTGAAGTTCCTCATTCACGGCGGACCT